>Ga0163149_10002304_pt1 | contig 23232 bp, 13 predicted proteins | sample OliLakLV19MP5G1_FD_148604 | JGI IMG/M metagenome (GOLD analysis project Ga0163149, IMG submission 148604) | Freshwater microbial mat bacterial communities from Lake Vanda, McMurdo Dry Valleys, Antarctica - Oligotrophic Lake LV.19.MP5.G1 | ecosystem: Environmental > Aquatic > Freshwater > Lake >...
TCCAGATTCTTCACGATTTCATCATGAAAGAATCTCTGTTTTCAGTCCATGCCAAGGAAACACCAAAACCAACCAAAGATCAGAAACAGATTGAGAATTTCTGAAAAGGCATCACATGAGTTGTTCAGATTCTGCTAATTGCAACCGGCAGCAATGTTGTCTTCAGGGGTGGTTTGGAAGACATCAGCATCTGTCATTTTGGTAGCCTTGTGTTGCGTCTCACAAGCAAGAGCAAGTCCCGTTGAATCGCCACCCTCCGAAGGCACAATGACAGTCTTTTTCATTAAACAGATCAAATGTCATCAGACATTTGACATCTCGCAATGGCGAAGCACAGATTTAGGGTTAACCACCATTCCACTTAGACATCAGTGAACGTTGAGTTCATTGCCACGATCATTTCGACGCGGTTTGTTCGTGCTCCTTGTGCCTTGCGGTTACTGAGTCATCACTGACTCTGCTAAAACCGCGACATCGCTTCTTCGCAAAGTCCATTGATTAGCTGCCTTCTTGCTCGCATCTAGTCCCACCGAAAACATTCCCGTAGCTAGCTAGCAGACAAAGTAGCTATGGTGTTGTGGTGCATCTTCAGAACAGCTGAATGCCTCTCATTGTTTCATGACATCAGCAGCAACAACAAATGGCAATTGCACCTCTCTGCAACCAACAAGCAAAGAGACTGCAAGCTAGCTAGCAGAGGAAGAAACAGACAATCGTCTTGCCTTGGCCTAAAGCATGGTCGCCAACAATGGTCATAAACCCTCCACCTCTTCATCATCGCCCTCCCCTGCTGTCCAAAAGTCAGCCAAAACTGCCAAACGGGCCTCTGTTGCTGGTGCTCCTGCCATGACGAAGAAGGAAGATTTCTCTGAACTCGAGTCCCTTCATGTCCGTGATTTGATTTCCGACAGCAAGAAGGAAAAGAAGACGAAAAAGAAGAAAAGCAAAAAAGACAAGGGATCTCCCACTCCCCATGAGGAGGAGGACGAGGAGGAAGACCACAGTGAAAGTACATCGGCCAACAACAATATGGATCAAAGCAGTAATCGACGAGAGGGACGATTTGCCTTGCAACAAACGGCGGCCATGCACAAGAAAGGCTGTAAAAATTTGGGTGGTTTATTGAATCCTCCCCCACCACCCATGGGCCAACAAGGAGGCAATCTAGAGTCTGCATCCGAGTCGGAAAAAGAGGATGAAGTACTGGGGTTGGACATTTCGTACAGTGAAAATGGTGACGCCAATAAAGATGAAGGCGGAAGACGACGAGGAAGAATGTCTCTGCAAGCGGTTCACAAAAAGGCGTGCAAGAATTTGGGCAGTCTGGTCAAACCACCTCCTCCTCCTACACAAGAGCCCACCAAAAAGGAGAAACGGTCCAAATCCAAGTCCAAATTACTGGAGGATTCTTCTTCGGGGAGTGCCATTGGCCGCTCTCAAAGTACCGAAGATGAAAGTGAAGTAGACAGCAGCACTCGTCGTCGTCATCGTCATCGTCCCACCAAAGCCAAAAGTGCCGAGGGATCCATTCCCACGGCTCGTAAATTATCGGCGGCCATTGCGGGCTTTGCCGCGACGGCTCCCAATTTAATGGACGATTCATCCTCTCGCCGTAATGCTACAACCAAGGAGGCTCCGATGATGGATGACTCGTCCCGACGCATTCATCGTCGAGAACAAGCCTATGATCGGGTCCAACAGGAACGAGAAAAGGAAAAGGAACAGCAGCAGCTTATGCGGGATGGCAGTGTCAAGTACGATGCGGATGTTTCTACCAATTTGCATTCGCAACGACGAAGTCGACGTCAGAGTGCCACAGCCACCACTACTGCCCCCACCAACAACAACAACAACAATCGGCTTCAAGATATATCCGAAATGTCCTTGAGTGGCAGTGGGGAAGGGACCTTGTCTTCCAGTCGGCGTCGCCAGCCGACCAAACACAAGAGTATGGACGGTGCCATTCCAACAGCTTCTAGCACTACGAAAAGCAAGGTGGCTCCCTTGCGACGAACCCAAACCGATAGTGTGCTTCCCACTACGCACAACACCAAATCCATCTCGCCCAAAGCTTCCTCCTCGGCACATGCTCGAAAAACGCGTTCGTCTCGACGAGCCACAATGGACGGAAACACGATTCCGTCCATGCACAAAATGTCATCCCACCATGATGATGAGGATGATGATGACGACGACGACGATAGTGATTCGGATCCAAAGGAAATTTCGGTCATGAATCCCTACTACTTGAAAGAAAGTCATCATCATATACGTCGTGGGACGTCGTCGTCGCTCATGGAAGATGAATCCTCCTCGCACAACGGCATGGCCGATGTCTCGTGCATGGGTCAGAGTCGAACGACCGCCAAGGGCCGGGTCATTCCCCCACCGCCGCCACCACCGACGGAAGCACCACCACCCCCGAAAAAAGAAAAAAAGAAAAAGGACAAAAAAGAAAAGGACGCCAAGAAGAAAAAGAAAAAACACAGTCTGGTCGAGGCAGCGACGGATGTCCATCTCCGAAATGATTTGGAGTAAAGGAGGGAACCAATACACAGCAGTTGTGGTTGGGTCGTACAGGGCAATACACTGCTCCTCTTGTGATCAGTGGTGCCGCACAAGTCGGCAAGATGCGGTTGTAGGAATTCTGGCAAAATCGATGAAGGAAACTTGGTACATGGCAATTTACAACTATCTAGATGGGATTGGCTCCCTACTAGAAATGAAAATGACACAATATGAATACGATAGTATGAAGGCTATTATTTAATCAGGAGTTGGAAACTAATCATTATAAAATTACTGCAAGCTGCTACGAATTAGGGCATTCCGGGCGCACTCCTACAATAACTTTGTCGGAACGACAAGTCTCCCATCAAGTACTAGAGAAGAGTATCATGAAAAAACAGAGATGGGTGTTCGTCAATATTCGTAGCCTATTTTATGTTAGTATTCCTGCTTTTGGTGCGAGCCTACAAGTGCTTGACTGGAACAGCAAGTCTCCCGTCAAGTACTAAAGAAGAGTATCATGACAAAGCAAGGATCCGTGTTCGTCCATTTTATTCGAAAAAGTCAGCACACTATCGAGTGCCCATGACGAGAATCATGACAGCTGAAGACCGTGTTCGCCACATAATTTGAAGTCTATTGTAGTTTAGGCAAACAGCAGTAGTGTTTGGATAAATGTTGATATCTTTTCCTGCGAGGAAAAACCGTCATGGAATGCAAGAGGAATCCCTGGCCACACTGTAATCACAAAAACTAGACTCGACATCAGTACCCATTGCTTCAAGAATTTTCTCCGACAGAAGCATGGACCGCCAAGATCAGGTGCCAGACCGTAGGCTTCTAGTGACGCGAATACAAAACTCACCAGAAATGCCGGTGATTTGGTTTCGCTGCGACATGATTCAGTCGTATGGTACAGCAGCCCCAGTACAACTGTTGCACACGAACAGTCAAGTCAAGCCAAGTCACGGCTTCATTCCACCCGACAACTCACTTGTCTGGTGTGCATGTCCACAGCGTAATGACGACAACAATATTGCTTTTGTACAGTTGGAACCTTTTTTATCGTAGTGCAGGCATTTCTGCCACTCCCATGCCAGCCCAAGGTTTCAAAGATTTTTAGGGTTGATTGAGGAAACCTGGTGCTAGAAATTTCAGCAGAAATGTGGATAGTTTGGTTTAGCGAGAGCACCTTCGGATTCACGAAAATTAAAATAAACGAAACAGCAACCAACAATACAAACCATACAAATAGACATCGTCAAGACAAATGCACATGGTCAAGACACAGCGTGGCTCTATTCGACCCGCCAACTTACTATTTTGTGAATAGTGTATGCCCTTGCCACGATGATGACCAGCGTTGCCGTTGTACAAATAAAATAGGCCGGAATCCTTTTCCACTTCTATTGTTGTACTAGCAGTACTGCCCCTCCATCCCTTTCAAAGTCAAGGTCTCAATATATTGAACGAAAAATTCACCAATTGCCATTGTCTTTGTATCCTTGAATCAATTTGGCATCCTCTGCTTCTACTGCCGCGTCATTACCACCCTTTAATGCCAAAGTTTCCAAATACCGGTCGACATGTGGATTGTTGAGTCCGTCCTTGTGATGTTCCATCGTCCACAAGTCCATCCATGGTCCCACGACAACGGGATCAAATTCCATGGCGGCGACACCGGCAGTTTCGTCTTGGAGTTGCGTCCGATCCATTCCAGCCCATTGCTCCCATTCTTGTCGCGTGGGTTTGGTATTATTGATTTTGTTTTCATTGTCATTGTCTTTGTCAGTGGTGTCATTGGGAGTCAAGACGAGCGAATCCTTCATGCCATAAAACCAATCCAGCTCCCTTCCACTCAGGGTTTTGCGGCGTGGAACAGCATTGTGCAATCGAAAATCGGAACTCCATCATACCGAAGCTTCCATGGAATTCAAACTCCGATGGGGAAGGGTCCCTCCAAAGATAATGGCCGTTCCAGGACTTGCCTCACAGGTGACTATAGTTTGTTCCTCTTTTAATTCAATTTCCAATTCCTGTTCCATTATGGAAGGATCCAATTCGGTATACCACATGGGCGAAGATGTTCCGATGGTGTGCGTAGCAGTTTTTCCAGACGCATGACCACTTTTCACAAATTGCAAACAACCATTTTGGACCGAAGCAGGAACCAAAGCAACCCAGACGGTCAAAATCAATTCGTCCCACAATCGTGGTTCCCAATACGAATTGTCTTGATGCCATGGAACAACCGTCGTGGGATCGTGGGGCATTTTGGCACGAATGTTCCAGGCGGGATGCAAGGCCAAATGGGATGTGAGTCCCAATTGTTGTGCAATTTGCAGCATTTGGGGATGCGAGTACAAATTCCAAAAGGACGGCGGCAAAATGCCACGCTTTAATAAAAAAATGGGCGCTTGCGGATCTTCCTTCGCCATGGACAATAATCGTTCCGTCCAATCCAATTTCTTCTTGTCATTGTCGTCGGCGTGTAAATGAGGATGCGTAATTCGTTTGGCTTGGAGCAACGTGTCGGCCAATTCGTTTATGGCGTTGTCCATGTCTCTTTGACACGCTTTGATTTGATCCAACGTGTAGAAGTCGGGCAATACCAAAAGGCCGTCCTTGTAAAAATCTTCGACTTGTTGTGGACTTAAAGGACCTTCTTGATAGGTAGGCGGCGGCGTGTCTTGCCATTTCGCTCTCCTTTGTTCATGAGGCGGACGGGCCAAACGAATCGTATGCGTATCTTTGACGGCCTGAAAATCTTGCGTTCGTGTTGGAATCATGATGGAGTGGTTGAATAGGGTGATTTTGTTAGGATAATTTATTTTATTAATCTTGGGCTTTTGTGTACCAAGACAGATAGTTAGCTAGCTAGTCTACTAGCTAGAAGATGTTGATTTGTCTTGCAGCTATCAATGAACTGCTTGTATACTGTATTATTGTAAAAGACGAACCGTTGCTTAGGAACTATCTAATAGCTATCCGTAGCGATAGCTACGGCATCGATAGTGTTTCGATTCTCATAGCGTCGTTCACGTTCTCAGCGGGATTGGATTTGCTTACATGTTCTCAGCGGTAAGCCAATGAAAGACCGATGTGACGTAATGATGGCTCTCCTCATAGTAAGTAGAGGTAGCGTCCGGTACTTGTTGACTTACTCTTTCATCTTTTAGTCCCGTTCCGTAGAAAATAGAACTTTGTTTTAAAGTTCTATTTTCTACGGTCCCGTTCCGTAGAAAATAAAACTTTGTTTTAAAGTTCTATTTTCTACGGTCCGGTACTAAAAGACATATGAAAAACTAACTACCGAATTCAGTGATATCGAATTGGGACATCATGCGACAGAGCAGAGACATTCCGGGATTAGGTACTGCACTTTACCAATCCGTAACGTACTACTACTAGAAGTCTAAGTACTGTAGAAACGTACCGAAGACATCGCACTTATTAGGGCACGACGAACAGTACAGTAGTATGCTCGTTATCTACATAGCTACGTGAACTACTAGCTAGCTAGCTAGTGTAACTACTCTTTAGTAAAAATTGCTAGCTTACCAGTACTGCAATGTAGAAGCAATGATGTTGCAGATAACTCGAGTAGTGTGAGGTAGTTACTATCTATCTGTCTATCTATCTACTCGAGGATCTATCTATCTACCTATCTATCCTATCTACTTGTAGCAAAACGACAATGCCTTTTGTTCAAACTTGAACAAGGCTGGTTGATGTAATTTGGAGCAAAATGGATCCGGTTCACTCTAATGTTTTAGTGTGAGTTTTAGCAAACCAAGATATATACCATTGATAGTGTCCACGGGGTTGTACCAGTAGTACTATTTCTTGTCAGCAACACACCCATCTTGGATTAGGTAACAGTAAAACTGTATACTGTAATAATATAAATACTATTAATGATACATCAGCTTCGAAGCATGAAGATTATGATTCATCTTCGTTCACTGCACTATAGAAGTGCGTCCGTTGCCGTAGCATTGATCAATGCCAGGAATACATCTCGTTGGATTCGTAAGGAGGAACCGCAGTGAGGCACCTTCGCACTCATGTTATAATACCTAGCGCCAAGGCTTTTCCCAAGGAGTTCCTGGTCAAAATAGGAACCCATCTCCAGATAGGTTGTTTCCGGCCGCTGGAGGAACCATTCCACCGCCAAAATTCGTCCCAGTGGTCCGGCACATAGAATGACAATGTCTCCTGGTAATTGGTGTTCTGTCTTATGGATGAGTGATTCGTATGCGGTCGGAAAGGCATTTTTGGAGGGTACGTATGTGATGGTTTTCAGCTCCAGACCGGTCTGTTCTTGAAAGGCAATCACATTGGAGGCGTCGCTGGCCACCAGATGCACATTTCGGTCGGGATTCCGCCGCAAGTACTCCACCAGTACCGTCTTGGAATCTTGATAGTTGCCATTTATGAATACCGTTGCCAGAGTGCGTTCGACCGAGGAGTTGTGAAGCGTCCTGACAGCAAATTCACTTTGTCTTTTGAATTCTGTCGGACATGGGATTCCAAAGACGAGGCCAGATCCTTCCCTCTGAAAGGCCTGTAGCATTACCTGTTGCAGTTGCTTCGAAAGCGTCTGCATTCCTCGATCCGTTTGGCCTGTCGAATGCATCATGGCGTCAATCTCTCCATCATTGAAGTGAACATACGAGAACGGGATCCGGGCTATGAGTCTCTGGAATAACAGATGCAAATCACATCGCGTATTGTCCGTTCTTTGTTTGTGGGAAGTAGTCCAAGGGCAGTACCTGACTCTGTGCCCATTCTTTTGTTGTTGTGCGTCCTTCCATCTCTCCGAATAGACAGTGTCGCGGAGCTTTCTCAGATACCATTGTTGTTGCGCGAGTTGTTGAGAGTCGTCGTCTGCGTGTGATGGTGATGAAACTTCCTCGGTCGCAGGAGGATTGTCCGTACTACTAGTAGTAGTAGTAGTAGAGATGGCGGCCCTTGCTGCAGAAGCTTCGTTGCTCCTTATAGTGGTGAGATCGGTATCCAAAGAAATTTGTAAAATACCCAATAGCACTAGCGTCCCGCCAACCAACAACGCGGAGTTTATAGATATAGACCGTCTTCCGAGCTCCTTGCTCTTGGTCATCACGATACAGTACAATTGTAGTTAGACAATCAAAAGCAATTAAACCACCAGCGTCATTTTTTTCATCATGGTTCAGCTGTCGTTGTTGATTGGCTGTATATGGTGCATGGTCGCGATCGCTGTTAAAGATCGCCAGCCTTCTGTTAGCTATGCATGTGTCTCGCACTATTTAGGAGGTTTTTGCCTGCTTGCTTGGTTGATAGCCTCGGCAGTCCCGCCAGCTCTCCTATCCCTAAGAGATCAGGTGATCTTCTGGTTCAAAGTTTTGGACCATTTCGTGACTCATAGCTCTAGCCCTAGCCTCTCCGACGCCTTTACAAAAGACAGTAATAGTCTGGACGCACATACATTGTCTTTCTAGTTCATTGCATTGAAACTGTCACTATGCTCTACCAATATGGCCAGCGTACTCTTAGCCATAAATTGTCTGTCTAGCTAGTAAGGAAGTAGTGCCGTACTAACTATTACAGATAATAGTTATCACACTTTAATGGCATCAGCATGGCATGCTTGGTCCGCGCGTCTTGGAAGACAAACATCCAATCTCTAGTAGCCCCTGCATGCTTTCTACCTGGTAGACGGAAGTCGTCTGGCTTACTATAGTAGCACCCGCACATACATTGCCTATTCAACCAAAACTGAAGCCCATAAGAACGAGGAGACGAATGCAGTCGTATTTATCTAAAAATTGGATGATGAGACGAGCTAAGCAATTCAAAGTGAGCTGAATCCCTCAGGTCTGTGGTTAGGAGACAACGCTGGTAGCTTGTAGTACAGAGATGTGGCAGAGTGAGATGGAGCTATAGCTACTTTACAGCTTGTAGTTCCTGGCGACATACTCGTTTAGGGGTAACGGAGCTGAGCTGCAGGCCACACTGTACAGTCGTCCTGCGTGTAAGCAAGGCGGAACTGAAATACTAGGCCCAAGTGCTCCGTAGTGTTGGCTCTCAGTCCCGCCATTTGGCAGCGACGGCAGTGTAAAGCGAACAGCTTCTATTTTTGGCTTTTGTCACCGAAAAACGTAGGTACTATGTAGACAGGACATAGGTTGGCAACGACGGATGTTGCCACAAATGAATGTCAACTGCCCGGTAGCTAGCTACTAGTACACACCGAATTAGGTTACAAACACGCATCTAACTCCACCTGGTCAGTATTTTGCGTGACGGGGTTGGAGGCAATGGTTCAGTTTTGTGATCCTGATGGCAACACGTTGCTATCTATGTGCATATAAACATACGAACTATGCAAGTAATGCAGCTTATTAGGTTTCATTTCCTTTGGGCGAATTGTTCGTTCATCTTTCATGAACACGATCTACCTGCTGCTGTGATGTTATGATTGAATTAGTTTACACAAAATGCTTTCCAATCGGGGGATGTTCCCATAAATATTCTTCCAATTGTGCCGGTGTCAATCTTCCTAAACACGGAATGGTAGGTTCTGTAGTGGATTGAACATGTTTGAGGATGGTTTGGACGGCAGCCCGATTGGACAATCGGACACTCTTGGTTTCTTCATAGACTTTGACATCCACGAGATTTTTCAAACAGAAGGGATTGCTCTTTCCGGGATGACATGGCAGTGGTACCTTGCCGGCCATGAGGGATTCGTACGAGGGTACGTCCAAATTCAGTTCGTCCAAAATGTCTCCTCGAATCCAAAACAAGTCGAGGATGGGTGTCACGGCGACCATTTTGTAGCCGTATTTGTGTTCCAACAAGTATCGAAAGGCCGATGGCGAAGCTCCCCAGGTACAATTCTGAAATAAGTAGGGTGGCGGTTCAATGTCGGGTTGATTGATGGTAGGATCGATTTGGGAAATTTCCCAGCTCAGGGGATAATTTTGATTGTATTCGGTACTGATGACACGCGGTCGGTATTTGCCCGAATCCAAAATGGCCTTCAAAATGAAATAGTCGTGCGAGTCCATATCGCCCGATAAAAAGTCGGTTTCTTTGGGGACATGGTACTTGTCCAAGAGCGATACCATATTGTTGGAATACAAGTAGTGGGCATGCAAATTGATGGCGGGATTTTCATGACTCCCATCCAAAAGTAGACCCGTCCAATTGTGCTCTTTCCATAATCGACAGGTATTGGGTCCCGAAAAGGAACATTGTTCATTCGTATTAAATCCATATTCGACATAGTACTTGTTCGTGGTGCCAATTGCGTCAAATATTTTGTCTATTAAACAATCTTGATTGCCTTGCGAATTTCCTAACCTAGGACAAGGATCTAGCTTGAGTAATTTCTTTTCTTTTGGTTGGATGACGGGGACAGTATCGATAGGACCCGTGTTGATAGTCAAGTCGGTGGCCTTTTGCCCTATTCGTTCGCTAGTACTCATACCCGTGGCAGTCGAGGGAATCGTAGCAGTATCCGTCTTGGCAGTGACCGTCTCGCCTCGTAACAGCGCCATAGAATTGACACTGTCACTGCCACTTTCATTCGGCATTGGCGCCTTGGCGACGGGACATGTCTTGAAATTGACAAAGATTCCAATTACAAAGGCATTGGCCGCCAATAACATCAAGAGACTGACCGAGTTCATATTGCTACTTTTGTATTGGTGATTTTGGGGGCTCTTCTTATTCAGATCGCGCGGCATTTAGGAACGAATTTTGTAAATAATAAAGGAAGGCGAAAGAATGGATTGTTCATTCGAGTGCAGTCAGTCAGGTCACTGGAGTGAGTCTTCTAGTCAGTCGTCTTCTACAATACAGTAGTTGTAGATTTGGATCGGATCGAGCTGGTTTCATAATTTTCGCTACAAGAACGAATGCAACAACATGTTGGTGTCTCTCCCATAACAGAGCCGCACATAAAGGCGGCAATAACCTTTCGCAAATCCAGTTTCTCAAAAATCAAGCTCAACGGTCACCAAAAGATCTGGAGGGACGCAGACTCGCTCATAAGTCAAACCTCACCACACAGGTGCCCCTGCAAAAAAGTGCTTCTGTGATGGCTGCAAGTGCCAAAAAAATAGCTACTGAACATCAATTCCATTGGAGGGCTCACAAGGAAGAGAAAAACAATTATGAACCATTTGTGAGCACAAACTGAGAAAGAAGTGTTTCAGATGGGACTGAACCACTTGTGATCATCTCAAAACAAAATGTGTCACAAAACATGCGAATTTTCGCAATTGAAGTCTTCTTTGCAGAAACAAGAAGTCAAAGCTGAAGGCTCATCATGCTTGCTGAGAAATCTGAGTCAAATGCTAAACATGTTGCACCTTAATCAGCGATAGCTTGTTTTTGGGCGATTCGGAAAAAGAATTCCATCATTCCGGAAAAAAATGTCAACAAATGACACAGCTGGGCCAACGGAAGCACTTGAGCAACAAGTGGGCTCTTGAAAGGAAGGGCCATCAGTGATGGCTTGTTTTTGGGCAACTTGGAAAAAGAATTCCATCATTCGGAAAAAGAATGCAAACAAACGATGCAGCTGGGCCAACGGAAGCACTTGAGCAACAAGTGGGCTCTTGAAAGGAAGGGCCATCAGCGATGGCTTGTTTTTAGGCGATTCGGGAAAAGAATTCCAACAAACGATGCAGCTGGGCCAACGGAAGCACTTGAGCAGCACTTGGGCTCTTGAAAGGAAGGGCCGTCAGTGATGGCTTGTTTTTGGGCGATTCGGAAAAAGAATTCCATCATTCGGAAAAAGAATGCAAACAAGCGATGCAGCTGGGCCAACGGAAGCACTTGAGCAGCACTTGGGCTCTTGAAAGGAAGGGTCATCAGCGATGGCTTGTTTTTAGGCGATTCGGGAAAAGAATTCCAACAAACGATGCAGCTGGGCCAACGGAAGCACTTGAGCAGCACTTGGGCTCTTGAAAGGAAGGGCCATCAGCGATGGCTTGATTTTGGGTGATTCGGAAAAAGAATTCCATCATTCGGAAAAAGAATGCCAACAAATGACTCAGCTGGGCCAACGGAAGCACTTGAGCAGCACTTGTCACCACAAGGCACAATGTCCATTTTTGCAGTGATTCATTGTTGGATTTTGCCAGGTTTGGATGTTTCTTCACTTCTGCTGATGCATGCACCCCTTGAAAATCCTGGCATCATGTGTGTCTGTCAAATTGTCACATGGTTCTAAAAAAACCTCTGTTTGAAGAAATGATTTCAATGGCCATTGCATTTTTGGCATGCATGCTAAAGGAAAACTCCATTGCCTGAACCTCAAAGGTAAGCAACAAAATGAAGCACGAATTCTCATGAAGAGGCAATTTGGAAATCAAAAACACTCAGTTGTTTTGTTTCACTAAGTTGAAGCAATTTGATTGATTGCTGACATGTTTATGAAAAAACATCCCATTGTTTTAAGAGGGTGTGAAGCAAACCTTGACGAACCTTTCACATACATTATTCTATCATCTTTTGTTATTGCTGTTGCACTTTTTACCATCCATGAGCATGTACTGTTATTTCAATCCACCTGTCAGGAGGGGGTGGGGTACAGTAAACTGCTTAGAACAGCAAAAGAGACTGCTAAGGCACCTCTCATGGCACATGGGTCAACTAAAATAGCCAAAGCAAAGAAAAGGTAACATTATGTTAAACAAGTTTCCCTCCTTTTCCAATGTGCAATTGATCTTGGGTAGCCACAAGGCTTGTAGCTTGTTCACACAATGCCGCCCAAGAGGAATAGGTTACCGTAACTAATTCAAAACATAATGTGTTGATTTTATTTTATTGTACAATTCCAGCAGTGTAAATATTACTACAGTGCCAAGAGCTGGCATGATTCGGGGCTCTTCAACCGACTCTTCAATTTACGGCATAAGTATGACAGCGCATGACAGTCTATTGCTAGTGGAGCAATGAGTCGCAGTGGAGAGACTTGTTTCTATCGCCACCTACTTTTCCTTGTCGCTCCCCACGCTCTTGTCTCCGTCGTCCTTTTCTTTGCCAGAACCTTCTTGTTGAGCGTCTTCATCATCCCAAGTCTCTCCATCTCCGCCCCCATCCTCAGATGCATTGTCGCCTTCTCCTTCTGATTTGTCAACCTTCTCCTCTCCCTCTTCTTCTGTCTCTTCTTTTTTGTCGCCGTCCTGGGCTTTTGCGGCATCGCCGCCTTCGTCATCGCTATCACTCTCACCCTCATCGCTCAGTTCAGCAATAGGAGCGACTACATCATTTTCAGCTTTGTCATTATCAACTTCGGCTTCGCTTTCGTCCTCATCGCCACTCATTTCTGGGATGGACGTGATTCCTCCTTCGGACGCGCTGCTGGGTTCGCTACCGTCCTCGCCAGTATCTTCTGCGAAGGAATCCCCATCTTCATCGTCGTCATCTTCGCCCTCATCTTCTTCCTCCGCCGATTTCCAATCCATAGCCTCCTGCTCTTCCGCCATTTCCTCGTGCTCAGAACAATCCGGCATGTGTTTCAACATGGCAATCAGTATCATTTCACGTGTGTAGAAGAGATCCATGAGATCGTCAATGTTGTCGTACTCTTCCGGAAGCTTCACCTCAATGAGCTTTTCGACCTGTCCACGATACATTTCATATTCCTGCCGTTCCGTCTTGGGAGGCAAGTCTTTCCCGAATTCCTTTTCTCTCTTTTTCTTGGGCGCCTTTTCCTTCCCCAGGCCGCTCCTTTGAGAGCTGGCGCGGGACATGGTTTCCTTCTCCCACGGATCGATACTGTCGTCGTCATCGTGTTGACTGTAGTCCGCCGCACAAATGACACCCACCATAGAGAGAACAATGGCGGCAATACTGACACCAATGCCAATCATGAAAAAGTTCTCATTGTAAATGTATTCGACGGGGGGTTGTACAGGTACTGGCGGCGCCAGGTGATCTGTGGGGCCCTTGACAATCAACCATGTATACGGGTCGACTTCCATGATGGTTTCATTGAGCAAACCATTGCCAATGGCTTTTTGTGTGAGATTGACGTATTCGTCCCACACCTCCTCGTCGTCTTCACCTTCGGTCAAATACAAATTATATTGACCATACACAATCGAGCAATTGGATCCAAATGGTACCGTGGTAGGACAGTCCGTGTCGTTGAATTGATAGACTTCTGCACTGTACGCATCCAAGAATATTTCCAATCGTCGCTGTCGACGTTGTTGTAATTGCTCTTGCTCTGTTTGCGAGGAATCTATTTCTTCGAGAGCTTCTTGGCCAAGCACGCCGACAGGACGACCCCGCAAATGCCTCGTCGCAACAGTTGCAGCAGTAGCGCCATCATCCTCAGCAGCGGCATCCGTGCTATTGGTGCTGTTGTTGTTATTGGCACCACTACTCCCCCCCGACGCTTGATAGTCCGTCACCACTTTTTCCACAAAGGCCGCATAGGATCGACTCATACTCTCCAATTCCGGTCCCAGCATGAGAACATCGGCGGACAATCCTCGCGTATTGTATACCAAAAAGGATGATGGAATGGTCTTCATGGGAGCGGGATCCGTGGAATTGGCCACATAAAAGGGACCCGACGGCGAGGTTTCCACTTCGGGCGTATCGATATTGTCGGTGCAACAAATGGCAGCATGTCGCGACAAATCCAAACAGATATTGGGCGCATTGACCGCGGCATACGCCATGCGTTCCAAAATGGCGCAAGTCAAATTCTTGTTGGAATCCACGACAATGTCATAATTGCTGGGCGGTATCTGTTTGTTGGCCGCACAAAAGACACCACACGTTGTTCCCGATGGATCCGTAGTACTACTTGCGACCGTGGGTACCACGACACTCCCTTGATCGGCCGTGGCATTTTGCGTCATGCCGGTCGGGCATTGACAGTAGGCTTGAAATTCCAAGGGCAGGACCCTTTGAAAAAAGGTTTGCAGGGAGGGCGACATATTCTCCATTAACCCACTGTTGGCGTAATTGAGGCAAGCCTCGGGGGATTGTTGCGCATACAAGAGCGAAATCCGGGCACATCCCATATTTTTCAAGTCTCCCGGAGGGACGCCCGGCAAGGATTCTCCAAAGCTCAAGGAGGGTGCGAGGGGTTCCGATCCATCTTCGCACAATGTACACGTGTCGGCAGCCAGATAGGGTGTATTGGGGGTCGCCGATGTCAGAATGGTAACGTCTTGTTTCAAGGATGATGCATCCTCCAATAAGGCTTCTTGTAACAATCCGTCGTCGATGGCCTGTTTGGCGTCGGCTTCATACTGGCCAGTGACGGTCGTATCGACTTCTCCACTCAAGAGTCGTAGTTGAAATCGGCCGTAGGCAATTTGACACGTGCCTTCTTCCTCATCCCCAGCAGGACAGGGTTGATCGGAAATGACATAGACTTCCGTCTTTTCGGGGTCATACAGAATATCCGAGGCTTGTAACGTGCGACTTTCGGTGGTGGTATTGGTGGAATTGTTGTTGTTGTTGTTGTTGTTCGATGAATCCATGTCATTGTCCATGTTGTTTGTATTGAGGGTAAGGGTACCAGCCCAAGGAATATCTTGTACAACATGTGTCTCCACCATTTTGACAAAGGCAGTTTGCAATTGTTGGAGTATTTGGGAGGAGAGTTGGTTGGCAAGGATACTTTGGGAATTGGAAATATAAAAGGCCGCGGGAATGTACCAAGGTGTTCCACCCAATTGTGAATTTGTATTGACTGGGGGCGGTGTGTCGGGTGGTGATGGTGGTTCCGAAGGTCCCCCTTCTTCCGTGTTGGTTTCGGAAGTGGGTGCTTCTGTCGTAGTTCCAGTTGTGGGTGTCGTTGTCGTGGGTGACTCGGTCGGTTCTGTGTCCGTTGTGGTAGATGTATTTCCCACTGTCGTTGTGGGTGTCGTGGCTGTAGAATTTTCCGTCGTAGTTGCCGTATCGGAAGCCGCCTTTTCAAGACACGTTCCATCACACGCCAAAACTTGACAAGTGGGAAAGACGCCACTTTCAGCAGCAGAACAATCAATGGAAATTTTGGAAGCGTCCGACGGACACAACCGACAAGTACATTCTCTGGCTTGACGTGTTGTGACTGTGGCGGGCGTCGTTCCATTATTCGAGTCGGCCAAAACAGCCGTACATCCACAGGTCGCCGGATCTTGCACCGAGGACAAGTTGAACAAGGGAGTGGCAGTAGGACTGGGACACGTCAAGGCGGCTTCCACAATTTGAATCCCGGACGATGCCGTTGCATTCCCAACAGCAGCCGTACTCGTAGAAGTCAATTCCAAATTCATGTCACACACCAGTTCATCGGCGGCCTGAAGGCATTCGGGTTGGGACATGAGGGAGGTTTCCACAACAGATTGCTGAGCTTGACCCGAGGGTAACTGGAGCGTAAGAACAAGAGCCAGCAAGACAAGTCCTTGTGCATACAAACCCCTGCTGCTTTGTCTTGTGACTCGTCGTTGTCCTATTCTAGGCTGCATATTGCGTGTATCTAGTCTTGATTTATCCCCGTCTGCAAGTGAGAGTTCTAGTAGAGAAATTACATCTTTGTCTTGAACTTTTCGCCCCCGCTGTTGCCCCGGTACTAGTAGCTGTATGTGGAGGCCTGTCATGTTGATTTGTTACTGTAACGGTGGTTGCACCAGCAATTACTCTATGATTTCTTAGCACCTCGGACGTCCCTTTCTTTCTCTCTCTCTCTCTCTGTTGATATTGCTACTACCACTTTAGCTGGTAGTCTATAGTTTACTACTAATAGCTATTGCAACACTGGCATGTGGTGAACCCTGTTGTGGTTGAACTTGTAAGTTCATTCATCAATCAGCCTTTGGCTGCTAACTAACTACTTAGCCTAACTGGTGGCTTTCATGTCGGATGCATGGGATGTTGTTCATCGGTCATCTTCGACAGAGTCATCTATCTTACGAAGCGAATAACGCGTAGGAACCAGTGACACGGAGCATGGAGTTGGTGTGCTACTATCTTTTGGCCTAATTTCTTTCGCGAAAAATGGCCGTGAAACCAAGTTTTTCGCCTACTTTGTGTGTGGAATCTGGAATCTCACGGGATGAGATTCATCAACGACACTAACCTCCAAAGTGTGCTTTCTAGCTAGCACTAGCTAGTAGCTACCCCTACTGTACTAGATAGCTAGCTAATCTAATAATAGTAAAGAGGTACTTTCGCATCTTCTCGATCTAGGTGGCACTACTGTAGAACCTGTTCCAAGTAGTGTTACTTAGTAACCAAAAGTCATAGTTCAAACGTTGCGACGAAAGGATGCTGCTGCGCAGCAGCGCTGCATCTCACAATGCTTCAGTTCCGTCAGTTCAGACCTTTTCTATCCAGCCTGGTACAAGGCAGTCGGTGGCAGTGAGTGGCACTCAGTGATCATCAGTTCAATTCAAACCGACGTTGCTGACCGCGACAAAAAAGACGCAAACCATTCTACTACTACTTAGCTAGGTGCCACATACAGTGGCAGTGATCAAAATCATAGTTCAGTTGACCGCGACAAAAGGACACCATAGTACTGCATCTCACGATGCTTCAGACCTTTCAATTCTACCTCGTAGTCGCGACGCAGCCTGAGTGGCAGTCTCAAAAGCAGAATCATCATTGAGACGTCCAAGAGTTGTTGACCGCAATAAAAGGATACGAGCATGCCAGCATACGACCGATACTGCTCCCAATGCGGAACCAGCTAGCTAGCTAGTCTAAAAAAATTAATTGTAGCTACAGTACCGTGTACAGCCATTGCTTGACCAAAGTCAGATGTTACATTGCCAACCAAAAGGATTGTCGCTAGTACAACTCCCGGGACTCGAACCCGGAACCTCGTGATTAGGAGTCACACGCGCTACCATTGCGCCAGAGCTGCTAGGATTGTCGACGAAAAAGCGATGACGTGGAAAGGCGGAAAAGTGGTACAAGTAGGCTGTTTTTGACAATTTCGAGAGAGTTTGAGTAGGCGGCACGACGTTCCATTCGACGCAAGTTGGGAACATGACTGTGTTTTTTGTGTGGCCCACAATTGCATCACTTTGCAAGCAACTGGACTAGCTGCATGCCATTGATCAAGATAAGAACCCTTCAAGCTTCTTGTTGTGAATGCCACAGCAATGTGTTGGGTTGCATTTGTGTTGTTCTCGGTTTCTCTTTCTGCACCAATGTTGTGGGAAACTGAACAACAACAGTCACAATCAGAAAAATTGACCCATGATTCCCTCTTGATTGGCTTTGACATGGGCCTCTGATTTCCCTGCAGATTTCCAGATCTGGCTCATCATGACAACGCTTAAGAAGGATCACATGCATCAGGAAATCCTGTCTAATTTTTGGATGCTTTTCAGTGACAACTGGGAGCAAAACGTGTGGTCCAACGCGCTTGTGATTTTGTTGTGTCATGCCAAAACACAATTGAAAACTGCGGAGGAATCTTGAGGTGTTGTCAGGTCCAGCTGTTGCCATGTTGCAAGGAACCAAGTGATTGTCAACAAGATGTGTTCACTGCATTGTTCGCTTCTGTGAACAACTGCAATGCAGAAGTTGGTTTGTTTGTTTCACTGTCAAGAAAATTGTCTTGTCAACATGAAAAAACGGCAGTCAAAAAGAAAATCTTGCAACTGCTCCTCAAGGAACAGCGCCTGTGGACCACTTCTGAGGGACAAGTCAAAATGACTTTGCAAGACTGTCAAAAAATGTGACATCAGAGATTTGTGGACCAGCTGTTAAAATGACAACAACTTCAATGAAATTTGGAATGACAAAGGATGTTTCGGTGCGACATGCTGCAGACTGGCCCAAACAGCACACAAACGTTGACTGAAGGTCATTGTCTGGCACTGACAATTGTGATGTGATCGACATGACACCAATTGAGTTTTTTGGGTGCCAAGACACAGCTGGAATGCATGATCAAAATTGTGTTGTTTCAACGGATTCAACACCATCTTGCAAAGCCAAATCGAATGTGGAAGCCAGAAGCAGTTCTTCAACTTCAAATTGCTGTTGAGCTTTCCGACTGTTTGCTAGCCAACATCCATTTCAACTGCAGTTTGCATGCAAATGTGATTTCATGGAGTGCGCAAACATGATTGAAATCAATGGTGTCAAGTGAAAAGCAATCTGCAGCTGCCAACTGGATGGAAATTGCAGTTGGCAGTGATCTCGTGTTGTCCAATTGTCTGTCATTGCAAACAAAAGTCAACTCAATTCACATTTTTGACTGCAGTCGCTGTCCATTGTGACCTTTGAGTGAATGGTTGATGGGGATGCACAGAAAGTTCTGTGTCTTGTCATCTTCATGTCAAGTCATCAACGGCATGGGCAGTTCAGTGAGCAAATCATGAACAGATGTCACAACTGTCATGTCTCTTGTGGAAGTGTTGAGGATGCACATCATTGGCAGATGTCCACCCATGGGCATCATGAAGAATCACTGCATTTTTGCAGAAGACTTCAAAACAAACAAAAAACAGGTTGGTTTTCACATGGTGCATCATTTGGGAAAACAGTGTTAGGTTGGCACATTGTGCACTTTTGGACCAAGAGTGGAATTGTTGAAACTCAGAGCAAAATCATTTTCATCAAGCAAAATTCATTGGTTGGGTTGTCAATGGGCATGACAAGAACACAAAACTGCACTTTTGATTGTGCATGCTTTCATTGTTGAAACATGCAACCACAAATTCCAAAAAATGAGCAACACTTGCAGCTGTGTTTTCCATCTTGCAACAATTGTTTTTGTTTGATGCAAGATTCAAGACTTGCAAAATTGCACCAAAATTCATGTCCAAAACCCTTCATTGGCCTTTCGTTGACTGATCTTAAATCAACAAAAACAATGTTGGTCCAGCTTCAAAAGAAAAAACAATTTGGCTTGCAGGTGCCAATGCAGCCTAAGGCGTTGAATCAGCCAACCATTGAATGACATTTTCATTGGTTGAACACAGAATGTGGATGTGGACACAACCAAACAATGCATGTCAATGACATCAGTGCATTTCAACATTTCTGTTGTCCTCAAACACATGTGTTTGTCTTTCATCGTGAAAAAACAGGCAGGAACACAATTGGGTAGCTCATTTGTTTTGTTAGCTGAAAGAGAGACTCATTCAGGAGACTTCAGTTCAATCCAAAGAGTTCTTGAGCCACACATTGACATGAGCTCTGTTCATCACTGTCGGCTTTGACAACTTTCACGCAAATCAATTTTCAACAAGTTTTGCATCAGAGAAGTGCAATCCCTTCACATTGTGGAACAATCTTGAATGCTTGTTTTACAGATTTTCATTTGCCACCGCATGAGACAAAAAGAAGCAAGCTTGTTTTGCAGATTTTCATTTCCCACACGAGATGAAAAGAAGCAAGCAACAAATTGCCTGCCCATTGTTCACACATGAGTGAACAATGAGTTCCGTGAGTTGAATTTCAAACCCCCCAGAATCACAAGGCGGGTCAAACAGATTCTCACTTGGAATCCTTGTGCCCATTTCCATTGGTCTTGCATGCTTTCATTTGTTTTGTCTCTTTCCTTTTGTCAACAAATGATCACAAAATGTCTCCATTGTTCCTCTCAAAAGGCATTGCCTCAACATGCCTCTTGAAGATTCAAGCAACAATCATGCATTCAACATCAGCAACACAAGTTCCTTCAGTTTCAAGGTGAGTTTTTCACAAGCACCAATCTCTTGAAATGCTTGCATCTGAATAAAACCAAAATTGCACTGTTTTTGATGCTTGGTGCAGCAAGGGCATGCAGAAGATTCCAACTCTTGTCACCAATGCTTCAATGAACGCTTGTTGTTGCTGGATTCATGCCAAAGAACATCCTTGACCAATGAATGGATCTCATCAATTTGTTTTTTGTCTTTCTCTTTCATGAATTTGTTGTGACATCAAACATGCTGACACTTTGAGCCATTGGGCTCATCCAAATCCATTGGTGGGAGAGATGTGTTTGTCCAAATTGTGAAGGGTTAAAGTTTAGGTTGTCCTTGAAATGTGGACGCGCACTTTCACCATGGGTGCACCACTGTGTCATTTGTGTGAAATTCAAAATTCAGATGTGCGCACCTTCCAAGTCCAAGAAGGAATCATCAAGGCAGCACCCAACGAGTTCAGTCCCGAGTGCCTTGGATTGCGATGTTGACGTTGCATTTTGAGTGCCGTGTGATGTCAGCCCGTTAAAATCCCATCAACATTGATTCAAATCGATCAAACAACAAATTTGGCATCGCAACATCACAAAAAATCGAAACGAAGTGCATGTTCCGACTGCCTCTGACATCAGCCATCTGACCGTTAGCTTTTGTCAAACTGTTCAGTCCTGTTGATGAACACAACATGAAGCACAAGTGGGAGCGCTCAATTGAATCCTGCCTTTGTTTGACGCGTTTTTCATGTGGGTTTTCACACATGCCGAAAATCGCACCAACGCTGCACAACGGTCGACAAAAACACAACTGAAGCAAGCACCCACACATGACATCTTAGTGTCGTTAATCAATCACATGAAGAACACACGTGCAAAGCAGTTTTGCTGTTGGTCCAATGGCCAATTGGTAGCAGCTCGCTCTTCATGCACACCATGTGCGATGCTTTTCGCATTGATCAGCACGATCTTCCGTGTTGAATCATTGGGCTAGTGCGCTGCAGTGCGCAACATGTGGAGTTGTGGGGAACTGCCTTAACAATTGTTGGAAGCATTCCGTTAACGACATCCAGTGAGCACTCGCTGAAATTGGGCGATTGAGGCAAGACTGAATTTTTTAACACGAGGCATTGGGTCAAAACAACACTTCCATGGTGTTGCCCTGTTAAACTTCTGCCACAGTTGCACAAGGAACAGACCACTCTCTAGCTAGATGACCCACACAAAGTGCACTCATTGTAGTCCAATGCAGCTCCAATGAGCTTTGCATGTCCTTTGTGGTCTTTCACTAGGCAGATCTGGGGTGAAACCCTTAAACAATCGATTTTTGGCCACAGCTAACTAAAAAACAAATTGACAAGGACATGTCAGAGCAGTTCTGGTGCTACTAGCATGTAGGCAAGACATTTTGTGTGGGATGTGTGAGCTAACAATGGACCTGTTGTGACCCGGTTCACTGCTCCAATCTGCACCCATGGACTGTGGAAGCGTTGTTTTGACCCAATGCCTCGTGTTAAATTTCAGTCGTGCAAAAATCGCTAGGAGATCTCGCTGCAGATTCTTAAGAAGGGATTGGGAGTGTTGATTGCGGTGGGCATTGAAGCATGCAGCACATAGCTAACGAATGTTAACGGGGAATTAGATTCTAACGAACAGATTCACACATCGGATCGATTTGATTAGTCTGCTTTTGATTGTCTAGCTATCGAGGTTGTTGATTTCGATTTGAATTTACAGACTTTGTCATGCTGCTCGCAGCACTGCTGCTAGCCATGCAGCCTTCCTTGTCAACTGCTAGCAGTGCCCCTGCCACTGCTAGCACTAGACGAGACAAGGAACATCGACGATGTGAAGCCTGTAACAAGACAGCGGAAGAAGCAAACATCCCTCATTTGTCACGGTGTAAAAATTGTAAGCGAGTGCACTGTTGTTCTCGAAAATGTCAAAAATGCAATTGGAGTCATCAAGGACACAAGCGGCGGTGCAAGCTAGAAGAGCTCGGACGCTCTGCTGAGAAAATCTTAAAGCGTGTCGAGAAGACGGGCGAAAATGTCCCAAGCCACATGCAAAAACTCGGCCTCGCGAATGGGGTAGACTTGGAAAATGGAGAAAACCACAAGTTTTTGTTGAATGGCTTCATGGAAGCCATGGTGGCTGGGAGGAGTTGCAAACAGATCATTGAGAAATGCAAAGACAAGGATCCTTCAAAGGAAGCGCGCAATCTTTTCAAATTCATTCGGGACAACCCAGAAAAATCAACCTTGCTCTGTCAGTTGTTCCGATGCATGGCAAATGACCAGCCAAGCACTTGGGATGCTTGTTTTCTAAAACGAGATGACACGGAACATTTCTTCAAGACGTTGCTTGTGGTCATGGAGCATGACATCAAATGCTTGAAAGAACTCCCAAACGGTGTTCTTGAGGATTTAGACATTTGTGGCGTGCAAGCTTCTAGGTGCGTGATGGATCAGCTTTCACGGAAGGCGGAGGAAGATGTTGGGGCTGCAAAGAATCTTGCCGCTTTTTGCGAGCATTGTTGGGAATCCGTCCTTGAGTTGTGCATGGCTTTCTGGAATGCACGAAAGAAGCTGAAGCCAGGGGACGGCAGGGGCACAGAGCTGTTGCGTCGTTTGGACAATGCATGGGAGAATCTGATCCACGATTTTGCCTTCCCAGAGGTCGCAGGTTCTATCTGTTTTTCGTCTGTGGGACAGCTTTTGTTTCAAGATGCCTCGCGCTCTCCTGCTTTTCAAGTGCTTGTGGAGTTCTGTCTTGACGGTGTCAACGACCACGATGAACACAGAAGTGTTTCTCTGTTGCATTCTAGTCAAATCTGCGCCTGCACATTCACCGCTCCCATGACAAATCACCCCAACACAGACTGCCCAGTGGTTCCAGTCTTGCCCACCAGCGGAGTCCAATTGCATCTCCCCGCTGGAACCATCACCTGCAACATGAAGAAAGAAGTCAGCATGGCCAGAACCACCGAGCCAATGAAGCAGTGCATGATCAAGAAGCATGACTGGGACGAGGAAATCTTCCAGGACATTGATTGGGAAGCCCACAGACGG
>Ga0163149_10002309_pt1 | contig 23191 bp, 28 predicted proteins | sample OliLakLV19MP5G1_FD_148604 | JGI IMG/M metagenome (GOLD analysis project Ga0163149, IMG submission 148604) | Freshwater microbial mat bacterial communities from Lake Vanda, McMurdo Dry Valleys, Antarctica - Oligotrophic Lake LV.19.MP5.G1 | ecosystem: Environmental > Aquatic > Freshwater > Lake >...
CGAAAACTAACAAAAATCATCGACGCAATAAAAACGACGTATACCAGAAAAATCGCCATGTGCGTGTGTTTATGGAAGCGCCATTCGTGCCAGCGTCGGTACCAGTTTACTCTTGAAAGCAAATAGACGTGCGGTCGATGCGCCACATGTTTATGGGCGAATTTCCCGGCACGTTTTGAATAGTGAGCTGTCTTTTTAGCAGCATTTTTGACATGCGGCGCAGTCTTTCTGGCGACGTGTTTTACTCCGTGGCCAGCTCTTTTTGTTGCACCAACAACATGACGGTGCGCTGCTTTTACTTTGGTGTGGACAGCCAAAGGTAACCCTCGCATTTTATTTTTTTATTCTCATCAATCCTCAACAACTGAATCACCTATAACTATAGCAAAAGCGGAATACTAAGCACAATAGGATTTGCATATTTTCGTGCGAGTAGCAAGCGAGCGGCCGCCGCTTGAATACCGCGGCCGCATCAGATATAATCACCAGCTGTATTAACAAATTATAATCCCGGGTAGCTCAATGGTGGAGCAAGAAGCTGTTAACTTCGAGGTTGTCGGTTCGAGTCCGACCCCGGGAGCCAGACCAAGCAGAGAAAAGTGCAGACCTAGTTCCTAGACCTGTAATAACTTCTCTCCTTGGTCAGCCAAGTAAAAATGTGCCGATAACAAAGTACAAATGTTGGAACCGTCAGTAATGGCGGTTTTTTCATTTTACCTCTGTAATTTAGTTCTAACCCAGCCTCTCCCGTCCCGAAGGAGCAAGCAGCACAAAAGCTGACCCGTTCCCAACGCCAGTCATATTATATATTTTGAACCTGTGCTTATTTTTGCTGTTCTTTCAATTTATCAAAAAATTGTTGCAATGTAGGTCGGCCGCTACCGATCAGGTATTGGTCTTCTACCTTGTTGATGTACCCGTTAGCAAGAACGATGCCACCCAACAGCACAAAAACAGCAATGAGTAGTACTAGCGGAAACTTAGCATCGGCAAAGTTCTTATCGCGCTGGTACATTTTTACAACGCCAATAACAGCACCTGTGGCAAATATTCCAAAGGTAATTACGGCGGAGAGTAGGCTTTGTTGCAAGTATGCCAGACTCTGGGTGATGTCGACGTTGTCAGGGTTAGTGGACTTGAAATAGACAGTAACGGCGGCGCTGACTAAGAGCGTCGCGGGCAACGCGAGCGCAACAAGGCTGATCGTAATAGTTCTTAAGCTTAGTCGTGTCATTGCATCTCCATATCATATTATATTTTATACTAGTATACCACTGGGAATAGATTACTGGCGATTGACCCGAATCAGCGACAGCGAAGTTGGAATCTTTGCATGGCTGCAGTGCAAAGAGGCAAAGTTGGAAACCGGTGCTCAACACGTGTCATTTTCGGAGCGGAGTAGTCCTTAGCGCGCACAGAGAGCCAAACCAAGCAGAGAAAAGTACAGCTGGACCTGTCCCTGTGTACTACAATTTGACGTTTGCATTAATACCCCTAGGGGGTATATGCTGTACTCATGATTACTGATATTAAAAAACGCTCACTACACCGCGCCAAGATTATCGAGGGACAGATGCGAGGTATTCAGAAGATGATCGAAAATGAAGATTATTGCATGGACATCATTACTCAGAGCCTAGCTGTCCAGAAGTCCCTAGGCTCACTTAATAAACTTGTTCTGGAGAACCATTTACGGACTCACGTTAAAGATATGTTTGTTGCTGGTGAAACGGACAAAGCAGTTGAGGAGTTGCTTACGGTGTATGAACTCGCCAAGGTTAGAAGTAAATAATGGATCATAGTAGCCATGAAAGTCACGAACATAGTGACCACGATAAGCACGCCGGGCATAACCCAGACATGTTCAAGAAGAAGTTTTGGCTGAGTCTTGTACTAACCATTCCTGTATTGCTATATTCACCAACAATTCAAGAACTTCTAAACTTCACAATGCCAGGCTTTACTGGCAGTAGTCTTATTCCCCCAATACTAGGCATCATTATTTTTGTCTACGGCGGACTAGTCTTCCTTCGCAGTGCAAAAGCAGAACTTTCAGTAAAACAACCCGGCATGATGACGCTTATATCTATGGCAATTACGGTTGCGTTGTTTTACAGCATCGCAGTTACATTTGGCCTTGAAGGTATGAGTTTTTGGTGGGAGCTGGCCACGCTTATTACCATCATGTTGCTTGGCCACTGGCTAGAGATGGCGTCGATCATGAATGCGCAGGGTGCACTGAAAGAACTTGCCAAGTTACTGCCTGACGAGGCTGAACTTATAACGCCCAGTGGAACAAAAACGGTTTCAGTAGCCGAACTAAAGGTTCGCGATAAAGTGATTGTTAGGCCTGGAGCCAACATACCGGTTGATGGCGAAGTCGTAAAAGGCGAGTCGAGCGTCAATGAATCGATGCTCACGGGAGAATCTAAATCAGTAAAGAAGATTGTGAAGTCGCTGCTAATCGGAGGCACTATTAATGGTAGCGGCTCACTCACAATGAAGGTCACCAAGATTGGCGACGACACTGCCTTGGCTGGAATCATGAAGTTAGTCGCCGATGCCCAAAACAGTAAATCTAAAACGCAGGTACTGGCTGATCGCGCAGCTTATTATCTTACTTTTATTGCACTTGGTGCAGCACTTTTAACATTACTAGCATGGTCGCTCTCCAGTGATCGATCGGCTTCATTTATTATCGAAAGAGTGGTTACAGTACTTGTAATTGCCTGTCCCCACGCGCTTGGTCTGGCTATTCCGCTCGTTACTGCAATTTCTACATCCTTAGCTGCTAAAAATGGTTTGCTCATTCGCGAGCGCATGGCACTGGAAGCAGCCCGAAACATAGATGTCGTATTGTTTGACAAAACAGGTACTCTCACAAAAGGTGAACAGGGCGTCGTAGATGCTGTTTCTACAGGTGATAAAAATATTCTGTTGTCACTAGCCGCTTCTGTCGAAAACGAATCAGAACATCCTATCGCCAAAGCAATCGTGCGATATGCAAAAGATAAAAAGCTAACTATCCTTGATGCTAAAAAGTTTTCTGCTATGTCGGGACGGGGCGCAACTGCGTCAGTGAACGGCAAAATCGTACATATTGGAGGCCCCAAACTACTCGAGGAATTAAGCTTAGAGCTTCCCGCTAGCATCGGCAAGGCCGCTCACACTGCCCAAAATGAAGGCAAAACAACTGTGTATGTTATTCGGGAGAAGTCCGTGCTTGGCGCAATAATGTTAGCGGATGTTATTCGCCCAGAATCTAAAGAAGCCGTTAACGCATTGCGAAAAAGAGGTATTCGGGTTGCAATGCTCACTGGTGATGCCAAGGGTGTAGCTGCATGGGTAGCAAAAGAGCTGGGAATTAAAGAATTCTTTGCTGAAGTTTTGCCAGAAAATAAAGCCGCAGTAGTTAAAAAGCTACAAGCTGATGGCAGTAAAGTGGCAATGGTTGGCGACGGCGTAAACGATGCGCCGGCGCTCACACAGGCTAATGTGGGCATTGCCATTGGCGCCGGAACCGATATTGCAATTGAATCTGCAGGCATCGTATTGGCTAGCAGCGATCCTCGCGGTGTAGCAAGCATCGTTACGTTATCGAAAGCAACTTACAGAAAGATGATCCAAAACCTAGCGTGGGCAACTGGCTACAACGCACTGGCTATTCCACTGGCGACTGGCGTCACAGCTGGCTTTGGTTTTGTATTATCACCAGCTATTGGCGCAGTGCTTATGTCGTTGTCTACGATCGTAGTAGCAGCTAATGCTCAGTTCCTGCGTAATCTAAAGCTCAGATAATCAATAATAAAGGGAAAATCATGAAGAATAAATCAAATATAGTAATCGCCGCCGTTGTCGGTATCGTAGTAGTTGTCGGTATCAGCGTGTACGCATTTAACCGTAACGATGGTGAGATGATAGACGACAACATAACAATGATGTCTGGCGGCAAAGCATCTCAGGGTACGGTGCCTGCAAACAAAGACTCAAGTGACTACAAAATGTTTGCTGATATAACCGGCGAAGACTACGACCGCCTGTTCCTAGCAAATATGATTGCGCATCACCAAGGCGCGGTGGATATGGCAAACCTTGCGTTAACTAATGCAAAGCACCAAGAAGTGAAAGATTTAGCAACCGCAATCGTGAATGCACAGACAAAAGAAATTGGCGACATGACGGCGTGGCAAAAATCCTGGAGTTACCCAGCCAGTAGTGGCGAAATGATGATAGATCACTCGTCTATGGGAATGATGGACACTAATGCCGGTATGATGAATGCCCTAAACGGCAAAACTGGTGACAAATTTGACAAAGCATTCTTGGCGCAAATGAGAATGCACCACCAATCTGCAATAGATATGGCTAGCACAGGAGCTACTAATGCATACCATCAAGAAGTGAAAGACCTTACCAAAGGTATAATTACTGCCCAAACAAAAGAAATCCTACAAATGCGACAATGGCAAAAAGATTGGAACTAGTGATCCGTCCTCTAACAGATAGGATTTTATAGCATGTTAATTATATGCTAGTTGGTATTACTGACTTAACTGGCTTGGGGATATTTGACTTTGAGGTATTCCCGCATTACGCAGATGATGTACATAAAAAGATACTAGAAAACTATAGATCCACTACACACCATCAAGTCAGAGAAATGGGTGACGAGGATTATATTATTGTAGATATGTAAGTTTGCTTGATGCGTAGTTCAGTTGCGATAGTGTGCACGATGGCCCTCCAAAGACGCCTAAACAGATACGAGTTAGTTCCAATAACAGCACCGTTGTTTTTAGCTACTAATTTGTATCTGTTATTTAGTTCGACTCTCTCTTGGTGTCTGATATAGTTGGATTATGTATAAGAGTATCTCTGCAGAGCAATATCGTCAGCACTTAGGATTTCCATCTGACTATCAAGTAGATGCAGTGCTTTGCTATGGAACATTGTATGAAGATAGAGTGTTAGCTCAACTAGCTGAAGCGATTAAAGAGTTGGGTATTCAAGTGCAGGTCAATGCTTTACCTCATCCATTTTTACGATTCGCAAAAGAACTTCGGATTGGTGATAAAACAATATGGTTTGCGATTGGATATGGAGGAGCTTGGTTGAGCGAGTACTTACATTGGGCATGTCTTTTTGGGTCAAAAAAGAATATATTGATTGGGTCGTGTGGTGGCTTGAAAAGTGGTATGAAGCAAGGTGAATTTATAGTGCCGGAAAGTAGTTATGGTGAAGAAAGTTCAGTGAAAATGTATAACAGGGAAAGCAATAACCAGTTCCCTGATGAAACACTGAGCGAGAGTTTAGCTGCGAGCCTAGGAGATGATGGTACTAAGGTTTGGCGAGGACAAATGGTTACTTGTCAGGCAATGATTGGTGAAACGATGGATGATATAAGGAAATGGTCTAGTGATGGATATTTTGGAGTTGAGATGGAAGCCTCAACCGTGTTTGCGGTGTCTAATCATTTTGGAGTACCGTCAGCAGCCTCTCTTTATGTTGGGGATAATCTAATTGAAAAGCACAATAATATGAGCGAAGAATACGCAGCAGAAGCGGATGTTCGAAAACAAAATCAACTCAAACAGATAAAAATAGCACTATCGAAGCTTGTTCCTGGCCAATTATAGTTGCGATATACAAGACGATAGCCCTCCAAAAAAGTATAAATTCTTTCAAAATTAACAGATGTAAGCTAAGCTAAAGGGAGCCTGAAACAAGGTGGTAGCGATTGCTGGTTCGAATCCAGTCTCCGGAGCCAAAGTTAGAACTAAATTAACAGAGACACTAGCCTCTTTTTTCATCATGGGGTAGTGCGGTCAACGAAGCTATAATCAATATCAACCTATCTTTGACGCTCCCTATTGCCTACGCAGCTGGAAGACATTTAAAACTTTGATACAGAGTTCACCCAGAAATATTCAACTGAAGAATGTTAGCTACTAAGGATGCGTAGGCATGTTTATATCATCTTCGCTTTGGAGATTGATTCTTTGGCATAGAATATAACGCTTGGAGATAAATCGTATTTAGCATCATCTAATTCATTAATATCGAACCACCTCATATCAGTATGCTCATCTGAAATTTTGAAATTGTCAGAGTCAGTCTTCATAAAATATGTGAACGAAATATGTTTGTGAGGCGGATTAGCTTCGTGAACATCCACATAATTTGGTGTAATTATGAACTTTGTTTCAGGCGAAAGTACATTGGGTTTAGTCGTAAGAGGCACGGTAGCAAGACCCGTTTCCTCAATAATCTCACGGAACAACGCTTCTTCTGGATCTTCATTCAATTCAATATGGCCGCCAATGGGAATCCATTTGCCATACCTAGGGTGATGTACAAGTAGTACTTTACTTTCATTGTTTACTATAAAAGCAGTAATAGTATAGTCGTATAGTTCATTTATGTGCGGCATGTTATCTCACTTTCACTACAAGCCTAGTATAGATCATATTGTATTACAAACCTTGTTTTATATATAAAATAGTGTTAATATAAGTTAATATTAAAGGGCGCTAGAGGTCCGTCCTCTAACAGATGAGGTTTTGTTGGATTTTAGTAATCTGCTAGTTCGTATTTGATACGTGCGAGCATGTCTCTGTGATCTTCATAGTCATTCAAGAAGTGTCTGTACTCTTGGGAATCGCTAAATAAAGCAAGTATCCTGTCGGGGCGTATCCATTCAGCCTTGGCTTTGTCGATGTAATAGTTGAGGCTGGAGTAGGGATACAACTTCCAGTATTTGGGGTTGAGATGGATGTATCTTGTTATGTGTTGCAGATATTCATCTGTGTCGGTTCTTACGGCTTTGTAGCGGCTTTCAAATAGTGCGCCGGTTCGTTTGTATTTGATATTGAAGTATCGGCTATAGCTCGTCATGACTGAGCGCATAAATTTTGACATGGCTTGTTCGTGCTTTTGGTAAACGTAGAGATGGAAGTGATTCTTCATTAGACAATATGCTAATAGCTCCAAGTTTTCTTTGTAGTTAGGATAGGCAACACCAGCGCTAGATCGACAATTTTTTTGAGATAAATAACGTTTAAATAACGAGATAAAGTATGTATAATCTGCGTCTTCTAAGAAAATATCACCCTTGCTTGCTCCGCGTGCATACACATGATAGTAACTTCCGGCCAGATCAATTTTTATCACATTTCGAGAAGGCATAGGACAACAATAACACAATACAACTTTACTCCATCTGTTAGAGGACGGACCTCTAGGCGCTCTAGGCGAAAAGTTCCAAAAATATCAACTAACTGGAGCCATAATTTACAAATGCTACTTTTTGTGGTATTATTTGTTTAATCTCTCTCTCCGTTACTCATCTTACTGACCCAGGACGCATAGCCGATGCGCACTTTGTACGTGCTGAAGTTTTCCAGACAGAACAGGGGATTCCTGCATTAGATGACTTTGATGATCTCGACAGCACTGCCGAACAGTTTGTTGCTTACGACGAAAAAGGATTCCCCGTTGGGACTGCTCGCTACCGCGCTCTCGAAGACGGAGCGGGCAAAGTAGAGCGCGTTGCCGTACTTTCGAGCCATCGAGGCAAAAAAGTTGGCGAGGCAATCATGAATGCAATTCATGAAACTGCAGCAGAACAAGGTCTAAACCAACTCGTACTCGACTCCCAACTAAGTGCTGCTGGTTTTTATGCAAGTCTAGGCTACGAGCAGCAAGACGACACATTTGACGAAGTCGGCATTACACACATAAAGATGATCAAGCATTTAGCAACAAATTAACCATTATGCCTGAACTTCTTACTGACATGCATTTATCACGTACACAGGCTGCCGTCCTGGACGAGAAAAACATACAACGGTTCACCGGCTTCATGCGTACCAAGTGCATTGAAGCATCTGGCAGTAAGGCGTGTGGTCTCGTAGTTGAGGTGACCCAGGCAGAACGCACCGCTTGTGTGAGTTGTGTCAACTGTTCGGCACCAGCTGCCCAGTCGTTCGCCGCGGTTGAACTTCCTAGTTTGGCGAATGCTTTAATTTTAGATACTGACCTTGTCCAAGATCCCGAGCCGAACGTGAACTTTTCTCACCTACGATTAGTTGAGGCACTTGATTCTATCATGGCCAACGAAAATACTGGTGTTATCATTTCTGGTCGCGCGGCAACTGTAGTTGAACCTATCGGATATGCTCACACATTATCAAATCGACAAGTTTTATTTCCTGTTACTAGCATCGAAGGTCAGGGTGGCGCTATTGAGCCTGGCGTGCCAGTGCTGATTGAGTTTCCTGAGCCTCGATAGCGTCGAAGCTAAAGCTCCGAAGTACATCAACTAGAGGAACCTAAACCAAGCAAAGAAAAGTACAGACCCAGCTTCTAGACCTGTACCTGATTTATTCCAAGGAAAACATCAGGAGCCTAATAGTCTGCGTTGCAGTGCAACGATTTTTGCTTGCGGGAACTTTAAATAATAATAGATATTAACGAGCACATATATGGTATGAAGGCGCCAATAGCCATATCGCCGATACTTGCGCGCAGACGTTACAAGGTACTGCGGCAAAACTATGAACTTAGAATGCCGCGTGATTCGATCAATAATTTCGCGGTCCTCCATAATTTGCATACTTTCGTTGAACTTTCCGGCTTTTATGAACTCGTTCCGACCAACAAAAAGACTTTGATCGCCAAAGCGAATAAATTTCCAGCTAAACTGCGTAAACCACGCTAAAAGTCTGAGAAGCGCGTGATCACTATCAAAACGTAGACGAAAAGTACCAGCATGGTACCCGTTTTTATAGGCATCTATTATTTGCGCATCCCAACCTGCTGGCGGCAAACTATCGGCATGCAAAAAGTACAGAATGTCACCAGTTGCCAATTTTTGACCGCCGTTTAATGCCACCGATCGCAGATTACCAACTTTTGCAACAAGCGCACCGGATTTTCTGGCTCTTTCTGTTGTAGCATCTGTGCCATTAACAGCCACGATAATTTGCATAACGGCATTTGTGCGAGCGGTGGATTTTATGCGTGCGATGACTTTTACTATAGAGTCCTGCTCATTTTGGGCAGGAACTATAACGCTGATAGTCGGCCTATTACTCATTTATTATTCTACGGTTCGGGTGTAAAAATTCACGTTTTTATATGCATTATTTTCTATAACGTTTCGTGACTTGCTCGATATCAACGTGGAACTTATCTACAGTAATAGCAGTGACAAAATATGTGGCAACGAGCAGTCCAATTATGATTTTAAGTCCAACACTGGGTGCTATGTCGATCAAACTATAAAAGCCAAATAAAAGACCAGTGAATACCACAAAGAAAACGATAGATATTCCGTACGACTTGGCCCTTGTATCGATATTTATGGATGATTCTTTGTGCGTCTTTTTATTAATATAGTCTGAGAGTCTGGCAACTTTTGCCCTCATTCCCATAACTTCAACAGCACTATGTATAAGTTCATTTGTGGCCAGTGCCAGCGCAAGATTTATGAGCGTTTGATCCACGAGGTTCTCCTTATTAGACTGGTATTTAACTCCAGTATAGCACCGCAGTGGAGAGCCGGGTGTTTGCGCTACTCGCAAGTAAACTTTTTGTTTATCGCGAAAAAAAACAAGTAAGACGACTGTGCGAGTGGATTATTTTTTGGATTTTTTGCCGAGAAGAAACTTTTGGGTGGCGTTCATGGGTTTATCAGAGCGATGAATGCAGCCTATCCAGCAACAGGGGCGGCGTTTGCCCTCGGCCAATTCTTCGATCGCACGCGTAACGTGCTCGTCTCGGGTTTTCTGCTGCTTGACGGTTACCGTCCAGCACACCCATTCGTTACGCGCGAACGGAGTGATCTTTTCCCACGCGGCCAGAGATTTCGGATTGGAAAGTAGTGCCTTCCTAAGATCAGCTGGCATTTTGTGTGCGGCTGTGTCAGCCATAGCTTCAATGTTCATGCATACAATATTACCGCGAGAAGCATGTTTCTGCCAAAACTACGCAACTGCCGAAGATAGCTGCTATTATATAAGTATGAAACTGCTTAAGCTTTTCGCGTCGCTCATACTTTCGTTTTCGGCAGCAGCAATTGGTGGTATCGCAACGTCGGCAAATATTCCAACTTGGTATGCGGTGCTCGAAAAGCCATTTTTTAACCCGCCAAATTGGATTTTTGGACCTGTCTGGACAGTTCTGTACTTTTTGATTGGCATCAGTTTATACCTAATCTGGACAGCAAAAACAAAAAAATCAAAAACCAATGCCTACATTTTGTGGGGCGCGCAAATCGTGCTTAACACACTCTGGAGTCTGGTATTTTTTGGCCTGCACCAACTGTGGCTTGGCCTAGCTGTGATCGTTCTTTTGGATGTTTGTGTCGTCGCAACAATTCTGCACTTTTATAAAATTAACAAAACAGCCGCAAAACTATTGTTTCCGTACATGGTGTGGATCTCATTCGCAACACTCCTAAACCTGGCAATCGCAGTTTTGAACTAACGACAAATCCAACGGTGTATTCTTATCATTGTCGTTTGACAGTAAAGAAGAAGTGCAAAAATTCGCCGAGACCGCAAAAGCAAACGGCGGGGACTTCTTCGAAGGCGATTACCCCGTATCAGAAGATATGATGTTCGGCTACGAAGTGCTGAATCTAGACGGCACCAGTGGGAACCATTCTGGATGAACCCAGATTATAGCCCCAGATCCTAGGTATCTTAATTGTCCAGTGATTTTCGACGCTGCTTGCTGTGCTGCGTCGTTGCAGATAATTTCCAAAGTGCGTAGCCTTCGATAGCCAAACCTGCGATTAGGGCGCAAACGAGAATCGGCAGCACTGCTGCTGGAAAGCCATTTTTTTGTACAATCCCAAAACTCAACACTTGCCAGTAACTTGCCTCCGCGACACCGCCTCGTACCACCAAAAAATTAATTACAACAGCATAATATGATAGCCAACCGAGTGTAGCCATTACAATAACAGGGATTCCACGCAGTTTTCTAAAGTACAATGCGCCGACAGCCAAAAACAAGCTGAACGACAGCCATGCGGGCAATAAATAACGGCGATTCAGACCGCCATAACCAACTGCATAACTAATTTGCTGGCCGTAGACTAAGACAAATTGCAAGAGCAGCAGACCGGCAGCAATCCAGGTTATCGCCGATGTAGATTTTTTGGAACGCCACAATTGTAGCCCGACGCCCAGTGACACGAAGACAAGCACCAATACCGACGCCCAATAATTAATTGGCCAGCCACGAACTTTGGGCATTAATTTCCAATCGCGGCCATAAAACTTCACGGTAACCATATCCCAAGTGGCTCGAGATTGCAGCACTTCTGGCAAAGTCTTATATTTTAAGTTCAAAGCCTGGCTGGCAGAACCTCGCGGCCTGGACCGAAACGGCGAGCCACTCAACTGGTAATTATGCACATAAAACCAGCCGATACCGACTGCGATAACAGCTACAAATATGACACAAACACCGCTAGCGACTATAAATCGTTTAAACCGGCTGCCGCGACCATGCAACTGAGCGGCAATCACGACGGCCAAAAATACAATCAACAGCGCACTTACAAACGAAGATTTTGTAGCCATTCCGCCCAAACAAACTGCCGCCAATGCCGCTACATATTGCCTGGTGAGTCCGTGTTGCAATATTCGTACCGAAAGCACTAATGCCAAGGTTGCAAACAAAGTAAGCAAAGCGTCGTTCATGATGTCGCCCGCTACATTAAACGTCAACAAAGCCGTTCCGAGCGCTGGTGTCGCGATCGCAAAGAGTGCTCGCCGTTTACCTCCAATAACCCAACCGCCCCAGGCAAATGCCAAAATACACAACACGCCAATCAAGATGTTTATTCCGCGGGCCACCGCCACCGCTGAAGCCCAATGTCCTGTGTCCAAAAGTGGCGTAACAATTGGCGCCAACAACGCGTAATACAGCGGGGGATGGTGCGAAACAAACTGAATTTTTGACTTATAACCGTTCAGTGGTGCCTGCGTTCCTTCAAAAAACGACGGAATTTGACCGTGCCCAATCTGCCACGCATAATCTAGATTCTGCGGCGAATCAGCTGTACCGCTCCACGGAATCCCAGCCGCAAAAATGCCCATGCCAAACACAAACGCAATTATTACGCCGCCAACCCCCAAAACCGTCAGCTTTTTCTCGGGTGTTGAAAGAAAAAGTCGGCGCAACGAACGCTGTTGCGCACGAAAAAATACTTTCAATCTATGCATACTTAAACTATACCACGCAGGCTTTTACTTGAGGCGGATCAGTTCGCCTTTACGCTTGACGATGTTTTTGTAGTCCCATTGGATTTTTTGGGCTTTTTCGCACCAGCGTTTTATGTCATCGGGATTAATTTGATCAGGTGAAGTATAGCGCGCTTCGGCAGCTTTGAATTTTCCCTCGGGCTGCAAATCTGGCTCGTCAAACGATTGACCGCTCCAAAACAACAATTGCACATGGTTTTTGCGCACCCAATAGCCCACCAGCGGATTTCCGTCATCAAACCACACTGGCGCACCGTGCCAAATTTTGCTTTCTAGCTTTGGCATTACCGCATCGATTTCTTGCGCCAACAACTCACAAATCGCTTGTTCATTTGCCGCCTGTTGCGTGTTGTAATGGGCGATATCGGTGTGTGCTGCTTTTTTGGGCAGTCCTACATTCCCATGATCAAACGAGTCTTGTTTCATATCATAAGTATACAATACGATTAAAAAGCACCACCGAAGAACCATCGCGACAATCCGCCAATGCTTGCATATATCATATTGTAGGGCTTAAATACGTATAGGAAAGCATTATAAAAACTATGACAACATCATCTATTGATCAAACCAGACGAAACGCCCAACTGCGAGCTTTACAACGACGCAAACAATCTGGTCTGCTCGAAATATTTGGCGAAGCACAGCATGCGCTAGAAGAGATCAGGCGTGCATCAGAACCGTTATTCCGTGCTGCTAAGACAATCGCTCGAACCATAAATGATGCGTCCTCGGACAGCGAGATTGTTTTTGTAGTAAACAAAGTAGAGGGTAATAAAACACAACTAGAACAACAAATTGCACATTTTATAGGCACGATTGGGGTAACTGAAGTGGTCAACGGCGTTACATTTACAAGTGTCAAACGACAAGCGATCACAAACGTCAGCGTGGTTGACGGCGCGCCAAACACAGCTTTGCAGTTTCACCTACACAATGAAAATCCCGCAGATCCTAGACCCGGATACCAAGAGCACGTACTTCACGTTCCGCTCAATAACCCCGATATTGTCGTCGTTACCCATCTCGCAACCTCATAAGATCTCAGGCGGCCAAATGTAGTAATTTGCACAAAATTTATTGCGTTTGTGGTTTTAGAGCGTATAGTTCACGGCAATCACCCGGACAGAAAAGGAGAAAACCATATGCACACCAAGTCTATGGCTTTTTTTAATACCAACATTAATCGCTTGCTTGTCGCCAGTGGGGGAGTAATCGCAGTTGCGCTACTTTTGATTGCAAATCCGGCTGCCGCGGCGGAGCCAGGATCGCTCATAATCACCGAGTTTATGGCAAATCCGGCAGTCGTAACAGATGCAAACGGCGAATGGGTGGAAATCAAAAACCCAGGCGATCAAACCATCGACATAACCGGTTGGGATATCGACGGTAGTACAATTAACACAACCGGCGAACCGCTCACGATCGCACCGCGTACATTCGCCGTTATTTGTAAAAATGCAAATATAGCCCAGAACGACGGAGTTATTTGCGACGGTACAAGCAATTTTTCGCTTGGAAATGTTAGCGATACTATTTCGCTACGAGACGAAGATAACCTTGTGATTGCATCGGTCGTCTACGGCGAAGGTGTAGCACAAAATGGTCGTTCGACGCACGCTTCTAGCTTGTTGCCGGAAACAACGCACAAATACAGCGTCAACAACTTCGGCAAGCCGGCCCATAATTCACTAACTCCGCCGGAGGCAAACGGCGAAATTCGCGTACACCACTCTATAGACCAAAACCGCAATAACTTTCCATTCGACAGTGCCGGCGAAGAGCACTATAAAGGCCGCACAATTCGACTATACAATCGTTTTAACAGCGGCTGGACCTACGTAAGCGAAGTAATGACTAATGGAAAATACTACGCAGCGACAGCAAAGTTCATTGTTGCGCCAGGCAAATATGCTGCTTGCGAAGTCAGCGAGCCGGGATATACCCAATCGTATGTTCGGACAATTCTTGGGTGGTACAATGCGCCAGAAACTGGCATCACCAATCTGTCAGGTGAAGCGGACGAATACGAAAAATGCATGCCCCTCAGCGTACAAGCAAAAACCGTCACGGGTGGAGTATTCGGAGACATGGTCACAAATCCATCACTGTAACCAACACAACGAATGTGCAAAAAAGAGAGGGCAAAACTAGCCCTCTCTTGGCACACGAACTGCGAAACAGCCCGCCTTGGCTTAAAAGAATACACGCCCAACGCTGGCTACCGAGAGCCGCCCTTTTTGCCGGCTAGTTTTGCCCGCGTTGGATTGTGCTTAAAATTACCGCCACTGGCTTTTCCGCCTTTACTAGCTATTGCTCGTTGTTTTTCTTTACTCATCGACGCAAACCCACGCTTACTTGTGCCTGTTGCTCCTGAAACTGTTTTAACCATGATTACCTCCTGTGTCTTTGCAGCGTTCTTAGCTTATATCGGGCGTAGGCAAACGGACTATGAGAATTCTAACAACGAGTACAAAAGCCCAGTGAGCTTTATAGTTGCGACGCAACATGCTTAACTATTCCGTATGGATGCGCACACACCGACCCCAAAACTTACAAAACTAATCCGTGGCGGAATGCGCCAAACGTACAAACGCGAAGAACCAATATTTGACACCGGTAATATGGACGGAATCTACCAGGTAGCATCAGGGTTCGTCAAGCGGTTCGAAATCATGAACAACGGCGCCATTAATGTGCAGGGGATCTACGGCCGCGGTGATGTTTTTTCGCTCACCTACGTTTTTAAACTCATGCAGCATCGCAAAATATACAATGGACCCGAGACATATTATTATGAGGCGCTGGGATCGACCACAGTCTATAAATTACTCGGAACAGATTTAAAAGCCGCTCTCGAAAAAGATCCATTACTGTATCGTGATCTGTTTTCTATTGCAGGTGATCACTTTTCGTCCGATATTTATTTGCTAGAAAACCAAAGCCTTCCAACCGCCGAAAAACGGGTTGCACACTTATTGTCGTTCTATATTGAATGTTACGGTAAACAGCGTAGAGACGGCATTCATCTGATCGCACCGCTGACGCAACAAGATGTTGCAGATATCTTGAGCTTAACGAGAGAAACGGTCTCGCTAGCAATCTCTAGCCTGCGTGAAAATGGTATTTTGGCTAATTCACGCAAAATTATTGTACCCGACAAACAGAAACTCTCCGCGGCTGCTTACGAGTAGTCACGCGGTAACCCCGGCCGTGAAACGTAAAATATCTAACATACAGCGCGCTGGCTTCAGGTTAGGATGGAGTTACCATCACTAATTCAAAGGAGGTATGGCATACATGAGTAAACAATTGTTAATCAGCACAAAGCAGCGAAGTCAATTTATCGAGGAAATGGATAAAAAGTGGCGGCGTAAACATAACGACGAAGAGGCCTGGCTCGACCGGATCGGCGAGTTTGCAGACCTCAAGCTAATTTCATAAGGAGGCTCTAGCATGAACAAATTTGGTCCGACTGCCCAAAACGTAGCAAAAAAGCCTTGCTAGAAGTGGAGCAAGGCAAACTTCGGAGCGGACAAAGTGACCAAATTGTCAAGAATTGCAAACAAGCCATCGCCATTGGCTTGTCCGAGGCTTCTAATATCGAAGATCAAAAAGGCGCTAAAGCTCCGAAGTAATCACCAAAAGCGAAACGCACAAAGCGCACAAAACCCACAACTATTTAAGAAAGCGCTCAGCGATATCAGTCGCATCGCGAGAATGGAGTCTATTCGTAACCATATCTGTTGTCAGGACTTTACTTGGTCTTGGCAACAGTTTTTTATACTGGTTTTTTAGGCGAGTTGCGCGGTGCATGACCCGCCGAGTTTCACCAATAACACGCTGGTGCCGCGTGGTTACATCAATAAACTGTATTGTTTGTTTGGCGTTAAACAAAATACCTTGTAGATTATCGTTTTTCATCTCATAACTCCTTTACGACATTAGTTACGCCTAGGTTAGCATTTTTATTGCGTAAACGTCAAAAACAATAACTAGCAAGCTATCATAGAATTAAATTTACAGTCATGATACTTTGTGGTAAAGTGGTAAATAACAGAGGTGATTAAAGAAAGAAAACGGAGCAGACAATGATTGTATACAAAGTCGACAAACCATCACAAGATCGAGCCAGCGCCCAGATACGGGACATGGAAAAAGTGCTATCAGAAATTCCGCAAACACTGCAGATGTTGCAAGATGCATTGGCGCAACAAGCTTCAACCATCAGCACACCGAGTATCAACCAGTACCGCGCCGAACTAAATCAAATGATCCAAGGTGCGGTTAAACTGACCAGCACTATCAACGAAAACACCGCTCGACTGGTTTCTATCAGCGAACAAACCAGCAAACACCTAGCTGCAATCGAAGATCACTTTGGCTCAACACTGCGAACTCGCCCTGCTGCTACTCAGCCACAAGACACGCTCCGCGTATAGCAAAAGCAAATACTAACAGTACGGTAGCGTAAAACAAAAAATCATGATAATGCTTATTGACATTGCAAAACATAAGTGCTATAATTTGGACACTAACACCTGAGGAGGAGTTATAAGATGAATAAATTTGTAAATATTTTCGCGAGCGCAGTTGTAGTACTTGGTACTGTAGTTGCCACAAATGGTGTAGCTAACGCTGCACGAAACGACGCTGCTGATTTAAACTGTGAGGTTTACTCACAAAGTTACTCAGTTGGCAAAGATACTGTTACAGCAAACTTTGGTGTTCGTCAGCTTGACGCAGACGGCCCAGACTGTACTAAAGACGTAACTGTTGCTGCTTGGAATGCTCCAAACGGTACAGATGGTATGCCTTTTAGTGCACAAAGCCTTCACAGCCACAAAAGTGGAACGTATGCTCCAGGTAACCACAGCGTTACTGTTAGCAAACCAGAATGTTTTTACCAAGTTGACGTAGTTCGTGGCCTAAGCCCGGAGTTCGAAAACGGTGATGCAGGTTACGCTGACTGGCAGTATGTTAGCTCTACACATGGTGGTGCAAAGTGTGAGACTAAGAAGAAAACTCCAGTAGTTAAGAAAACTGTACAAAAAGGTACTGGTGGCCCAGTTGCCCTACCAGAAACTGGTGCAGGTTCAGTAGCAGCAATCGCTTTGAGCGCTGGTACAGCTGCAGGTGTTGCACACAACATCCGCGCACGACGTAACCGTCGATAACAAACTCCTCAGAGTACAAACTCTCGGGAGGGAACCAAAACGAGTCTCAGGAAACTGAGACTCGTTTTATTTTTTCGCAAATTTGCTAGCCCTGTCGAATAAACGCGATCATATCATCGCACTGTTTTCGACTAATCTTTTTAGCATCTGCTAGAATTGTGAGCACCTCACTAACAGTCATAGCAACCTCGACTTTGTAGCCGGCTTTTTCAACCAGCTCCTTACCGCCCATTTCTCGGTCGAGCAATAAATAAAATCCAACTACGTTTAGCTTACACTTTTTAAACACGTCTAGGGATTCGATTTTTGAATCACCTTTGGTTACCAAGTCATCAATAATAGCCACTTTATCACCCGGTTTCCAATCACCCTCGACGAGTTTACCTTTGCCGTGAGTTTTAATTTTGGCACGAGGCTGAATTAACGGACGATGAGTTGCGTAACCTACAGCACTCGCAATAGGTGTACCAGCTTCTGGAATGCCAGCCAGGAATACCTTTTTAGGCAAGCGGCTCACCATTTCCGCATAAATAGCAGTGCTACTGTGCAGCGCCTCCGGATAGGATTGTACGACCCGCAAATCGATGTAGAAGGGAGACACGATACCGCTCTTTAGCGTAAACTTACCGAACTGCAGGATTCCATACTTATATAAACTCAACGCAACATCTCGTTTAGTTGCATTAGACACCTTAGCCATAACTTATCTCCTGTATTTATTTATTTCTTGGTTTAATTGTACCGCTTGTTCGCGTGCGGCCGAAGCGAAATCTTTGCTGCTACTCGCAAAAATAACTTGTCGGGCCGAGTGAATAATCAAACCGCGATCACCCGCCAAACCGGCGTTCATAACGGATTCTAAATCTCCGCCTTGCGCACCGATGCCTGGCACCAAAAATACCATATCACCACCAACCAACTCCCGAATAACTTTCATTTCTTCGGGATACGTTGCGCCGACAACCAAAGAGCAATTTTTGTTCTTGTTCCACGTTTTTACAGTTTTTGCGACATGTTGATAGACCGGCCTACCATCAACCATCAAGTCCTGAAACTCAGCTGCACCCGGATTTGAAGTTCGGCAGAGTACAATCATGCCCTTGTCTTTTATATCCAAAAACGGCTGCAGCGCCTCGCCACCAAGATAGGGGTGGAGCGTAATTGCATCAGCGCCAAGATACTTAAACCCATAATCAATGTACCCATTATTTGTGTTTCCGATATCAGCCCGCTTGGCATCCAGAATCATCGGAATACCCGGAAACTTTTGATGCAAATACTCAATTGTGAGCCGTAGCTGCTCCAGGCCATCAGCACCGAGAGCCTCGTAAAATGCACTATTGGCTTTAAAACAACAAACCAAATCGCCGGTCGCATCAATAATGGCTTTGTTAAATTCCAGCTGCGGCTGCGAGGTGTCTTTTAAGTGAGTAGGGAGCTTGCGATGATCGCTGTCGAGGCCGATGCAGGCCAAAGAATTATTCTGATCGATCGCCTGATTGAGTGCATCCCCAAAACTCATATTCATTCAATGGTACCACAAAGGAGCACTAGCTATGCACGATAACTGGGGTGCCCACGGGTGCCCAGTTGTAAATCCAGGCGGCGTCATTGTTAACAACGCCGACACAGCCGTGCGAGCTGTTAACGTTACCAAAATAGCTCGTTGGCCGCCAATAATTGCCATGGATGGCGTAATCGGCATAAAAATAGCTAACATACTCTACGTTTGGCTGAAAATAACGGCTGCCGTCTGTATTACTGCCGCGCATATCTTGTTTGCGAACCTTGAAACTTATCTTGTATTGCCCAAGTACGGTCGGGGTTTGTGGTGCACCGGCGCTCACCAAAAATGTTTTTACTAATTTGGTGTTTTCGTAGGCGTACATTCGCTTGTTTGTGGTGTCGACGACAATCCATTTCGGATACGATTTCGCACTAATTGTTTTAAAGTTTGCATACTTAACTGGAGCATCGGCGGTGATGCCTTCACCAATCAACACCTTTTTTGCCACTGTTGAAGCAAGCGCGTCTTTATTAACGACATCGATACCGCTCTTACCGGCAACTAATACTTTCTTGCTTCCGTCAGATTTTTTGAGCACAACCTGACTGCGTGGCGGCTGCACATACGGTTTGGCGATTTCGTTAATATAGCTCAGGACTTTTCCGCTGTTAACGCTTAAATCAACAGTCTTTGCCGATTCGACAGGCGATAACTCGAGCCATTTGCCAATCGAAGCTGGCGAAGCAGTAATTGAACGTCCATCAATTTTTAGCACAACCTTTTGCTCAAGTATTGTCTGGGCTTTTTTGTACACCGAATCTATGTCGCTACGCGCAATTGCTGGTGCTAGTTCTCGGGATTTCGTCTCTAGTGGTGCACTCGACTGATTGCGGATGGCTGCCAAGATTAACTCGCGGCCATCGTCTGAATCATCAAGCGCATATCCTTCGCCGGTTTTTTCTGTCGTGAGCGCTGCTTTACCGTTTTTTATGTTTATTTTGGCATTTTGGGGTTTTGTGCTGGTTTTTGTTATCTGTTTTTTAAGCACACTTGCGAATGTTTTCTCATTGATTGTTAGCGTCAGCGGTACTGATTGGTTTTGCCACCACTGCATTCGCACCACATAGTTTGCCGGTTTTTGAGCCCGTAACGCTTCGCCTGCAGAGGCCTGAACATCAACAGCCACTCCGAGTTCTGTCAGACTAAATGTTTTACTATTGCCGTCAGGATACTGAACGTTCAGCTCATATGACTCTGTTTTTTGCTGTATGGCTTGTTCTAATTGTGTTTGCGACGAATACTGCGAGACCGGAATCCCGGCAATACTTGCTCGCGACAATGAGCCCTGATACAAAAGCGCTCCAAAAGCCGCAATCAGCATCAAAACCAACAGTACAACGCAAGCAACAATATACTTGCGCGAAGAATGCTCATGTTGTTGTTTATTGTCACCAATAACGACATCGGCGACAGTATCAGTTTGAACCTGCTTTTTATCCATATTATTTACCTCGGGTGCATCCCGAGAACCCCTTGTGCTTTTCAAGAATATTGTAACAGTATATCTCGTTCCTGAAAATAGAATAAAAAAACATAAGGGAAATTTGGGTTTTTTTAAGTTATATGCTATATTAGGCGTACTAGAAAAAGCTGCTAAGTAACATCAATATCGATTACATTTTGTACGATACGTTCGGTTCTAGATAAATAAGTAAAGTTCGAGAAGAGGCGCAGCTAACTGGTTTGCCAGATTACCTCCGAAGAAACAGGAGAAATTAATGGCAACTAATCTATTTGTAGGCTCACTAGCTTATAGCGTCACAGACGACGAACTCAACGACTTTTTCAAAGCCGCTGGTAACGTCAAATCTGCAAAGGTCATCATGGACCGCGACACCAACCGAAGTAAAGGTTTTGGTTTCGTGGAAATGGAATCTGACGACGAAGCTCAAGAAGCTATCAAACAGCTAAACGGCAAGGACCTTAACGGTCGTGCAATTAGCGTCAACGAAGCTCGCCCACGCGAAGAACGACCACGTCGTGACTTCGGTGGTGGCGGTGGTAACGACAACCGTTACTAAATAATGGAGGAGGGGCTCGCCCCTCAAACCCTAAATAGCGAGGCCTTTGGCCTCGCTATTTTATTTGTGACGAGAAAGAATGACTCAGGCTCCCAACAAAAATCACTAATCTAGAACAGATATCACTTTTTGTTATGATAGAGCAATGCAGCTTATCGCAAAATCTAAAAACGGAGTGAATGTCAGTTACGACCCGCAGCACTCCCACGCGGCAACACACTTCGAAGATACTCCGCAACTCAAAGAGCTAGTGGAAAAAGTAATAGGTAGACTAGACTTGAGAGGTCAGGAGATTGCGACTCATATTGACATGGGTAGCCCCGTTGGCACCTGTGATGTAGTTAAAGTAGATGCTAGTGACGAAATCGTGTATGGCGTAAGAAAAAATAGAGATGAAGATGGACTTGTACCTTTTACGAAAACTCGCCGTGGCGAACCATGCCCTTACGTGGCAGTTCATTTGGTGCCACAACCCGATAAGACATATGCTCTATTGAGCACATGGATTGGCACATTCGGCGGAGATGACGAACCGTTTCCGCAAGCGCCCGACGCCAACGAACGAAGCAAAGATTACTGGGATAAACATGCTTTCGTATATGGTAGTCAGGAAATAGTGCAAGGCACTGAAACTAGCGAATGCCCTTGGTAGGCGTAGCTTTTATTGTCATCCGCGTCTTGTTAAATTACTGTTTTTTTAATAACACCAAGCCCTATTCGTGGGACTGGCAGAGTCTTCCTAGGTTAACAACTTGTCGAGTTTGTTTGATTTGAGGGCGGTTTTGATTTCTTTTGCTAAGCGTTGGCCGACGCTCATGTTGTCGCCGTACATGTAGCCCGAATATGGGGTAAACATAGTGCCCGGGCTGCCCGGAATTCGCATGCTGACGTCGAAGACGAATAGTTCTTCGGTCGGTGGGCCGGCGGTAATTGCACCCTGCAGCGCGAACGGACCAATCATGCCTGGATCGTAATGTTTTTTGACGGCTGCGACAAAGTTTTCGCCAGCGACATAGGCTTTTTCGATTAACGATTCTTTTATCGTGATAGCTTGGTGGCCATTTTCGATGTATTTAGGCTGTACGTGTTTTAAGACTTCGATTTGCTCAGGCGCGGTCATGCGCAAAATCCCGTCAATGTTGGTTTGGCGCCGCGTATCTGTGCCTAAAAGCTCTAACGAATCGTCGAGCGGGGAATAGAAGAAGTTCAAATTCAGCTGCGGACCAACCACGAATTCTTCGATCACTGCTGCTTCTAGCGAGCTTCTGGTAATGTGGCCGGATTTTACAAGTTCAGCGCCACGCTTTTTATACTCAGCAAAATTACTTACTAAAAAGAAGGCTCGCTCGTATCCGCGCGATGCTTCGGCGGCTTTTACTAAAACTAATCGGTCGATATCTTTCGGATCTTTAAACTGATGCGGAATTTTAATTCCAGCTTCGTTCAACAAAAAATACTGATTGTTTGGTTCGTCGCGTTCTTCTTTGCGCACCAACACGCGGTTGCCTACAATTGGCACCATAAAATCATTCTCGATCGCATCAAAATCGCAGTACACCCAAAAATATCGGCTATGTACAAATACAACATTTAGATCGCGTAACTTTTTTTGCACGTCTGGCTTGGTAATATCCTTGAAATTATCGACAACAATGACGTGATCGACACAGCCTTTTTGTTCTCCGTTTTTACTTTTACGAGTCTTGTAGTATTTTTGGTACGTTTGCTCGCGGCCTTTTTGGGCGACTACAACAGATTCAAAACCTTCTAGTTTGGCGCCGCGGCAGACATCGAGCGCGCTGTGGCCACCAAGTGTTCCAATGCGAATTTTTTTGTGATCATATTTTTTTAGTGTGCTTTGAATATCTTTTCTTACAATCATATCTAGTGCCCGTTGTCTAAAACTTTATCAAGCTTCTTGGTTTTTATGGCTTGTTTGATTTCGCGAGCCACGCGACGGCCAGTGCTCATTGGTTCATTGTAGCGAAGGTCGGTATACGGCGATCCGTTTATGTACGGATTTGTGCCAGCCACAATGCGCGCTGAAATTTCAAACACCACAATGTCCAAGTCCGGAGTAACAATCGTTTCCAAGCAAAAGGGTCCAAATAATCCGCGGCCGTCGAGTTCGCGCGAAGCCTCAATTAC
>Ga0163149_10002314_pt1 | contig 23166 bp, 18 predicted proteins | sample OliLakLV19MP5G1_FD_148604 | JGI IMG/M metagenome (GOLD analysis project Ga0163149, IMG submission 148604) | Freshwater microbial mat bacterial communities from Lake Vanda, McMurdo Dry Valleys, Antarctica - Oligotrophic Lake LV.19.MP5.G1 | ecosystem: Environmental > Aquatic > Freshwater > Lake >...
GGGGTGAACTTTATGCTTTTACCAACGCTACTATTTTTATTGATTATAAAACTGTGGTAAAAGAGGGGGCTTTACTGATAGAAAAAGGATTGGTAAAACAAGTAGGCAAAGGCATCAATATCCCTAAAAATACCGTTATTTTCGATTTAAAAGGCAAATACATCTACCCTTCCTTTATAGATTTATATTCTAGTTATGGCATAAAATTCAATCAAGGTGGCATTGCCGAACGCACGCCACAATATGATGCTAAGAAACAAGGGGCGTATTCACAAAACGATGCTTTAAAATCGTATCAGAAGGCCGATGAATTATTTAATTACGATGCTATTAAAGCGGAAGAATACTTGAAAAATGGCTTTGGTGCAGTACTTACCCATCAGAAAGACGGCATTTCAAGAGGTACTGCGGCATTGGTGGCACTGAGCTCTAAAAAGGAAAATGAAAGTATTATCGTACAAAAAGCTGCTGCACTGTATTCATTCGATAAGGGAAGTTCTACACAACAGTACCCAAGTTCTTTAATGGGAAGCATTGCATTATTGAGGCAAACTTTTGCAGATGTTGCTTGGTACATATCTCAAAAAGACAAGACAGAAACGCATATTGGATTGGATGCCATGGCTCAAGCAAAATCATTATCGCAAATAATAGAGGCCAACGACAAACAAACTATTGTGAGAGCAGATAAAATAGGTGACGAGGCAGGATTTCAATTCATTATTAAAAGTGGGGGCGATGAATACCAAATAATAAACGCCATTAAAAACACAAATGCTGCACTTATTGTACCCGTAAATTTCCCTGCAGCTTTTGATGTGGAAGATCCGTTAGATGCTCAAAATGTGGGCATTACTCAAATGAAACATTGGGAATTAGCCGCTTTTAATCCTTATTATATGTGGAAAGCAGGCATAAGCTTTGCCTTTACTTCAGAAGATTTGAAAGATAAATCCAGTTTCATTCCCAACATTCGTAAGGCAATATTGGCAGGCTTGCCGGAGCATGAAGCCTTGAAAGCACTTACCCAAACACCTGCCGTATTGATAAAGTCAGACAAAAAAATCGGAGCATTAAAACCAGGATATATTGCCAATTTCATTATTAGTTCTGACAGTGTTTTCAAGGAAAACAACATCATTCACGAAAACTGGATCCAAGGTGAAAGGCATGTCATCAAGCCAATAGATACAGATTTTAGAGGTGTATATTCTCTTTATACTTCTTCAACTGACAACAAAAAAATATTGCCTGATAGTGCTATTTTAGCTATTTCAGGAAAATTGAGAGACTTAGAAAGCCAATATTACAAAGATACGGCTAAGGCAAAAGTGAACCTAAAAATCACAGAAAACTTCCTGAAATTTGATTTTGAATGGAAAAAACAAAAAGTAAGAGCCTCAGGAGCATTTACCTCAAAAACCGAGGCTTCTGGTATAGGCGAAAATGAATTGGGTGCCAAATTCAACTGGAATTTGGCATTTAGTTTGGCTTTTAAAGAACCCGCACCCACAGATTCCGCAACCAAAGCAGAGTCAAAACTAAAATTCAAAGCCGATTCCACCTTGAAATTAATCGGAAAAATAAATTATCCTTTTCAAGCTTATGGGTACGATACAATACCCAAAGCAAGAAAAATATTGTTTAAAAATGCAACCGTATGGACAAACGAAAGCCAAGGCATAATACAATCAACCGATGTATTGATTGAAAATGGCAAGATTGCAAAAATTGGCAAAATAGACACCAAAGCAGATACCATAATAGATGCCACAGGAAAACAACTGACGAGTGGAATAATTGATGAGCATTCGCATATTGCCATAAGCGGAGGCGTAAATGAATGTTCAAATGCGGTGACTGCCGAAGTACGTATAGGCGATATTATTGATAATGAGGATATTAACATTTACCGAAACTTGGCTGGTGGCGTAATTGGAGCTCAAATTCTACACGGTTCATGCAACTGTATTGGCGGGCAATCGGCATTGATAAAGCTGCGTTGGGGCAAAACTAGCGATGAAATGCAAATTGCCAATGCAGATGGATTTATAAAATTTGCCTTGGGCGAAAATGTGAAACAATCGAATTTTGGAGATGACTTTACAGTACGTTTCCCCCAGACCCGTATGGGCGTAGAGCAAGTATATGTAGATGTTTTCAATAGAGCAAAAGAATATGAAGCAATGAGAAAGCTAAATCCAAATACCAGAAAAGATTTACAATTGGAGGCTGTGGTAGAGATTTTAAATAAAAAAAGATTCATTACCTGCCACTCATATGTGCAGTCGGAAATTATAATGCTAATGCGAGTAGCTGAAAGTTTCAACATAAAAGTAAATACCTTTACCCATATTTTAGAAGGATACAAAGTGGCCGATTTGATGAAAAAACATGGGGCAGGAGCCTCTACTTTTTCCGATTGGTGGGCTTATAAATTTGAAGTAAAAGATGCCATTCCTTATAATGCCGCCATTATGCACAAGGTAGGGGTAATGGTAGCCATCAATTCCGACAATGCTGAAATGGCCAGAAGATTAAATCAAGAAGCGGCCAAAGTGATAAAGTATGGCGATGTTTCAGAAGAAGATGCTTGGAAAATGGTGACACTAAACCCTGCCAAATTGCTGCATTGGGATAAATTTACAGGTAGCATCAAAGAAGGAAAAGACGCTGATCTGGTGCTATGGGATGCAAATCCACTTTCAATTTATGCAAAACCTTTGCAAACTTATGTTGATGGCATTGCTTATTTCGATATAAATCAAGATTTGAAAATGCGTGAAAAAATGAAAGCTGAAAGGGTGCGATTGATAATTAAAATGATAGCGGCCAAAAAGAAAGGCGAAACGGTACAAAAACCTGTGTTTACTCCCGAACACTTTTGGGATTGCGAAACCGACCATTGATTGCTGAGTTTCAAATTTAAACTCCCGCTATAGTAGGCTGAATCTTTGCTCATTTTTTACCCTGAAAAATGAATTTTATTAGGCTTTGATATTCATTAACTCTTTGTAAACCAAATGAATAGGCAAGCCCATCACATTGTAAAACGAGCCTTCAATTCTTTCTATACCTACTAGGCCTATCCATTCTTGAATACCGTAAGCACCAGCTTTGTCAAAAGGTTTAAAATTGTGTATGTAGTAATGTAGTTCTTCGTCTGAAAAAGATTTAAAATAGACTTTAGAATGGTTGCTATATGCAATTTCCTCGTTTTTATATTTGATACAAAACCCAGAAACAACATCGTGTGGCTTACCAGACATTGATTTTAGCATTTCTAAAGCATGAGCTGCATCTTTTGGCTTGCCCAATATTTTGTTTTCTAAAATAACTACTGTATCGGCAGTAAGGATAATTTTTGATTTTGATTCTTCGTCAAATGCTGCTGCTTTCAACTTGGCAAGATATTGCGGCACATCTTGAAGTGGAATATCTGCAGGATATACCTCATCCGTATTCTTGATTTTCACTTCAAATTCAAATCCTGCTTGATGCAAAATTTCTTTTCTGCGTGGGGAACCCGAAGCCAGTAAAAGCGGAATTTGAAGTTTAAACATACTTATTGGGTGCTATTGTTGAATAATGGAGGATTGTTGGTGTTATAACAATATGTCTACTGTTATCAAAAAGCCCTTCTATATGGTTGCAAGTATTTGTTAAAACTGTTATTTGATTCTTCCTTTTATTCGTTTAGTTATGCAACAATTTAATATTTTTGACTACTTGTAAATTTCTTTACGGTGACCCACTTTTTTTATGTCTATGATTTTAATTATTTCTTTTATATCATATACTACCCGGTAATCTCCTATTCTGATTCGCCATAAATTTTCTTCTGTTCCTTTCAGCTTTTTACTTCCTAAAGGACGGGGCTCAGCTGCTAAAGATTCTATTGCGATTCCAATTCGTTTTATAATAGTATCAGGCAGTTTATAAAGCTCCTTCTCAGCACTACTGCTAACGGTAACTTTGTACATTTCTATAATTTACCTTTTTTTTGCAACGCCATTTTTACTTCTTCCCAACTTTTGCTGGGTTCATGTTTACGAGACTCTACAATAAGCATGTCAAGCATATCTTCAACCTCTTCTTGATGTTGTTGGAGTGTTTTTAAATCAATTTGTACGGCTATTCGCTCGTTTTTATGATTGGTAATAAAATGTACGCCTCTCATAATGTGGTGATTTTTTAAAAAATATGGAGTTATCTTTTCCTTTTAAATTTCATGATACAATACTTTTAAAATGAATAAAGTCTGCTTGTGTTTGTAACAACAAACTTTAATCCTAATCCAACACCATACATCTCCCATTCTTCAAATCATCCTCTACCTTTTTATATTTCTCTTCTTTCACAGAGCCATCTAGGTATTTTACCTTCACATTGTCGTTTCTGCCATATAATTTTTCTGAACGAATGGGAGCGTGCTTTTCTACCGCTGGTCTATCTTGGGTAGATGAGCCACCATTTGCATAGCCCAACGCAGATTCGCTTTCTTCTTTGGTCTCTTTCAACCGAGGTTGGCGTTGCTGCGGGCGTTCTTTGTATTGGCTCATGTCTTCTTGCAAAATATCGCATTTGAATAAGAAGGCAATGGTATCTTGATTCATTCGACCCATCAGCTTGTTGAATAAATCGTAAGCCTCGCCTTTATAGATTAATAGCGGGTCTTTTTGTTCATATACAGCATTTTGTACGCTTTGCTTTAAGTCGTCCATCTCACGCAAATGCTCTTTCCATTCTTGATCAATATAAGAAAGTACGGTATATTTTTCAATGGCTCTCGGCAACTCCAAGCCTTTTGAATCATACGCTTTTTTGAGGGGTACTATTACGTGTATTTGTTTCTTGCCATCGGTAATAGGCACTACTACATTTTCAATCTGGCTTCCTTGGCTAACGAACAATTTATTGAAAACATTCATCGATTTTTCAGCAATCGATTTTGATTTTGCTTGGTAATTCTTGAATGTATCTTCATACAGTTTCTTTATCAAAGCTTCATCTTTCATCGCAGAAAACTCTTCTTGAGCTACGGGCGGGTTAAAACCAAACGTGCCAATAAAATTGTAACGGAAGTTTTCAAAGTTTTTGTCTGATTTCGAACCGCTCATGATTACGGCATTCAAATCGTAAATCATATCGGCCAAATCCATCTGCAAGCGGTCGCCAAAAAGTGCATTTCTGCGTTTGGTGTAAATGGCTTTACGTTGCATATTCATCACATCATCGTATTCCAAAAGTCGTTTACGCATCCCGAAATTGTTCTCCTCCACTTTTTTCTGAGCTCGCTCAATAGAGCCTGTAATCATGCTGTGCTGTATTACTTCGCCTTCTTCCAAGCCCATTCTATCCATCAATTTTGCAATTCGCTCAGAGCCGAACAATCGCATCAAATTATCTTCTAAACACACATAAAATTGCGATGAACCTGGGTCGCCTTGGCGACCTGCACGCCCACGCAACTGCCTATCTACTCGTCTCGATTCGTGGCGTTCGGTACCAATAATGGCCACCCCACCTGCCTCTTTCGATTCGGGAGTGAGTTTTATATCTGTACCACGACCAGCCATATTCGTAGCAATAGTAACTGCACCCGAATGCCCTGCACCTGCCACAATTTCAGCTTCGCGGGCATGCTGCTTGGCATTTAATACATTATGTTTGATTTTTCGCATGGTAAGCATTCTACTCAATACTTCCGAAATCTCAACTGAAGTAGTACCCACCAATACTGGGCGACCTATTTTATTCAGTTCATTTATTTCCTCAGCCACAGCGTTAAATTTCTCACGCATGGTTTTGTATACTTTGTCGTCTAGGTCTTTTCTCACCGCTTTTACGTGGGTGGGAATGCTAACGACATCAAGCTTGTAAATTTCCCAAAACTCGCCCGCTTCGGTAGATGCCGTACCCGTCATACCCGCCAATTTGTGGTACATGCGGAAATAATTTTGTAGCGTAATAGTGGCATACGTTTGAGTAGCGTCTTCCACTTTTACGTTTTCCTTGGCTTCAATGGCTTGATGTAACCCATCAGAGTACCTTCGTCCATCAAGCACACGACCCGTATTTTCATCTACAATCTTTACTTTGCCATCTACAATAATATATTCAGTATCTTTCTCAAACATGGTATATGCTTTCAAAAGCTGGTTTACTGTGTGAATGCGTTCTGATTTGGCAGAATAATTTTTGATAAGTTGCTCGGTGCGTTCAAGTCTCAATTCTTCTGAAATGCTTGTGTCCTTCTCAATTTTATGCATTTCAACGCCAATATCTGGCATAATGAAAAATTGTTGGTCTTCGCCATCGCTGGTAATTAAGTTGATTCCTTTGTCTGTAAGATCGACTGAATTTTGTTTTTCATCAATAGTAAAATACAAAATTTCATCAGCCTTAGGCATCTCTTTCTGTGCATCTTGAAGATAATAATTTTCTACTTTTTGAAGAATAGCCCTAATGCCTTGTTCAGATAAATATTTGATCACAGGTTTATATTTCGGCATGGCTCTGGCAGCTCTAAGCAATGCCAATCCTCCAGATTTTTCATCAGTATCGCCTGCTTCAATTTTCTTTTTGGCTTCGTTTAATAATTCCAAAACCAATTTCTTTTGTTCATCTACCAACTTTTGAACCCTTGGTTTAAGCACATAAAACTCCTGTTCATCGCCTCTCGGCACGGGGCCTGAAATAATCAAAGGTGTACGGGCATCGTCTATAAGCACTGAATCGACTTCATCTACCATGGCAAAATGATGTTTGCGTTGCACCATTTCATCAGTGGATCGCACCATGTTATCTCTCAAATAATCGAAGCCAAATTCATTGTTTGTGCCATAGGTAATGTCGGCCGCATAAGCATTTTTACGTTCATCAGAATGCGGTTCGTATTTGTCGATACAATCTACTTTCAGTCCGTGAAATTCAAAAAGTGGAGCGTTCCACTCGCTATCTCGTTTGGCTAGATAATCGTTTACAGTAACAATATGGACTCCCCTACCCGCCAAAGCATTGAGAAAAGCAGGTAAAGTAGATACCAATGTTTTACCCTCACCAGTAGACATTTCCGCTATTTTACCTTGATGCAATACAGCTCCACCAATTAACTGTACATCGTAATGCACCATATTCCAGGTGATTTTATTGCCTGCTACAGTCCAAGTATTGTGCCAAGTGGCTGTGTTGCCGTTCATTTCAATACCATCCCCTTTCTTTTTTATAAAGAAATAATGGTCTGTTTCTGAGGCTGTAACTGTTAGTTTTTTATTTTCGGTAAATCTTCTTGCCGTCTCCTTTACAATAGCAAATGCGGTGGGTAATACTTCCAAAAGCACTTTCTCCAGTTCTTCATCGCGTTGCTTTTCAAGGGCATCTAATTGGTTGAAAATGGTTTCCTTTTCGGAAAGCTCCATCTCTTCTTTTTCTTCCAATTGAAGTTTAAGTGCGGCAAGTTCTGTATCTATTTCTGCTAAATATTCGTTGATTCGGGCTTTTACTTTGGCTGTTTCACCCCGCAATTCATCGTCAGAAATGGTATTGATTCTATTGTATTCTTCAAGTGTGTCGTCAACATAAGGTTTTATAACTTTGATGTCGCGGTCGGATTTGGTTCCGAATATCTTGGCAAGTAATCCCAGCATGGTTTAATTGTATTTCTATATATTGAATCTCGAAATCGACAAATGTAAAGGTGGCAAAGTTAGTGCTTCGCTTTTAACTTTCATTCTTTGAAAGAAAAAATATAGTGCAGAATACTGTGTATAGATTTCAGCTTTTTCAGGACACATCAGGACACAAACTCTTGTAATCTCGGCTTACTTTGCAAAACCAATTTAGCATTACTCATTCATCATTAAACATTTTCAAAAGTGAAATTTCAGAAAAAAATCGAGTATAAATATGTGTCTTACCTATGGGACGATGCCAAAGCTGCCGCTCTCAGTGCTGATGAAGTAGATTTATTCATCTATCGTTCTAATCTTTTAGGTGCTGATTTGAGACTAACCAACTATGCAGGGGGCAACACAAGCTGCAAAGTGAAAGACAAAGATCCTTTAACAGGCAAAAAAGAAGAAATAATGTGGGTAAAAGGCTCTGGTGGCGATATTGGCACTTTGAAAAAAGCCGGATGTGCCTCACTTTTTGTGGAAAAACTGCACGACTTAAAAAAAATATACCGCGGGCTTGAGTTTGAAGATGAAATGGTTGAATTATTCAACTACTGCCTTTTTAACTTAAAGTCCGCAGCACCATCTATCGATACTCCACTTCATGGCTTGTTGCCTTTTAAGCATATCGATCATTTGCACCCCGATGCTTTAATAGCCATTGCAGCAGCCAAAGATGGTGAAAAAATAATGAAAGGAATATGGGGCGATACCATTGCTTGGATTCCATGGCAACGGCCAGGTTTTGATTTGGGTTTGAAATTAGAAAAATGTATCAAAAAAAATCCTGACATCAAAGGCATTATTTTGGGTGGACACGGACTTTTTACTTGGGGCGATACTTCGTATGAAAGCTACATCAATACATTAAACACAATCGAAGAAGCGAGCGAATATTTGGCTAAAAATTATGGAGTAAAACGTTCCATCTTTGGTGGTAAAAAGAGAGATTCCCTTTCTCCAGAAGCAAGAAAAGAACAAGCGTCACTAATTATTCCAAGATTGAGAGGGTTGGCTTCTTCTTATGTGCGTATGGTGGGTGGCTTTACTGATGATGAAAGGGTGTTGGAATTTGTGAATAGCCACGATTTGAATCGTTTGGCTGCCATCGGCACTTCTTGCCCCGACCATTTTTTACGCACTAAAATTCAACCCTTAGTTTTAGCTATTGCTGCCGATGCAGATATCGACAGCCCCGAAGTGATTGCCAAATTGGAAACCCAATTTGCCGAATACAGGGAAATGTATAAAGGCTATTACGACCGTTGCAAAAAAGAAAACAGCCCTGCCATGCGTGATCCCAATCCAGTGGTAATTGTGTACCCGGGTGTAGGAATGTTCAATTTCGCCAAAGACAGACAAACCGCTCGTGTATCAGGCGAATTTTATATCAATGCCATCAATGTAATGAAAGGGGCTGAAGCAGTAAGTGATTATCAAGGCTTACCAGAACAAGAGGCATTCGACATCGAATATTGGTTGCTGGAAGAAGCAAAGCTGCAAAGAATGCCTAAAGAAAAGCCGCTTTCACGCAAAGTAGCTATCATTACTGGCTCTGGTGGAGGAATAGGCAAAGCCATAGCAAAGAAATTAGTAGAAGAAGGGGCGTGCGTAATGCTTTCAGATTTGAACCAAACTTGGCTAGAAGAAGCGAAAGACGAATTTGTGAAGCTATTTGGTAAAGATGTAGTGCGTGGCGTATGGCTTGATGTAACCAAAGCCGATGCTATTACAGAAGCGTATAAACAAGCTTCTCTGGCATTTGGCGGGGTAGATATTATAGTGAATTGTGCCGGATTGGCCATTTCAAAACCCCTGGAAACCACCGAAGAGAAAGATTGGGATTTGCTTTACGATGTGCTTGTAAAAGGCCAGTTCTTAATGAGCAAAATGGGTGTAGAAGTATTGAGAAAACAAAAATTAGGTGGCGACATCATAAATATCGCTTCTAAAAACGGCTTAGTTTCAGGGCCAAACAATCTGGGATATGGTTCAGCCAAAGCAGCACAAATTCATGGCACACGCCTATTGGCTGCCGAATTGGGCAAAGATAAAATACGGGTAAACTGTGTAAATCCGGATGCTGTAATTGGCGGTTCGAAAATATGGGAAACCAATGGATGGGCAGAAGGCAGAGCAAAAGCGTATGGTATTACGGTAGATGAGCTGCCCAAATTCTATGCTTCGCGCACTTTATTGAATGAAATTATTTATTCTGAAGATATTGCCAATGGCGTGTTTGCCTTTGTGGGTGGCTTTTTAAATAAATCTACTGGAAATATTTTAAATGTAGACGGTGGCGTAGCGGCTAGCTTTGTGAGGTGAAAATTATTCTATACTTCCCGAAGGTTCAAACTTTTGGGAAGTTTTAATGCTAAATCCTATATTTCTGAAGTCACTAATTCAAGGCAGTGGAAATTTATACTATGTTTCATCAATCAGAAATTTTAACCATTTTTGTAACACGATTAAATAGCAATTTGTATGAGAGTATTATTAGATATACAAGACAAAAAGGCAGTACACTTACTTGAAGTGTTAAAAGGCTTATCGTATGTGAAAACTAAAACAATATCTAACGAAAAAGCGGTATTGATAGAGGAAATAAAGGAAGCAGTAGAAAATCTTGCATTGGCGAGACAAGGAAAATCAACATTAAAAACAGCACGAGATTTGTACAATGAACTATAGTGTATTGCCTATTGCGCCATTTGACAGGCAATTGAAACGGTTGTGCAAAAAATATCCCTCACTCAAGCAAGAATATTTTGAATTAATTGAAAGCCTAGAACAAAACCCAGAACAAGGAATTAAACTGGGCAATAATTGCTATAAAATACGGCTAGCAATCGCAAGTAAAGGGAAAGGCAAAAGTGGAGGTGCAAGAGTGATAGCAAATTTTGTAATTGAAGATGCAACAGTATTTCTGCTATCTATTTATGATAAGTCTGAACAACTAAACCTTAGCGATAAGGAATTATATGAATTGTTGAAGTTTGTCTCATTATAGAAACTAACGCAGCAACACAATCTAAGATAGAATTCCGTGAAGTCAGGTGTTTCCACCTGACTTTTTTTTGTGGTGCAGGGAGCTGTCTCGTCCTAAAAAAAGTTTACAGTTGAGCAGTTAATCCTGCCATAAATTTACAAGCTTTCTCCTTGCACTTTTCCTTATTTACTCTCAAAGAAATAGAACTTTAGATTCTGGGGCTAAGTTGTAGAGCATTGCAAATGCTATATAGCTGGGTTATAATCTATTCTAAAATGTTAATCTTTGAAAATGATTTTCATTTCAAAAACACTTTGGTCTCTTTTGTATGGGTAATACTCTCCAAACATAAGGTACTCATTTGGGTTTTGCTTGTATAAATCAATGATTTTATACGGTACTTTCTTTACCTTTCCATTTGCAATTCTTTTGTTCTTAATTCTACCATATCCAAGGTCACTCCCTGATTTTTCATTGTAAACTGAGGCTTCTTTATAAAAAAATACGATTGAGTCTGAGAAATATGGGTATCCATTTAAATTTAAATTATGACCATCTTCCAAAGAAAAATTAATGATAATGTGATCATTTGGAGTTTCTTTTAACACAGAAAATATCATGTGAGTAGTATCAACAGTTAATAAATTATAAATAGTATCGAGATTTATAACATATTCTTGATTGGTAGTATCTACAACTATTTTATTTTCAAAATTTTTCCACAAACCATTCCGAAGCTTCACATTTGTAAATTTATTTCCAACCCTAACACTTGATGTATCAAAATTGGTTTGCGTTATTTTTTGATGCTCGCCATCATAAACTGTAGGTTTTACATTTTCAAACATTATTTTCGTTAGTTTGGCTTCATTAGAATGCAGATAACCCCAATGGTCGGCATCAGTGTCAAATAATTCTTTTGACATTCTTAAATCGTAGAAGTCAGACATATCCAAAATAATAGCGTGTAGTGAATCAACCAATATTTTGTGAAGCCTTTGTCTTTCTCCTTTGCCGACCGTATCCTTAGTGTGTTGGCCTGCTGTTTGCTGTGTTTGATCTGATTTTGAGCAGGAGTAACAAATAAATACTATTCCAAAACATACCAAGAGGCTTATTTTGAATTTTAATACGATTTTAATTATATCCATGTCATTTATTTTTTTCTTAAAGGTAGAACATTTCTAAAAAGATACAACCTCGCTGTTTAGTTTTTCAAATGCCATAAGATGGGGTTTACTTTCATCCCGTTATTCGATATTTGCAATGTCGAATCCAAATAAAAAACGATTTGCATACCCTCTTACTTTTCGTTCATCCCAAATCCTCAGTATTTACCCTCCCTGAGGTATCGTTCATCCCAAATCCTCAGTATTTACCTTGCCTGAGGTTCCATTCATCCTAAATACCGAGTATTTAGCTTGCCTGAGGTATCATTCATCTTAAATCCTCAGTATTTAGCTTGCCTGAGGTTTCTTTCATCTTAAATACTGAGTATTTACCTTGCCTGAGGTTCCATTCATCTTAAATACTGAGTATTTACCTTGCCTGAGGTTTCGTTCATTTTAAATACTGAGTATATACCTTGCCTTAGGTTTCGTTCATTTTAAATACTGAGTATATACCTTGCCTGAGGTTTCGTTCATTCCCCATACTAAGTAATTTACTTTAAAAATTTATGTTTTAGAGAGAAAGCCTAACGGTGGGTACTTTTTATTCATTAAGAAAGTATAAAATTTTATCTAGCTTTGAAAAACTAACTTAAATTATTTAAAAATTATGAAAACCTTAGAACCATTAAATGTAGCACGCCTCTCGAACCTAGAATTTGGTCAGCATACCAAAAGTATTCATAAAAACATTAGCGTTTTAGGTGGCGCTGAAAGTATTATTACCGATTCTGTGCTGATTAGCTATTTAGCAAATATTGATAGTAATATCACTATTTACGATAAGGCCATTAAACAAATAGCCAAGAGTGATGAAACTGTTAAAATAGAGGCCTCAGATAAGCTACGCGATACTTCTGTTACAGCAGCCATTCGATACTTGTCTGTATTCGAGCTATCAGATGTAGAAGCAGAGCAACTGGCTTTCGCAAGTCTCGATACTCTCTTTAGTGTTTATAAAGGTATTCAAAATTGGAATTACGAGGAAGAGACAAATGGCATCGACAACTTAACTACCGACTTAACGGGTACAAAATACAAACCTCATGTAGATACTATTGGCTTAACTAGGTACGTAACCCGAATAAAACTGGCAAATGATGCTTTCAAACTTGTATTTGAGAAAAGAACACAAGAAGTTTCGAGTAAAGAAGTATATGATGTAAAGGCCATAAGAAACGAGCTAAAAACTATTTATACAGATGCGGTTGATTATATTTTGAGCATGGCAAAAGCAAAAAATACTGATGAATACAATCAAACACTAAATGTTGTCAATACCGTGAGGAAATACTATTCTGATACACTCGCAAAAAGAAAATCAGGTAAAAATGGGGATGAAGTAACACCTATTCCGCCTATCATTTAGGGTTCTTTACTTGCCTCCCCCATCGATGCTATGGGCAATGCCATTTACAAACTAAAGGGCATTGCCGCATCGCTTTTATTTGCAGTGCCTAAAATTCTGTTTCGTTTATATTTTATTCTAACAAAATAGAGGGTATCACTGAGGCTCAGCCTCAATCATATTCGCTTGTATTTTGAAAAAAAGTAGCAATGCGGTGAAGCATACAGCTGAACCAATAATCAAACCCGTGGGTATATCATGTGTAGTTTCCAAATCTATCTCTATTTGGTTGATGTTTTTCATGTGAATAAGAAGCAGCGTAAAGCCATTGTTCACAAAATGAGCCGTCATAGGTATGAGAATATTGCCTGACCATAAATACAAGTATCCGAACAGAGCACCTAAAAACATTCGTGGAAAAAAACCATAAAATTGCAGGTGAATGCCACTGAAAATAATAGCAGCAACCCAAACGGCTGTGTGTTTATTTTTGAATAAATCTTTTAGCAAATTTTGTAAACCGCCCCTGAAAAGCAATTCTTCACCCACAGCCGGAATTAAGGCTATCACTACCAAACCAACCAAAAATTGGCTATTGGTTTCGAATTGGGTCAGGTACTCTGTCAATATTTTTAGTTCGCCTTCTTTATCGGCCATCCATTTTTCGATGTCTGCCAGAAATGTAGGAAGCTTCATTTGCATATTTTGTTCAGCTATCCACGCATTGGCAGGCATTGAAACTATCACAAGCAAAGCCGTAAGTAGAAAAAATAGTTCTTTAGGTAAATATTCAAAAAACACCACTTTATCAGTGTAAAAATACCGGAAGAAAAGAAGCGGAGCCACCACCATTGAACCAAAAGAAGTCAAGCCCTGTACATAGAGCAATATATAGCGAAAATCAGGATAGGCTTGCGGATTTGCAACCATATTACCCATAGAGAGAACTCTATCACCAATAAATGGATAAAGCGTAGCTATAATGAGGAATTGAGCAATAAAAAGCCCACAAATGAAAAAGCCTATCAGTATGGCAATGAGAATAAGCGGATGGTACGAACGCTGGTTTAATTGCATATAATGAGTTAATTTTGAAAACAAAAGTAACTGAAATTCTAATGTGATGAATACCGCAAAACAAACGGCACAAGCTTAATTTTTGATTTACTGCTCACTTCCAGATGAAGTAAAGGATGAACTTAAAAGAATGATAGCCTCCGATTATGATGATTTGCAACCTGATGAACTGTGTTAAATGTTGCAACATTCTATAGCAGATATTTGGAATGCGGCTGAAAATAAACATTGGGATACGTTTTTTAAATCGAATAAACAATAATCTAAGTCAATCAAATAGCTTAAGAGGTTAATATAAATGGTAAAAATAGGCAATATAGAATTAGGCGAATTCCCCTTGCTTTTAGCCCCGATGGAAGATGTGAGTGATCCGCCTTTTAGAATTGTGTGCAAAGAAAATGGGGCAGATTTGATGTATACAGAGTTTATTAGTTCTGAGGGATTGATACGCAATGCCACCAAGAGCTTGCATAAACTTGATATTTTCCCTGAAGAGCGACCCATTGGCATTCAAATATTTGGAGATAAAGTAGAAGTAATGCGTGATGCGGCTAAAATAGCCAACGATGCAGGCCCGGAATTGGTAGATATTAATTTTGGTTGCCCTGTAAAAAACGTGGCTTGCAAAGGAGCAGGAGCGGGCTTGTTGAAAGATTTGCCCAAAATGCAGAAAATCACTGAAGAAATAGTAAAGATATGCGACAGACCTGTGACTGTAAAAACACGATTAGGTTGGGACGACAGCACTATCAATATATTTGAATGTGTAAAACGTTTGCAAGATGTGGGTGTGCAGGCACTCACCATTCATGCACGCACCCGAGCCCAAATGTACAAAGGCGATGCCGACTGGAGTTACATTGCCAAAGTAAAGGAAATGCAAGACATACACATTCCTATTTTCGGCAATGGCGATGTAGATACTCCAGAAAAGGCCTGGGAATACCGCCAAAGATATGGGGTAGATGGCATAATGATCGGAAGAGGAGCCATTGGCCATCCGTGGATATTCAGAGAAGTAAAGCATTATTTCAAATACCAACAATTACTACCTGGCCCTACACTCGAAGAAAGAGTAGAGGCATGTCGTAAGCATCTCATAAAATCTATTGAATGGAAAGGGGATAAGCTAGGCATATTTGAAATGCGTAGGCACTATACCAATTATTTCAGGGGCTTGCCCAATTTCAAAGATTACCGTGTCAAATTGGTGATGGAAGAAAATCCTGCCGTTCTTTTCGAACTTTTAGAGGAAGTAAGCCATAAATATGAAACAGAATTGGTTTAAAATAGAAACACTGACAGCAATACCGTCAGTGTTTCTCAAACTTTAACCCTAATAATTTAATGTCATTCACTTAAGGATTAGTTTATGTACGCCTCCATTCATTGCCGTTGGTTTTAACCAACGGCAATGAATGGAGAGGCAATATCTTAAGCTAATGACATTAATTCTCTATTTAGGTGATAATTATTTTTTATTTTATGTTGAATAATCTTTTTCAACTTCGCGGCCAGTTTGGTTTATCACTTTTATTTCAAAATTAAAATATGCAACTCTGGGCAAAAGACATACAAGTAAATAAGGCTATCGAACAATTTACCACCGGGAAAGACAGAGAACTTGATTTGCTATTAGCAAAATACGATGTGTTGGGTTCGCTTGCTCATATTAGCATGCTCGAAACCATTGGCTTGCTTTCCAAGAATGAACTCGATAGGTTGCGTAATGCACTTATCGACATTTACAAAGAAATAAAAAAAGGAAATTTCAAAATAGAGGAAGGAACAGAAGATATTCATTCGCAAATAGAATTTCTACTCACAAAAAAATTGGGTGATGTTGGCAAAAAGATCCATAGTGGCAGGTCGAGAAACGATCAAGTGTTGGTAGATTTAAAGCTCTTTATGCGCGATGAATTTGAATATTTGATAGGCGATATACAATCGCTCTTCACATTGCTGCAATCACAAAGCGAAAAATTCAAACATACTTTATTGCCTGGATACACCCATTTTCAGGTGGCCATGCCTTCGTCATTTGGGCTTTGGTTTGGAGCTTATGCCGAAGCATTGGTCGATGATTTGCATTCACTTTCAGGCAGTTACAAAATTATAAATAAAAACCCATTAGGTTCAGCAGCTGGATATGGAGCTTCCTTTCCGCTCAATAGAACCCTTACCACCCAACTTTTAGGCTTCGAAAGTTTAAACTATAATGTAGTGTACGCTCAAATTACCCGTGGCAAAACAGATGCTGCCGTGGCTTCTTCACTGGCAAATGTGGCATACACTCTAAATAAACTGGCTTCAGATGCAGTATTGTATGTGTGTCAAAATTTTCAATTTATCAATTTTCCTGAAGAATTGATGGAAGGCTCCAGCATTATGCCACACAAGAAAAATCCTGATGTATTTGAATTGATTAGGGCAAAAACCAATAAAATAAAGGCATTGCCTAATGATATTTTGATGCTCACCACAAATCTACCATCGGGCTATCACCGCGATCTCCAGATTTTGAAAGAATATATTTTACCCGCTTTTGGAGAACTTAGAAGCTGCATTCAAATGGCAATTATTATGCTTTCGGCCGTAAAAGTGCGAGAGAATATTGTTGGGGAAGATACCTACAAATATATGTTCAGTGTGGAGCGTGTGAATGAATTGGTACTGAAAGGCTTGCCTTTTAGAGATGCATATAAACAAGTAGGGAAGGAAATAGAAGATGGGGGCTTTGCGCCAAACTACAATATAAATCACACCCACGAGGGTAGCATTGGAAATTTGTGCAATGCTGAAATTAGAACATTATTTGAAAATGCTTTGCAAGGTTTTGATTTTAAAAATAAGAATGAAGCATTTGCAAGATTGTTGCAGTAAAAGTTTCTTTAATTGAAAACAACTAAAAAAAGTAGGTTTCGAACTTATTTAATTTTGGATATCAAATCTATATAATTTCAAATTTTCACCACAATTTTAAGGCTTTTGAATACATTGAAAAATATAAAAAGGAACACATAACCCCAAAAGGCATTGTTGGCCATAAATTCAAAGCAGTTTGTACGCCATAATTGCATAAATAAACCAGTAAAAAATAGCCCACTTCCAAAAACATACCCTCCAAATAATGATTCGGCTTTTACTGAAACGTAAGATAAAAACATACCTATAAAAAAGCATCCTAAAATCACTCCCGTTAATCCATAACTCAGATAGCAATCTACAATAAAAGCAGGTTTAGCTGAAACTTCTGAGAATTCACTCACTACCCCTGCTTCAATTACCCGTTGCATTACCATTTCTTCTGTGATAGGTTTATTGGGAAAAAATACACGCGGAATAATGCTCTCCAATGCCTGTATTACAATTTCAAAATAATAAAAATCTCTTCGATCGGGCACACTTTCTACATATTTGGTGAACATGCTAATTTCCGATAGCCTTACCGTCAAAAATGACCAGTTAGTTTCGCCAATATCAACATTGCCTTCTCTAATTTCATTAATGGCGTATTCTACTAATTCTTGGCCCTGCATTTCACCGCCCCAAGCCATAGAACGCACTATTGCATTATAAGTGGGTACATAAGTAAAATAAATAATGAGCACTATTGGGGAAGCCAAGGTAACTGCCGTTTTGTAGTTTTGATACAAATAGGTTCCTAGCAATATCAATGGAACAATAATAGCCTCTTTCCAACCTGAGCTAAGTGCTTGAATATAGTTCGACATAAATATAAGACCTGAAATAGCCGAAGGCAAAAATTGTTTTGCAGGCAAGGCAAACGCCAAGCTAAGAATAGAGGCTACAATAGATACCCCAGATACTATCTGCACAATTTGGGAAAGACCTAGTATAAATTGAATAACAATGGAAATAACAGTAAGCGATAGTGATAAATAAAGTGTAAACTGCGAAACATCTTCTACATTAAATTTATACTTAGGGCTTTTATAGTTCATAAAGCTGACTATACCCAACACATAAAAACTATGTCCCGTTAAGTAATAACGCTGGCATTCTGCCATCAGTTCTAATTGCTTCCATTCCACCACATAAAATGGATCTTGATCGAAAAATTTATATCCAAGTTGGTCGAAAAAATAGAAAACAGAGGTAAATGCCATGTAGCCGCCAAATATAATTTGGGGCAATACCAAGGGTCGCATTGCCTGTTCAAATAAAGGACGGTCTGTTGGCAAAGGTCTAAGGTTACCGCTTAGGCTATAATAAAAAACCCAAATGCTGCCAGCCCAAGCAATGAAATATGAAGTTACTATTTCTGTTGAAAAAATATATGAGAGAAAAAGTGGTATGAGTAGTAGTAGATATTTGAGAATATTCATTTTTAATCAGCCTCTTGTATTATCCCAAATTCCTCACAATTGAGTTGCTAAACTTATTGTTCTTTACTTTCTTTTTCTATATATTTCCCTAGTCTTTTACACAAATCATCTATTTCGGAGTATAGAATTTCATCTCCGGTAGCGTTTCGCAGGCTTTCAGCAAGCCCACCTATAGTTTCGACATAAAAACGTTTCATATCAAGTGCAGGCATCTCTTTGCCCCAAAGGTCTATTTTTAAGGTGTTGTTGTGGCTCGAATCCCAAAGTGAGATACAAAAAGCTTTTACTTCTTCTAGCCCTGAGGGATTTTTATCAGTAGCATCCCAGTATAATTTTTCGGGAATATTTTGATTGTCTAATTCTACTACAAATTTAATTTCTGTTTTTCGCATGAGAAGATTTGACTGATTGTAAAGTCGGCAAAAGTAACGAATGAGAGTTGAATATTTATTGAGATTGCTTGGTCAATCTTCTATTTTGAATTTCGAATAGTAAACGGCTCAATAATCGTTGGGTTTTTTAACTTCAAATTCCACCCTGCGATTGATGCGCTTGTCTTCGGGAGTTACTTCAACTCTGAGTGGTTTGGTATCGCCATATCCCATAGCATCTATCCGTTTGCCATCTAATTTTCCTCGGTTAATCAGATATTGCTTTATGGCATCGCCTCTTTTTTGTGAAAGAACCATATTGTCGGTATGATTGCCGTCAGAATCTGTATGCCCCGAAATTGTAAGCTTGAAAGTAGGGTTATCTATTAGAAACTTCATCACTAAATCTAGCGATTTCTTCATTCCTTCCAATATTTCTGCCTTACCGTTTTCAAACTCTATTCTATCTAGCACCAAAGGTCTTTTCAAGTCTATTATTTTGCTCACAAATCTAATAAGTGTATCATTTTTAATATTTAATTCTTCTTCAAGGCTAAAAAAATCATCGCCTTGTATAATAATCATGTATCGATTGTTATTAATCAAATCAAATTCAAAACTACCATCTGATCTTAAAAATTTGGGGGCAACTTCTATGCCGTGGTCTAAATCAATAATTGAAACAATGCCTTTTAATGGCTGATTTGAAGTAGAATCAAGTAAACTCCCTGCTAGTTTAGTATAAGAAGTTGGCTGTGCTTCCATTGGTAACGGGAATGAATACAAATCAAGATTTTGCAAATCGTCATGCTCGGACCGGGCATAAAATAAATCTTTTGATAAGGCATCGATTGTAAAATAATATTCACTTCCTTTACCATTCACCAAAGGACCAATGTTACGTGGCTCTTCCCACTTGCCTTTCAATCTGCGTACTTTAAAAATATCAAAATCGCCAAATGAAACCGGATGTCCATTTGAACTGTAGTACAAAACATCGTATTTTGGGTGATAATACGGACTTACTTCACTGCCCCTTGTATTGATAATAGGCCCAAGATTTTCAGGTATTGCCCACTCTCCGTCCTTTTGTTTGTAAGTAAACCAAATATCCGACATTCCAAAGCCTCCCAATCGGTCTGAGGCAAAAAACAAGGTGTCTTCGGTATGTGAAAGTGAAGGTTGCGAATCCCAGGCACGCCCATTGATGCGAGATCCTAGATTTTTGACACTACTCCATTCTACTTCATTTGTGAGTTCGTTTAAGGTTTTATCTGCACTATAAATATCGCAGTTGCCATTGCCATCGGGTGCATTGCAACGGACGAAATATAGCTTGTTACCATTTTTGCTTAAGCAAGGGGAGCCTTCATTAAATTCAGTATTCACAGTTGAAAACGACTTTGCAGGATAAAAATAACCCACTTCATCACTTTCTGTATAAAATAAATCTTCGTTCGATTTCTTTTCAATGCCCGACTTATTGCGTCTCGAAGTGAATAATAGCATTTTTTTATCCGCAGAAATACTCGGCCCATAATCTGCGTCCTTGCTATTTACTTCTGGTCCCATATTTAACAACACGCTGTGTGGTGGATGCAGCGTATCAATATCTTTTCTGAAATCTACCAATTGATAGTAATAGTCGAGCGGCACCCAATAGTCTTTTTCAAGAAAAGTAAGCGAATCGTAGTAAAGCAGCACTTTTTTTATATCGCTACGATGATGTTTTAGTACCAACTTATACAATGCCTTTGCTTTGCTCATGTTGCCAAACCGCTCATACAATTGCCCCAAATGCCATATATAATAGGTGTCTTTATAGAAGTTTTTAATACCAAAATTGCTTACATATTCTTCAATCAAGCCCAAAGCTTTTTTAAAGTCTTCTTTATTTTCAGCCCTTCGAATGTCTGCTTTTAGACCTTCATTCACATATTCATCAAGGGTATTGATATTTTTAAAAAATAATTGATAGTCACCAGAGGGAATACGATGTGAGATGGTTGAATCTTTTAGTTTTTGCATTTCAACTCTGCGTGTTTTGCGTTGAGCATTTACTTTAGACAGCCCTGTTATTAGAAAAAAAACCAAAAAAATCAATAAAAATGAATATTTATTCGCTCTCGCCATGCTTTTCTTATCTGTAAATCAAAATTAAGCTAATTAAACCAATTATAATGTAATAAATAGCATGCCAAATATTCAATTTATATTTCGAAAAATAAAATTGATGGTTCATCAACTGTTACAACGCAACTTTATTTTTACTTCATTGGCATTATTTATAATATTTATGTACTATAGCTTTCTACAACAAAATTGAAAATAGGTGAAGCACATTTCAAAACATAGCCCTTTAAAACTACAAGGCTTTTGTCGTACTTTGTATTTTGGTTTTAATATTGATTGAATGAAATTTTTAGATAGGGTTTTGCAACATTGGCGCACTTCGAAAGCCATAAAATACATCCCCATAAATGCTGAAGTACTTGATATTGGCTGCTACGATGCTATTGTATTTCAAAAGCTGGGTACAAAACTTAAATATGGTGTAGGAATTGATCCTTTGATTTCACCACTTCAAAAAGCAAATTTTGAATTGAGATCGGGATATTTCCCACAAGATTTGGATACTACACACCAATACTTTGATGCCATTACCCTTACAGCTGTGCTTGAGCATATCCCTGAATCTATTATTGAAACATTTGCCCAAAATTGTGCTTCACATTTGCGACCCAATGGCATTATAGCCATTACAGTACCCGATCCTAAAGTCGATAAAATATTAGAACTCCTTATAAGATTTAAGATTTTAGATGGCATGTCGGTGCAAGAGCATCATGGGTACGATGTGAGACAAACCGTACCGCTTTTTGAGAAAGTAGGATTAAAATTGATAAAACAAGAATCATTCCAACTTGGGCTGAACAATCTATTTATATTCCAAAAGCCATTATAAATGTTCAAAATCACCATACTTGACAGGTATATTTTAAAAAACTACCTCACCACATTTGTATTTGTAGTAGTAATAATCATTACTGTCATTCTCGTCATTGATTATACCGAAAAAAATGAAGATTTTCTAACCAAAAATGTGCCTCTGAAGGAGATTTTTATTTCTTATTACCTCAATTTCATTCCATATTTAGTCAATATTCTGGCCCCGCTTTTGGTATTTATCGCTACCGTGTTCGTAACGGCACGCCTAGCCAGCCGCACAGAAATTATCGCAATTTTAAGTTCTGGAACAAGCTTTTTGCGAATTCTCAGGCCATATTTATTAGGCTCACTAATCATTTCCATTATCACCTTCTATATGTATGGTTGGGTTATTCCACGTGCAAGCCGTATCAGGCATGGGTTTGAAAATGTATATGTGCGTGGCCAGTATTTTTTTGATAAGCGTAATGTACATATCAAGGTAGCACCCCAATCTTATGTGTATATGGAAAGCTACAACAATACCATCAATTGTGGCTACCAATTTACTATTGAAACAATTGATAGTGGCAGGGTGGTAGACAAGCTTTCGGCCAGCAGGATATTGTGGGTGCCTGATAAGCAAAAATGGCGAATTGAGTTTTGGAAAAAGCACAGCTTTGATGGCAAAAAAGAGATTGAAACTAGAGGTGAGGTGTTAGATACTGCAATAAATCTTAGTCCCAAAGACTTCGAAACTCAACACATGCTCTACGAACAAATGACTATAGACGAGCTAAATGCACATGTGGCACTGCTCCTTGAGCGTGGAGCTGAAGGAGTTGAGCCTTATAAAATTGAAAAATACACACGCATCACCTATCCATTCTCTATCATTATACTCACTATTATTGGTGTTATCGTTTCTTCAAGAAAATCGCGGGAAGGTGTGGGCTTACAAATTGCATTGGGCTTCGCTCTAGCTTTTTTGTATATTATTTTTATGATTATTGGGCAAAGCATAAGCAAAGACGGCAGCATAGACCCTCTTATCACAGCATGGGTACCCAATATTATTTTTTCATTTATAGGGTTGATTATGTATTTCCGAGTTCCGAAATAATTTTTTCAACTGATTTTCGTTTTTCAATAACTTTGCAAAGCAAAAGCAAATAAACAATCAATTTTCTAATCTCTAAACTTTCACAATTATGGCTAAGGCACAAGACGCAAAAAAGGAAACAAAAAAAGCCCCAGTA
>Ga0163149_10002320_pt1 | contig 23106 bp, 21 predicted proteins | sample OliLakLV19MP5G1_FD_148604 | JGI IMG/M metagenome (GOLD analysis project Ga0163149, IMG submission 148604) | Freshwater microbial mat bacterial communities from Lake Vanda, McMurdo Dry Valleys, Antarctica - Oligotrophic Lake LV.19.MP5.G1 | ecosystem: Environmental > Aquatic > Freshwater > Lake >...
GCACGCGCGCGCGGCCTCCCCAAGGAAAACGCCGAAGCGCACGATCGCGGCCTGCCCGCGGTCGCGCGCGACGGAAGGCCGGATTCTAGGAAGCGGGGGGGGCGGTGCAAGCGACGTGCGGACCGCGTCGCGTACCGTCACGTCGTCGAGGACGTGGGTCCGGAGCCCGAACGGACGGGGCATGCTCCCGAGGAGACGGTTCGACTCGTCGTCGCTCGACGGGTCTTCGTGTCGTCCGCCTCGACGTGGGGTCCAACGCGACCGATGTCGCCTTCGAATGAGGTCGGATCGGCGGGCGCTGCTCCTCGGGCGTGAGTCGTTCGTCACGAGGAGCGCCCGACTCGCTCGACCTCCGCGGTCGAAGCATCCGGGGCGGGTCGCGAGTGAACTCCGCGAGAAACACGCGCTCGAGACCTCGACGCGAGCCCGTTCCTCGCGCGGTTCGCGCTGCTACGATGCGCCGTCCAGGGCTTTCGCGCCGCGTTGTCGGCTGAGGGCTCCCCCACCAGGCGTTTCGAGCCCAAAGCCCCCCCGTCATCGAGCCGTCGCCCCTCCACCGCCTGCGCCGCATCCTCGGCGGGGCTTCGATCGCCGTCATGGCGCCGGTCGTCGCGCCGGTCTCCCCGTCGGCGCTCGATGGGCAGTTCGGCGTGCTCTTCATCGTCCTGACGCTGACGCTCCTCGTCCTCTCGCTCGGCATCCACGAGGCGGCGCACGCCTGGGCGGCGTTGAAGTGCGGCGATCCGACGGCGCGCGACCTCGGCCGACTCACGCTGAATCCGATCCCGCACATCGATCTGTGGTGGACCATCGTGATCCCGGGTGTCTTCCTCTTCATGACGAACGGCGCGTTCTTGTTCGGCGGAGCCAAGCCGGTGCCCGTCGATTTCCGACGCCTCAAGAATCCGTGGCGCGACATGTCGATCGTCGCGTTCGCGGGGCCGCTCTCGAACTTGTTGCTCGTCGGCGTCTTCTTCGCGCTATGGAAGTTCTTCGTCGACACGGGCTACTACAACGGAGCGTCGGCCGGTGCGTACCAACGAACCGATGACCTCCTCCCCAAAGTTCTCGCGGCGACCGTGGGGGCGAACGCGATCCTCTTCGTCTTCAATCTGATCCCCATTCCGCCGCTCGACGGATCGCGCATCCTCACCTGGTTGCTGCCACCGAGCCTGCGCGAGTCGTACAACGCCGTGGGCGCCTTCGGCATCGTCATCGTGTTCCTCCTCATGCGCTGGGATCCCTTCGCCCATCAGATCTATCGCCTCGTGGACCTCGTCGTGAACGGTGCCGAGAAGGTCGTCACCTTGGGAGGCCGCTGGTGAGCGACAACGGCTACACCGTGCGTCTCGAGCGGGTTTTCCAGGGCCCGATGGACCTGCTCCTCCACCTCGTGCGCGAGCAGGAGGTCGAGATCCACGAGGTCGAGATCTCACGCGTGCTCCGGGGCTACCTCGAGTACATCCACGCGATGAAGGAGCTCGACATCGAGGTCGCGGGCGAGTTCCTCGTCATGGCGGCGACGCTCATGTCGATCAAGAGTCGCTCACTCCTTCCGCGCGAGAACGTCGACCTCGACGACGGCCTCGATCCGAAGGACGAACTCATCCAGCGCCTCATCGAGTACCGGCGTTTCCGCGAAGCGTCCGAGGACCTCGGTACACGCTTCGCCGTGCGCTCGCTCCAACATGCACGCGGCGCGAGCCCCATCTCAGAACCGGAGACCGGCCCCGAGTTCGATCTGGGCGAGGTCACGACGTGGGATCTCCTGGCGCAGTTCTCGCGACTCCTGCGCGAAACGCTGGCGAACCGGCCGCACCAAGTCGTGCGCGATCGCCGGCCGCTACGGCATTTCGTCGAGGAAATGGCGCGTATCCTCCAAGAACGACGCGGCAGTTCGCTCAGAGACCTCGTCCTGGCCGTCGATGCCGAACCTACGCGGGAATCGCTGATCGGATCCTTCTGCGCTCTGCTCGAACTCGCGCGGCTGGGCCTCGTCCGACTCGCCCAGGACAGCCCGGACGAGATCACGATTCGACTGCGCGACGACCTGCCGGCACCCGTCTCCGAGATCCTGCGCGACACCGTCTTCGACGACGAAGCGCGCGAAGGCGAGGCGGAAACCCCTTCCGCGCCCGCCGGGGCGAACGGAGCGGCGACGACGGACTCGTCCGCGAACTCCTCGGCTTCCTCCCTGGGCTAGACGCCCGCGCATCCGCGTCCCATAGTCTGGTCCCGATCCAACGGACGTCGCGCGCATCGCGACCCGCGCTCGGAACCGACCGCGAAGACGAATCCCGAGCGCACGAATCCGGAACCTCATGAGCAACGCCACCGACGTCACCGACTCGACCTGGGATGCAGCCGTCACGCAGAGCACGACGCCCGTGCTCGTCGACTTCTGGGCGCCGTGGTGCGGACCTTGCAAGGCGATGACGCCCTGGGTGGACAAGCTCGCCCAAGAATTCCAAGGCCGTTTGAAGGTCGTGAAGCTGAACACCGAGGACAACCCGGAAGTCCCGTCGCGTTACGGCATCAGCGCGATCCCGACGTTCCTCCTCTTCAAGAAGGGCATCGATCAGCCCGTGGCCCAAGTGCGCGGCCAGATGCCGTACGAGAAGCTCAAGGCGGCGGTCGAGCCGCATCTCTCGTGAATCTAGGCGGGCGGGCGGCGTGACTCGCGCGCTGTCGGGGTGAGTGCCCGCGGGATCACTTCGGTCGACCCACTCCCGCGGGATCCTCGCAGCGCAGTTCCTCGCAGCGCAGTTCTGTCCGCGAGGTCCTGAGCCGCCGGACGCGGCCGCCCGGCATCATCTAGGTGCACGCGCGCACGGCGGGCGAACCGCGTGAAATCCCCACGGCCTTTACGTCGACCCATTCTCCCGACTCTTCCCCCTCGAGGTCCGCGTGCGCGTCGTCTTCCTCGGATCGCCGCCGTTCGCGATACCCGTCTTCGCGAGCCTCGTCGCGAGCCAGCGACATTCCGCCGTCGCGCTCGTCACGAAGCCCGACAAGCCGCGCGGTCGCGGGATGCAAGTCGCGGCCTCGCCGCTCGTCGAACTCGCGCGCGAACACTCGATCCCGATCCTGCAGCCCGAGCGGGCGCGCGGGCCGGAGTTCCTCGAAACCCTGCGCGCTTTCGCGCCCGACGCCCTGCTCGTCGCGAGCTACGGCGAGATCTTGAAGTCCGACGTGCTCGACCTCGCGCCGCGCGGAGCCTTCAACGTGCACGCGTCGCTCCTCCCGCGTCACCGCGGCGCATCGCCGATCCAGGCCGCGATTCTCGCGGGTGACGCAGAGACCGGCGTCGCGGTGCAGCGCATGGTGCTCGCGCTCGACGAGGGCGACGTCGTCCACGAGGAGCGCACGCAGATCGGCGCCCACGAGAACGCGGGTGAACTGCTCGCACGCCTAGCGGATCTCGGGGCGATCGCGGCGCTCTCTGCACTCGACCTCGTCGAGGACGGAACCGCGAAGCCGCGTCCTCAGGATCCGGCGCTCGCGACCTACGCCAAACGCATCCGCAAGGAAGAGGGCGCGATCGACTGGACGCTCGATTGCACCACGATCGCTCGGCACGTCCGCGCGCGCACGCCATGGCCCGGCGCGCGAACGACAGTGCCGGGAGGCGGCGAGATCACCGTCCTCGACGTGCGCGCGCTCGTCGATCGCGTGCAGGCCGAGTTGCCGGGGACGATCCTCGAGAGCCGCGCCGAGCTCGTCGTCGCGTGTGGTGGCGGCGCGCTCGAAGTCCGCGCCATCAAACCGGCGGGCAAAGGACGCATGGAGGCCTCCGCTTGGTCGCGCGGCGCTCGACTCGAGCCCGGCGCACGGTTCGGCGCGCAGAGCTGATCTGGCCAATCGAGCGCGGCGTTCCGGGGCGCGAACTCGGACACGCGCCGTAGGGTAGCGCCACGCCCACCAAACTCATCCGCGGCCCGATCAGCGCACGCCGTCGAACGACTCCACGGTGAGATCGTCGAACCACGTCACGCTGTCGGCCTTCGTCCACAGCCCGCACTGTCCCGCGCGCGGGATGGCCTCGTCCTCGACCGTGAACAGTGTCGTACCGTCGTACTCGACCCGGAACTGCGCGCCGCGCGCTTCGACGAGCAACTTGTGCCAGGTTTTCGGCGTCACGGGCGTCACCGTGCTCCCGAGCTGCTTCCGCGTTCCGTCGACGACCTTGTAGAAGCGCACGTTCCCCTCGAGCGCGTTCGCGCGCGCCAGGTAATAGTTCCGCGGATCCTGATAGCGCACCACGATGCCCGCTGCTTGGTCGATCTCTCCCCCTCGTGCCTGGAAGTGCATCCACGAACGCGCGTCACGCGTCGACACGTCATTCGCCACGCACACGAGATAGCGCGACTCCGTCGCATCGGGATCGAGTTGGGCCAAAATGCGACCGCGCAACGGCGCACGATGCATCGAGGACGCCTCTTCGCCTTCATCGATCACCCACTTACCCAGCGGTCCGCCGCCAGTCCTGTCACTGGAGAAACCCGCGGGAAACGAGCCGACGTCGCCCGATTCGAAGTCGAAGCGCGTCTCCGCGCCGCGAGGCATCGCTTGTGCGTCCGCACTCACCGCATCCATCCCGCGACACGAGGAGAGGAACGAGATACCGCACACGATGATCGTCCACGCGCTGCGCATCCAGGGCTCCTTGCGCGGCGCATCTCGGCCGCGATCGGCGCAGCCTACCGTGCGGCGCATCGAGCCGCGACGCATCGGATCCGAGAGCGAGTGATCACATCACACGCTCTCGCGTCGTAAAGCGGCGCCACGTGCATCTCTCAGCCCGTAGACTCGATCCTCAGACGGGCTCTCAGAGCGTGTGAAGAAATCACACGCTCTCGCGACGCAAAGCGTCGCCACATGAATCTGCGAGCCCGTAGACTCGATTTCTTCACGGGCTCTCAGGCGGCGCCCGGGTCCGGCTGTCCGGTCTGCAGATCGAAGAGAACCGCCGCGTCCGCGGCGTCGAAGATGTTGCCCCACTCGGGGTTCGAGAGGACTGCGCCGGCTTGCGCCGCCGCCGCTGCGGCGGGCAACGCCTTGTGCAACTTCGGCACGAGGTTCTGCTCGATCCAGCGTCGGTTGCTCTGCACCGACCCGACCACCGGGAGGATCGTCAACTCGCCTTCAGCGATCGGGATCCCGCTCAAGACCTCGGCCATGACGAGACCCGGCATCGCGACCGTCAGCACTCCGCCGAATCGTCCGAGCGGTACGAGCCCGTGCTCGGCCAAGTACGCGGCGTCGAGACCATCGAGCGCGCGCGGATCAGGACTGCACAACTCGAGCGGCAGGAACGGCAGGTTGTAGATCTCCGCCACGACCTTGCCGAGTTCCCAGTCGCCGACGAGGTTCGCGTTCACGATCGACTCGACGAACGACGCCGTGCCGTGACCGCTGAGCTGCATCGCTTCACGCAGCGCCTGCACTTCGCACATGCCTCGATCGACGAGCGCGTCCGAGAGTCGTTGGTAGTCGAGCCGCTGGTGGAGCTTCAAGTGGTGTCCCTGGGTCGGAGCGCATCCGACGCGTGTCCGACTATCGACCCGCGCTCCCCCCGGCCCTGAGGCGGAACATGTTTCCCGCGACTTCGACCTGAGTCCGTCGCGGTGGGGCGCAGCCGGCGACCCGTCGAGCGGCGCGCACCGCGGACCGCTGGAGCCCGAGAAATCGCACGAGCGGTTCGTTCACGGGCTCAGCGCCACGGAGCGGCAGGTATCCGAGCCCGCGTCGGCTCGCATGGCTCATGCGCTCCCGCGGCGCGGCGCGACCAGGTCCGGAGCGGCCCGCGTCGGCTCGCATGGCTCATGCGCTCCCGCAGCGCGGCGCGACCAGGTCCGGAGCGGCTCGCGTCGGCTCGCATGGCTCATGCGCTCCCGCGGCGCGGCGCGACTAGGTCCGGAGCGGCCTCTCGGAGCCCGTGAAGAATTCACGGGCGACGCGCCGCGGAAGCGGCCAGCAGCGCCTTGGAGCGTGCAGGCTCGAGTTCTTCGCACGCTCTCAGACGTCGAGGTTCGTGATCTCCAGCGCGTGGCGCTCGATGTAGTTCCGGCGCGGCTCGACCGCGTCGCTCATCAGCAGCGTGAAGATCTCGTCGGCCCCCATCGCGTCTTCGAGCGTCACCAGATAGAGCGTGCGGCGCGACGGATCCATCGTCGACTCCCACAACTGATCGGCGTCCATCTCACCCAGCCCCTTGTAGCGCTGGATGTCCACGTCCGACTGCGCGCTCTTGCGCACCGCCAGTGCCAACTGCAACGGGGTCGTGCAACGCGCCTCGTCCTTACCGCCTTCCACGACCCACTCCGTTCCCGAACGCAACGCCACGCCTTTCTGCTCGATTCCGGCCAGCGTCTTCGCCAGATCCTCGACGTGCGCGAGGTGGCAAACGATCACATCCGCTTCTTCGCGCACGACCGGGCTATCGGGCCCTTCGTAGATCGCGAGCTCGCTGCGGCGCCCGACCTTCTGGAGCTCGAGGAAGTCCTGCAGTTCCGACAGCTTGTCGAACCAATGGTCGCGCCCGCCCACGCGAGCGAGATGCGCACGAACGCGCGTCCCGTCCCACGTGCGCAGCACCTCGGACGGCTCGACGCGCGCCCACGCCGGCGCCAGCCCGTTGCACAGTTCTTCGAGACGGCGCAGGTCCTCGCACAGCGCGCGCAGCGATCCGCCTTCCCACGTCTTCCCGGTTTTCGCGTCGCGCACGGTCAACGCTTCGACACCGCGATCGATCAGGATCTGCCGCAGCTCCGCGTCCGTCGTGACGTAACGCGCTTCCTTCTTCGACGTGAGCTTGTAGAGCGGCGGCTGCGCGATGTAGAGCCGACCCGCCTCCACCAACTCGCGCATGTGCCGGAAGAAGAACGTCAAGAGCAACGTGCGGATGTGGGAACCGTCCACATCGGCGTCCGTCATGATGATCGTCTTGCCATACCGCAGCTTCGTGAGATCGAACTCGTCCGCGATGCCCGTACCCATCGCGGCGATGATGATCTGGATTTCCGAGTGCGAGAGCATCTTGTCGAGCCGCGCGCGCTCGACGTTCAGGATCTTGCCCTTCAGCGGCAGGATCGCCTGATAGCGCCGATCGCGGCCCATCTTGGCCGAGCCACCGGCGCTGTCACCTTCGACGAGGTAGAGCTCGCTCTCGTCCAGGTTCGACGATTGGCAGTCGGCCAACTTGCCGGGCAAGTTCCCCGACGCGAGCGCGCTCTTCCGTCGCACGAGGTCGCGAGCCTTGCGCGCCGCTTCCCGCGCGGCTTGCGCGCGCATCGCCTTCATCACGAGGCTCTTCGCGACCGCGGGATGCTCTTCGAGATACGTCGACAGGAGATCGCTGACGACCGACTCGACGATGCCCTGTGCTTCGCGGTTGCCGAGCTTGTCCTTCGTCTGTCCTTCGAACTGCGGTTCGGGAACCTTCAACGACAGGATCGCGGTCAGACCCTCGCGGAAGTCGTCGCCGGTCGGGATCTCCTCGGAGTCCTTCACGAGCTTCGCGCGCTTCGCGTACGTCGTCAGCGTGCGCGTCAACGCGGACCTCAAGCCCGCGAGGTGCGTGCCGCCACCGTGCGTGTTGATGTTGTTGACGAACGTGTAGACCGTCTCCTGGTACGCGTCCGTGTACTGCAGAGCGAGTTCGACCTCGTACTCGCGATCCGGGTTGTCGGGACTCGCCACCGCCTTCGTGAAGTGCACGATCTCCGCGTGCAGAGGCGTCTTGTTCTTGTTGATGTTCTGAACGAACGACACGAGGCCTTGCGGGAACTCGAAGTGTTCCTTCGCACCCGTGCGCTCGTCGAGCAGATCGATCGACACGTTGCGCGTGCCCATCAGATAGGCCATCTCGCGCAGACGCTTCTCGACGATCTCGTACTGGATCTCCGTCGTCGTGAAGATCGACGTGTCCGCCTTCCACGACACTTCGGTCCCCGTTCCTTGCGCCTTGCCCACGACCTCGAGCGCCTTCTCACGCGCACCACGACGGAAGCGCATCTGATGCAGCTTCCCACCGCGCGCGACCGTCACTTCGAGCCAGTCCGACAGCGCGTTCACACACGACACGCCGACGCCGTGCAGACCGCCTGACACCTTGTACGAGCTCTTGTTGAACTTGCCGCCCGCGTGCAGCTTCGTCAGCGCGACCTCGACCGCCGGAATTCCTTCCGTCGGGTGGATGTCCACCGGAATGCCGCGTCCGTCGTCGCGCACGGACATCGATCCGTCCGCGCGAATCGTCACCCAACAATGCCGCGCGTGCCCGGCCAACGCCTCGTCCATCGAGTTGTCGACCACTTCCCAAATCAGGTGGTGCAACCCGCGCACATCCGTGTCGCCGATGTACATCGCCGGCCGGACGCGCACCGCTTCCAGTCCTTCGAGGACCGTGATGGACTGCGCGTCGTAACTTTCGCTGATCGTTTCTTGTGCCATTCGTTCAGTTCTTGGGCTTGAAGGCGATACGGCGAACGTCGGGCTTGCCGAGGATTTCGTTCACGCGCTGTCGCAGCTCTTCGCCGCGAAACGTCTGGAGTTCATGGAGGTGACTGGCGGAGTCGACTTCGACCGTGAGCACGCCCTTCGACATGCGCATCGGTCGCGCGCGACGTGCGAGGTCGGGTCCCGCCGCCGTGTCGAACGCCGTGTAGACCGGCGGCACGACGCGTCGGCGAGTGAGCCCCGTCTCGCGCAGGAACGAAGACAGCGAATCCTGGAACGAGGAGAACCCGTTCCTCCCACCGCGTTCCACACGGTCGAACGCGGCACGCAACTCGCCGTCGTGGCGGGCCTGGTCGATGCCCACCGGTCGCTTCATGCGTCGACCGTGATCGGCATGACGATGTACACGTAGTTCTCGCCCAACGTGAACTTGCCCGGGCTCGTCTTCTCGTTGAACTCGAGCTTCACGAGTTCGCCCTCGCAGTTCTTCAGTCCCTCGAGCAAGTAATCGGGATTGAACGCGATCTCCGCCGACGCCGCGCCCTTGAAATCGCAGTCCATCCGCGCACGCGCATCACCGCGACCCACGGACTGGCCCGTCAACAAGAGCTCCGACTTCTCGACCTTGAACTTCACCGCGCGGGCTTCGACGCCCGTCACGTTCGCGACGAGTCGCAATTTGCGCGCGAGCATGTCGGCGTCCGCCTCGAGGAAGTTCCCCGTCTCTTTCGGAATGACCGCCGAGTACTTCGGGAACTCGCCGTCGATCAAACGCGCGAAGATCTCGGCGTTCTTCGACTTCAGGCCGATCTGGTTCTCACCGAGGAAGAGCTGCACCGTCTCGAGCGGATCCGAGATCACGCGACAGAAGAGCTGCATGCCCTTCGTCGGAACGATTGCGGGTCGAGCACGCTCCGTCGGGCCCCGGCGCTCCGCCGCGATGCTGCTCATCGCCAAACGCCGCCCGTCGGTCGCCACGAGGCGCAATTGTCCGTCCTCGTACTCCGTCAGCACGCCGTGCATCGCATAGCGCCCCGCCTCACGTGCCGCCGCGAAGGACGTCCGCTGCACGACGCGCGCGAACGCGCCGCCTTGCACCGTGACCGTCGCAAGGTCCCCGAAGCTCGCGATCACGGGGAACTCATCCCGATCGACCGTGACCAGCGCGCAGCGGTCCTCGCCTCCCTGGATCGTCAGCGTCGTCTCGTGCGTCGACAGCACGACTTCGTCCGAGGACAGGTCGCGCACGAAGTCGAGCGCCACGCGCGCCGGCACCACGGCCACACCCGGCTCGTCGACGCGCAGCACACCACCGCGGAGCACCTTCTCGTCCTTCGAGTCGCCCTCACTCGCTGCGCCGATCGGGATCCGGTAGCGCACGGAACAATCCAAGTCCGTGCCCAGGATCTCCAGCCCGTCGATCGTGGCCACGAGGCACACGTTCTCGAGCACGGGCTTCGGACTCTTCGAAGGGACGACGTTGTTCACGATGGCTAATCCATCGCGCAGCTTCTCGCGATCGCACACGACCTTCATGGTGTTCTGGCTCCGAGGTTGGTGTCGAGCGCAGCTCGAGCAAGGTTTGGGATCCCATCTAGAACCCTCTTCTCTTCGTCATCATCATCTTCATGGACGTGATGCGCTGTGGAGAAGCAGGTGAGCGATCGACGCAACGTGCTGGTGTGGCGTGACGTTGCGTACGCGACGAGCGGTGCATGCACACGCGGAGTGAGCGTGGAGGGAGCGTCGAGTACCGCAGAGTCTTCCACGCTGCTCCGCAGGTGTTGCGCGGACTCGACGTCGACGTTGGAGAAGTGTGCATTCATCCACGGAGTTTCCCGCTCGCGTCCGGACGATATGCAGGCGTTGCGCACAGGGTTTCCGCAGAGGTCTCGTGGTGAAATCGAAGGTCGTCCCAACGCCAGAAAAGCCTTGAAACTCTGGGCATTCCGCGCAGTCGTTCGAGTCCGCGTAGGGTATCGAACCGAGGAGCCTGCGTCGAGGCTCGGGGGCTGCTGAAACGCCATCGAACTGGGCTCCCGCCCCCGCGCCACGGAGGTCTGTAGGTGGCGCGTACGGCGACGGAGAGCGCAGGCTTCGGGCGCCGCTCCAGGGGTTCCGCGGACTCGCCCACGCGTACGCCGTCGCGTTCGAGAGAGGTCCAGAACGCGTCTGGACGGGCCATGGACTCGGGGTGCTCGCACCTGCGCACGCGCCCCGACGTTCAGACGGGCCGGACCTGCAATCGCGCCAAGAACCCGTCGACGATTTCGCGCAGGGTCACGTCGCTCGCGCGCAGAGTTTCGATCTTCTCGATGCCGTACAGGACGGTCGAATGGTCGCGCCCGCCGAAGTACGTGCCGATCTCTTCGAGCGAATGCCGAGTGATCCGGCGCGCGAGGTACATGGCCACTTGGCGCGGCAGCACGACCGCCGCCGTCCGGCGCTTGGACTGGAGTTCGCTGAGCTTGACGTCGAAGTGCGCGGTGACGAGTGCCAGGATGTCCCCCATCGCCGGCTGCGCACGTCGAGCCGTGAACAGGTCGCGCAAGACTTCCCGCGCGAAGTCGCACGTGAGCGGTGATCCGGACACGTTCGCGAAGCCCAGGAGTCGCGTCACGGCACCTTCGAGCTCGCGGATGTTGCTCTCGATGCGTTCGCCGAGCAACGCGGCGACGTCGTCGGGCAATTCACGACCGCGCTCGCGGCTCTTGCGCTTCAGGATCGCCATGCGCGTCTCGTAACAGGGCGGCTCCATCTCGGTGACGAGGCCCCACTTGAAGCGCGAGACGAGCCGTTCTTGCAGCGTCGGAATGTCGCGCGGCGGTCCGTCCGACGACAGGACGATCTGCTTCCCTTGCTGGTGCAGCGTGTTGAACGTGTGGAAGAACTCTTCCTGAGTCCGTTCCTTGTTCGCGAGGACCTGGATGTCGTCGACGACGAGCACGTCGACGCTGCGGTACTTGTTGCGGAATTCCGTGATGTCGCCGTTCTCGAGCGCGCTGATGAAGTGGTTCACGAACGTCTCGCACGACAAGTACAAGATGCGCGACTTCGGGTTCCGCGCGAGGATCGCGAAGCACATCGACTGCAGGAGGTGCGTCTTGCCGAGACCCACGGATCCGTGCAGGAAGAACGGGTTGTAGGCCTTGCCCGGTTGTTCCGCGGCGCCCATCGCGGCGGCGTGCGCGAAGCGGTTGCAGGGACCGACGACGAAGTTGTCGAACGTGTACTTCGGGTTCAGCCCGAGTTCGGCGGCGAGACCCAATCCGCGGATCGCGTCCGCGCCGCGCTGTGCATCGGATCGCCGCGCACCGCTGGAATCCCGATCGTCGTTCGACGAGCTCGGCCCGCGCTCGTTCGCACTCGTCGATACCGACTCGTCGTCGCTCGAACGTCGCGCGTGCGGGAGCGCGAGCTCGGGCACGACGACGACCTCGATCCGACGCGCCGAGCCCAGGACTTCGCGCGTACCGAGAGCCAGGGCTTCGCCGTAGTAACGCTCGAGCCAGTCGCGCGAGAAGTCGTTCTGCACTCCGACGCACAAGGAGGTGTCGTCGGCACGGACGAGGATCGCGCGCTGGAACCACGTCGCGAACTGCGCCGGTTCGACGCGCGCGCGAATAGCGTGCTGCAGTTCGCGCCACAGCGCCGCGAGCGCCTCCTGCGGCAGCGGATTCAGGCCGTCGGTTCCTGCGGCGTCAGGCCGCGCGCCGGCCTCGCCTGTACCCGATCGGAGCGTCTGCGCCTCGGGCGCTGCGAGCGAGTCCGGACGCGGCGCTGCGACGGGCTCGGAGCCGGGGAAGGGCTCGAAGCCGGATGGCGAGGGAAGCGCGAGTTGCTCGGAAGCCTCCAGGAGGAGCGCGGCGACGACCGTCGACGCTCCGCTCTCGGTGCGCTGCGCGTGCTGCCGGCTTTCGAGAGACAGGGTTTGGAGCGGAACTGCTTGGAGCGGAACTGCTTGGAGCGGAACTGGACCGAGCGTCAGGATCGGAAGAGTCACAGCCGGAAGAGTCACAACCTCAGTCGTGAGGGCCGCGTTCTCGCGGTGGGCCAGTGCGGCCTCGCGCAACGCCAAAGCATTTTCGCGCCGAGCGAGCGCGTTTTCGCCGCGCGCCAGGGCGTTCTCACCGCGCGCTAGCGCGTGCTCACCGCGTGCGAGTTCGTCCTCGCCACGAGCAAGCTCCTGCTGACCTCGAGCCAGTCCGGCCAGCTCGTTCTCGCTCCGAGCCAGGACTTCTGGGCCTCGGAGCTCCTTGGCGCGATCGACTCGGGCAGGCTCACGTTCGTCCATGGCGGCTCAAAACAAGTGGAACGACGCTTGGGGGGGGGCCGCCGCGACGGCGCACGCCAGGCACGGCCCGAAGGGCGTGTCAGGGGACGAATCCCCAGCGTGAACCGTGCGCAGGCGGTGGAAGAGTCCCCTCGGACGGGTTCCAAGCCGGCGCGCGGATTCCGCGGGGGATGCGGAGGACGTGCGCGGATCGGTTTGGAACTCGCGGGGCGCGTCATCTGCGAGGCTCGGCGAACCGAGCTTTCACGGAGACGATCCCGTGCTGCGAGGGAGCGACATTCCAGCGCCGGAACGCGCGCTGTCAACGCGCGACGAGCGCGCTCTTCACGCGCCGTTCGCAAGCACGGGCAACGATGCGCGGTTAGCGCGCCGAAGAAATCGTTCTCCCCAAAGTCTCCACCGCGTTGTGGACATCTTCTTCACCGCTCTCGCGGCCGAAGGAGAGCCGGAGCGCTCCGCGAGCACGTTCGTTCGTGTGTCCGAGCGCGAGCAGAACATGCGACGGTTCGAGCGAACCACTGGCGCACGCGGAGCCCGCGCTGACCTCGAGACCTTCGAGATCGAGGCGCACGACGAACGTGCGGCTCTCGACACCCGGTAGCGTGACGTTGAGGGTATTCGGCAGGCGCGGTTCGTCGATCGAGGGCCCGTTGATCTCAGCCAATGGGATCTTCGTGGACAGTTGTTGCCATAGAGAGCGGCACAAACGGGCCGTGCGCTCGGCGTACAAGGCTTGTTCGTGCACCGCGAGCTCGATCGCCAAGGCCGTGGCCACGATGGCGGGCACCGACTCCGTGCCGGGACGCAGGCCGCCTTCCTGACTGCCGACGCCGAGCAGCGGTTCGAGGGGGACGTCGGTGCGACGCAGCAGCAGGCCGACTCCCGGTGGGCCGCCGACCTTGTGCGCGGAGAGGGTCATCAGGTCGACGCGCTCCCACAAGTGCGCGAGCGGAACGCGCCCGAGCGCTTGGACCGCGTCCGTGTGGAGCCACGCGCGCCCGCGACCGGCGCGACGGAGGACTTCCCCGATCTCGGCGACGGGCTGGAGCGTCCCGAGCTCGTTGTTCGCGGCTTGGATCGAAACCAGGGCCAGGTCCGGGGCGAGCGCGGCGACGACCGCGCGGGCATCGACCTGACCGCGGGCGTCGACCCCGAGCCGCACGATCCGCCGTCCTTCGCGCTCGAGACGTTCCGCCGCGGCGAGGACGGCCGAGTGCTCGACGACGGACGTCACGAGGCCCTTCCCCGGTCCCGCCGCGCGGACGGCGCCGGCGAGGGCGAGCTGGATCGATTCCGTCCCGCCGGCGGTGAACAGGACCTCTTCCTCGCGGCAACCGAGCGCGGCCGCCGTGCGCTCCCGGGCCTCGTCCAGCCAAGCGCGCGCTTCCCGGCCGCCGGCGTGGACGCTCGAGGGATTGCCGCGCAGCCGTGCGAGCCGGTCGTGGAACACCTCCAAGACCTCCGGCCGGATCGGGGTCGTCGCATTGTGGTCGAGGTGGACACGCACGGCCCGACATCATCGCGAGCGCGTGCCCCGGATGGAATCGGACCGCCACGGAACGCGTCGGGCGACGCTGCCTACTCTTGGACAGGCACCCCAGGATCCACGCGACACGCGCATGGGGCCACCCGGTCAGTGCGGTCGTGATGGGAGCACCGTCCGCGGGCACGGCCTACTGCTTCAGCAGCGCAACCGTGTGTCCGTGCGGCGCGTCCGACTGGCAAGGTGAGTTCGGCGGCTGCCCGAGCTTCCTCGGCATCGGCGCGCGTCTCCTCACGTACGGAAGCGCGAGCGTGTCGGGTGACGACCTCGAACTCGCCGTGCTCGATCTCCCGCCCACGACGCTCGGCCGCTTCTACATGGGCGGAGCACCGGCGCAGGTTCCGTTCGGCAACGGACTCTTGTGCGCCGGCTCGGGCGGCTACGGCCAGTTCCGCTTCCCGGCGCAACCGGCGTTGCTCGCGACGAGCAGCTACGGCGCGTTCCGCTTCGGCCCGGGTATCGCCGCCCACAGCCAGCAGTTCTTCGGCGCACTCGGCGTGATCCAACCGGGCAGCACGTGGCGCTTCCAAGCCTGGTTCCGCGACGTGCAGAACCCCTGCGGTGGAGGCTTCAACACGAGCAACGCGACGAGCGTGACGTTCCAACCCTGACCGCGGATCGCAGCGGTTTCGAGGAGGACGAGCAGGCCGGCCCCGCGCGGGGTCGGCCTGCTCGCTGCACGTCCAGCCCGCTCACGACGACCTGCTGCAGCCGAGCTATCTCGGGCCGTGCGGCGCGCACTCGAGCGACCTCGCCCTCGCGACGATCGTGGCGAGAGATGCGGGCCAGCGAGTTCAGGACGTGCGACGTCCGAGCGCGCCGAACGGCGAGTCGTCGTACTCGATCAGGAGTGCGGCGGGGTTCTCGTACACCGCGATCGCGCCGGCGAGATCCGCATCGCCCCAACCGCCGCAGCGCAGCGCGACGATCGGAACTCCGGCGCGCTGGGCCGCTTCGACGTCGTAGGGCGTGTCACCCAACATGCACGCATCGGCCGGTGCGAGCTGGGCACGTTTCAAGGCCGCCTGCAGGATGTCGGGATCTGGCTTCGAGTGCTCCGCGTCGTCCGAGGACGTCGTCGCGTGGAGCAAGTCGTGCACGTCGCAACGCGAGAGGATCAGGTCGAGCTCGTCCTCCGACGCGGAACTCGCGACCACGAGCATCAGGCCGTCCTGCTTCATGCGCACGAGCAGCTCGCGACAGCGCGGGAACGGCGCGATGCGCGGCAGATGTTCCTGCTTCAGGATCTCGCCGCGCCGCTTCGAGATGGCACGCGCGACCGGATGCTCGGCGTCGAGGCCCGTGGCTTTCGGCAGCAAATGGTCGCCGCCCATGCCGATCCAGCTGCGCACGAGCGCGAGATCGTGACGGTAGTGATGCTCCGCGAGCGCCGTGTGCCAAGCACGCGCGTGCGCGTCGTTGCTGTCGGCCAAAGTGCCGTCGACGTCGAGAAGGACTCCGCGCTGTTTCTTCATGCTGGGGCAAGTCGCCGTCGCGCGATCGAGTTCCAGTCGTTCCGTTCACGGACTCGGAGGACGAAAGCGCGCAGCTCTCAGGATCCCTCGCGAATTGCGGACCGTCGGCGACGAGGGCCGAACGAACGGCCTGGCGCGTGGACGAAACGTCGCGCGAGTTCACCCCGCGATCGTTTGAAGAATTTGCGAGCTCAAGCGCCCCGCCCCACCGCGGAAAGTGTGCGCGGAATCCGACTCGCCTCGGCCGCTCAGGGAAACGGCCAGTGCGTCGCCGCGAGCACGCGCTGGTACACGGCTTCGTAGAGCGGGATGACGCGCTCGTGAGCGAAGCGTTCGACTGCGGATCGACGGGCAGCTTCACCCATCGAGCGCGCGCGGTCGCGGTCGAAGAGCAACGAACGCAAGTTCGCGGCGAACGTGTCGACGTCGTTCGAGGGCGCGAGAAGGCCGGTCACGCCGTCGTCGACGACCTCGCGCACTCCGCCGACGTCGGTGCCGACGACGGGCGTACCGCAAGCCATGGCCTCGAGCGCTGACAGGCCGAACGATTCCTCGGAAGACGACAGCACGAAGACATCCGCGGGCGCGAGCAACTCGGGAAGTGCATCGCGTTCGCCGAGGAACCGCACGCGATCCTGGATGCCCAGTTCACGCGCGAGCAGTCGGGACGGTTGCTGCTCCGGCCCGTCGCCGACGAGGAGCAGCTCGGCCTTCGTTCCCGCGGTCGCCTGAGCGAACGCGCGCAAGAGCCACGGCACGCGCTTCACCGCGCGGAAGTTCGAAACGTGGACGGCGCGCGGCGGACCATCGTGCGCGCGCTGCGAGTTGACGTCGGGTCGGAACAGCTCGACGTCCACGAAGTTCGGCACGACCTCGATCGCGCACGGGCGCAACGTGAACTCGCGACAGAAATTCTCACGCGTGCGCTGCGCGAGATCCGCTGAGACCGCGGTCACCGCGTCCGATTGCTCGATCACGAATTGCGTCAGCGGCGCATACGACGGATCGTTCCCGACGAGCGTGATGTCCGTGCCGTGCAGAGTCGTGACCATGCGCGGCGCACGCTTGTCGCGGTCCGCGATCGCGGCGGACCGCGCGAGATAGGCCGACACCGCGTGCGGCAGCGCGTAGTGCGCGTGCAGGATGTCGAGTCCCTCCGTGCGATGCAGCGTGAGGATCGACGACGTGATCGCGAGATCGTGCGGCGTCGAGTGGAAGAGCGGGTACGGCACTCCTTGCGCGACGTGCATCTGCACCGGACCGGGCGACCGCGCGAGTCGCGGCGGCACGGCGTGACTGAAGAGGTGCACCGTGTGACCACGCGCGGCGAGCGAGAGCGCAAGTTCGCTCGCGACCACGCCCGAGCCGCCGTACGTCGGGTGGCACAGGATCCCGATGCGCAGCGGCGTGGTCATGAATCCGTGGGCAGGATCGACAAGATCTCGAAGGCGTCGGGCGGCAGCGGCGGCACGTCCTCGGCGCGAAGGATGCGCGATTCGGCCGCGATTCTCGCACTCGCAGCGTTCGTCGAGAACTTGCGCGTCTCGGTGTTCGCGGTGTCATCGCCCTTCGGCGATGGAGCGCGCGGCTTCTCGATCGCGCGCGGGGTTGCGGGCGGCTCCGTCGTCGCCGGCGACTTGCCGCTCGTCGTCGCGGGAGTCGAAGGGACGGAGGCGGAGTTCTTCGACTGAGGTTCTCCAGGCGAACTCGCGGCGTTCGAGGTCATTGACGCCGCCGTCTTCGTGAGCGGCGCAACGGGCGTCTTCATCGCGGACGGCGCGACCGCAGGCCGCGTCGCGGCGGATGGTAGGACGCGAGTCGTCGCCGGAGGTGCCGGCGCTTGGGGCACCGCGACCGTCGGCTTTGCGCCGACCGCCGGCGCGCTCGTGGCCGGCGTGTTCGCCGTCGGCGTGTTCGATATCGGCACGTGGGAGGTCTTCACGCGCGACGGCGTCACGCTCGGAGTCGTCACGCTCGCAGTCGATACGCTTGGCGTCGATACGCTCGCAGTCGTCACGCTCGCAGTCGATACGCTCGGAGTCGATACGCTCGGAGTCGATACAACCGCCGGCTTGCGCGGCGGAGGACGCGGAGGCGGCTGCCGGGGAACGGGAACTTCCTTCGGCGCAAGACGCCCGTTCTCGTCGAATGCCGGCAGACCGGCGAGTTCCGGGTCGCGGCCTTCGCGCGCCAGCACTTCCCGCGCGAGACGCATGTAGTCCTCGGCACCGTTGCTGTCCGGTGCATACTCGAACACGGTCTGACCGAACGACGGCGCTTCGGCCAACTTCACGTTCGAGCGCACGGGATGCGGGAAGACTTGGCCTTTGAAGTAGGTGCGGATCTCGCCCAACACTTCGCGCGCGAGTCGCAAGCGCGAGTCGTAGAGACACGGCACGATGCCCGTGACGACGAGTTCGGGGTTCAAGCGCTTCTTCAGGAGCTGCACGACCTCGACGAGCTTGCTCATCCCTTGCAGCGCGAGGAATTCCGTCTGCAACGTGATCAGCACTTCGCTCGCGGTCGCGAGCGCGTTGATCGAGAGCAATCCGAGGCTCGGCGGACAGTCGAAGAGCAAGTAATCCGCGGGTGCGACGCCCGTGCGTTGCTTCTCGGCCTCGACCCATTCGCGCACGGCGTCGCGCAGGATGAACTCGCGGCCCATCGCGGAAGCGAGTTCGAGCTCCGCTCCGGACAAGTCGATGTTCGCCGGCACGATCGAGAGCCGCGGCACGGACGTCGGTCGGATCGCGGCCGCGAACTTCGTCGCGCCCGTGAGCACGGTGTACGAGGTCGGCGTGCCGCTCTGCGCTTCGATGCCGAGACTCAACGACAGGTTCGCCTGCGCGTCCATGTCGACGACCACGACCCGTCGTCCTTGGATGGCGAGAGCGGCGCCGAGGTTCGCCGTGGTCGTCGTCTTTCCGACTCCACCCTTCTGATTGATGATCGCGATGCGGCGCACGGTCGGAGTCTAGCGGCTCCGCGCGCGCCGCCCCACCCTGCTCAATCGAGGATCGGGTCCATGCACGGCAGCGGTCCTTTGTGCACGAGCGGTTCGCCGTAGCGTGCGCCGATCCGTTCGCCGAAGACGCGCGCGCGGGTCTCCATCCGCTGGAGGATGTCGGCGCCGAACAGGAGATGCGCGCCCGTGTCCGCTCGACCGTCGGGTTTCAGCTGGCTCGCGTAACAGAGAACGAGCCGCTGCTTCTCTTCGAAGACGTGGCCGACGTCGACGACGAAGGTCGACTCCGTCGGGAGCGTTTCAGCCAAGCTCCAGATCCGACGGAGCGCTGCGAGACACACAGCACGGCTCCCGCGGGACTTTGGGGAACACCGCGGCGGATCGGTCCTGCGCTTGGAAGTCCTATCCCCGAGCGGTCCCCATCTCGGCTAGCCCGTCACGGTCTGGGGATCCAACGGCACGCTTGGCATCCTGGGCAGCATGATCGCCATCGCTCTGCTGCTGCCATTCCTCCAGACGCCGAGGCCGGCTGCGCAAGATGCGGGAACGTCTCGCACGCTCGAGTTCAGCTGCATCCTGGCCGTCAGTCTCGATCGCCACGTCGTGGATCGCTGGAATCACACGGCCGGCAGCGAAGGGGTGTCCGCATCGACCACGGAACGAGTCGTGAGGAAGCAGTACTTCACGATCTATCCGTTCTTCGGCGGCCTGACAGCGGACGACAAGGGCCGCGAGCGGGCCCGGATCGACGTGAAGATCACCAAGCCGGACGGGCAAACGTACTACGAAGCCGCCGACATGGACGGGCACGACGAACCGGCCGGCGGCACGGGAGGTGTCCTGCTTTCCAAGGAGCTCATCACCGCCTGCTTCGAGCCGGAAGACGCACTCGGCCGCTACGAGATCGAGGTCACGGCGCGCGACCTCGCGTCGGGAGCATCATCGACGAAGAAGCACGCGCTCCAGCTCGTCGAATACGTCGACGATCCAGCATTCGAGGACGACGCGGAGCTCGAGGCCTGGTTCGGCGGGTACTTCCGGGCACCGAACCCGACGCGAGCGATTCCGGCGTTGCTGGCGTACTGCGCGAACGGCTGGGAATCCGAACGGCCCAGCGATGCACGCGGGTTCCTGCGTGAGGTCTTCGAGGACAATCATTGGCTCTTCACCGAGCTGTTCGCGCGCTTCGCGAGCCTGGACGAGGGCACGCGTCGGGCCGCGCTCTGGCTGCTCTCGCGCAGCACCTGCGATTCGAAGGCCTTCGTCAAGGTTCTCGGTGATGCCGATCGTGCAGCGTGGGCGGCAATCGGCGCCTCCTTCCACGATCCGGTCGAGGAGCCGATCACCGGTCGGGTGGACGTGAACGAACTCTGGAGCATGTACCTGGCCTCGCGCCGGTATGCGTTGATCCAGAGGCTGTGCGCGACGCTCGAACAGGACGCGACCGGCGTGGTCGAGAAGTCGACGATTCCCGACGCCGACCGGGGCGTCGACGTTCCGCTCGGCTCGATCGTCGCAATCGTCGTCAGCGATCTCCTGCGCAAGACCTCGCGCTCGGATGCGGTGACGCGCAACTACCTGGAGTGGATTCGCGCGCAGGTGTCCACGCCGAAGGCCGTTCGCGCGGAGCTCGAGCTGATCCTGAAGGAGTAGCTCAGGGCAGGGTGGACCTGCGTTACTCGACCGTGGGCGCGTGAACTCGCTCCCGGCGGCCTGAGCAGCACCGAATACAGGGACCAGAGCACCCACGGGGTCAGACGATTCCACTCTCCATGTCGGCTGTGAACACCCGAGCCGCCGTCTTTCGATAGCAGCAGCGATGATAGAGTGTGCGCCGTCATCGAGAGTTGCCGCACGGTTATGAACGTCACACAGACCATCCAGTTCCTGCGCGACAACGCGCTCACGTACTGCGGGCGCCCCGGCAAGCTCGAAACCGTGCACGAGTCGGCGAAATCGGTCGAGGCCCGCAACGTGCCCGGGATCTTCCTCGAGGCAGGCGTGGCGATGGGCGGCTCGGCGATCGTCATCGCCAAGACCAAGCCGCGCACGCGCCGGCTCGACCTCTACGACGTGTTCGAGATGCTTCCGCCGCCGGCCGAGAACGACGATGCGAAGTCCCACGAGGTGTACCGCAATTTCATCGCCGGCAAGGTCTCGGGCGCAGTGGACCGCAACTACGTGTCCCACTCGACAGACCTGCTTTCGTTCACGCGCGAGAACATGCGCCGCGCGGGCGTCGATCCCGAGGCCGAGAACATCCGCTTCGTGAAGGGGCTCTACGAGCAGACGCTGCAGGTCGACGAGCCGGTGGCCTTCGCCCACATCGACTGCGACTGGTACGACTCGGTCAAGCTCTGCATCGAGCGCATCGCCGGGCACATGAGCATCGGGGGCATGATGCTCTTCGACGACTACAACTCGTTCCAAGGATGCCGCAAGGCCGTGGACGAGTGGCTGTCGCAGGACGCGCGCTTCCAGATCGTGCATTCGGACTGGACCGTCGCGGTGCAGCGCGTGGCTTCCCGGAACCGCGCTGTCGAATCCTCCACATAATTCGACTGCACCGGCTGGCGCGGCCCGGCGGCCCACGATCGCGTCACGCGGCGAGCCCATCGAGAATCACCCGCACGGATACGCAACGTTCGAACCCCCCGATCGAAGGGGGTGGCAGATTCTGATGGCTCACCGAGCCAGGAATCACGAACCCTGAATCCCGAGGCGATTGCCCATGGTCGCATTCCACCGCTCGCATCACGTCTTCGCCCAGCTCTTGCTCGTGCCGTGCTTGGCGCTGGGAACGGGCGTCGAATCGTTCGAGCAGGCCGGCTCCGCTTGGATCGGCACGTTGTTCCCCAACCTCTGCGGCACGATCACGCGCACGAACATTGTTCCAAGCCTTGGAGTGAGCTCGGGGGCAACGCGCTACTTCCAGACTTGGTAACGCAATCCCAGCAGACCGTGCGGGCTGAGCTTCAACTTGACGCACGGGCTCGAGTTGACCTTTTCGCCCTGAGTCACGCCTGACGCTCGTGCCGGCGCTCGAGCTCTCGGGCACGCGGCGCCGGCGAGCTTTCCACGCTGGGGCGTGAGTCGACTTTTCTGGCCGTGGCGCGCTCGATTAGCGTGATGGCGGTGAAGCCAGTGAGCGTCGCGCACAGGAACGCTCCGGCTTCGGCCGCAACGAGCGCGGGCTGGATCTGCACGAAGCTCATGCCCAGCGCGCCGGCGACGAAGGCGATGAAGCCGATGACGCGTGCCTCGACGACTCGGCGCGACGTCGACCGCCGACGCGCGTTCTTCACGAAACGCCCCGCAAAACCGCCCAACGCGCCTCCCGCGAGCGCTGTCGCGAGCTGAGACCAAGGCCCGCGCTGATCGATCGTCACGCTGCCCAGCGATGATCGCGATGCGGCGCACGGTCGGAGTCCAGCGGCTCCGCGCGCGCCACCCCACCCTGCTCAACCGAGGATCGGGTCCATGCACGGCAGCGGTCCTTTGTGCACGAGCGGTTCGCCGTAGCGCGCGCCGATCCGTTCGCCGAAGAAGCGCGCGCGGGTCTCCATCCGCTGGAGGATGTCGGCACCGAACAGGAGATGCGCGCCCGTGTCCGTCTGACCGTCGGGTTTCAGCTGGCTCGCGTAGCAGAGAACGAGCTGCTGCTTCTCTTCGAAGACGCGGCCGATGTCGACGACGAAGGTCGGCTCCGTCGGGACGTGACCGAGGAAGTGGTAGAGCCGTTTCGGACGCCGCGCGGTCTCGCCCGGGCCGGCCAGGCGTTGCAGTCCGGACAGGTACCACGCTTCGCGCGCGAGCAGTCCGCAGGCGGCGTGATCGGGATGCAGATCGTCCCAGTGATGCGCGATGACGATCTCGGGCTGGTGGCGGCGGATCAGCGCAGCGAGCTTCTCGCGCGCCTCGATCGTGACGGCCACGCGACCGTCGGGGAGCCCGAGGTTCAGGCGCACAGTCGGCCGCAGGATCGCGTTCGCCGCCGCGACCTCGCGCGCGCGATCGTCGGCGGTACCGCGCGTGCCCATCTCGCCGCGCGTGAGGTCGACGATGCCGAACGCGCGACCGGCATCGCGCAACGTGAGCAGGATTCCGCCGACCGAGATCTCGGCGTCGTCGGGGTGCGCGGCGACGATCAGGGCGTCGAGCTTCATGCGAGCTGCTCCTCGGTAGCGGTGTTCGGCAAGTGAACGACCAAGTGGTCACCGCCGAACGCGTCGATCGCCGCGAGCAATTCGGTGATCCACTCCTCGCCGTGACGCGCGACGAACGTCAACGGGCCGAACACGCGCTCTTGCGGCGTCAGATTCGGGAACAGCGCGTTGTTCGCACGACGTTCGTGACGGCGGCCCTTGCC
>Ga0163149_10002323_pt1 | contig 23090 bp, 48 predicted proteins | sample OliLakLV19MP5G1_FD_148604 | JGI IMG/M metagenome (GOLD analysis project Ga0163149, IMG submission 148604) | Freshwater microbial mat bacterial communities from Lake Vanda, McMurdo Dry Valleys, Antarctica - Oligotrophic Lake LV.19.MP5.G1 | ecosystem: Environmental > Aquatic > Freshwater > Lake >...
CAATCAGCACGTCTCCCTCTCGGAGGTGGGATGACCTCCGAGAGGGAGACGTGCTGATTGTGTCTAGGCCGAACGACATCGATGTGAGAGTGATTGTCTTGCTCGAGCTAGAACTCTCGGCCGAGATGTGTAACGTCGAGCTCGTCAACCTGCAGAACGGCCGTCGGTCGGAACATGTGCGCCTTAAGCTGACCGACATCTCCAAAGTGTATACTGTCTTGCGAGGGGCCAACGTGGAGCAACAGGGTGTCTAGCGACGACATTGTGGCCAAACAGGCGGCCGGCACCGTCATCCACGACGTGCTGGTGCTGTACAGCGCCGCCGGGCCAGCGCAGTTCGCGCCCGGCACCTTCTCTCCTGGGTGGCACGAGAAGTCGGCGTGGGAAAGTCGCCCAGAAGAACGCTGGAGGATCGCATGAGGTTTGACGACATCGAGCAGACGAAGATCTACGAGAGCAAACTAAGTCTGAACGACGAAGACTGGTATCTGATCGTGACCCGCAGGCTTGAGGTTCTCTGACCGTGAACTACGAGGAACTCAGGCTCGGGTCGGTGTTGCTGCGGCGAGAAGGGCACTCCGTCTGGCTAGTCGTGGGTTTCGGCAGCAAGCCTGGTCAGATTAGCTGGCTGGACCTGTTACACGGCGCGGGCGTGCCGTACTCGCACGATGAGCTCGATCTTGGCTCGTGCGGCACAATCGACGACGCCTGGGAGATCATCTTGTGAACTGGTCAGATATCAAGTCTGACGACGTGCTGCTTACCCGGCTCGTCGCGCGGCTGGTCGTCAAAGTCGAGCCCCTCGTCGGGCTCGTGGGGCTGATCGAGGTGACACTGCTCGATCTAGAGACCGGTCGCACGAGGACGCTCGACATGCAGGCGTGTATGAGCATCACCAAAGTGTATACTGTCTTGCGAGGGCATGAGACGTTGCATGAACCGCGGCTATGACTAAGAGGGAAGACATCATCAATCTCAAACCAGGCACGGTTTACGCATACGGGAACTTGAGCGACGACCTGTACCTCGTCACCAGGATGCTCAATCGCAAGCCTGGCTCGCACGTATGGTTATGTCTGACAGGTTCTGATGTCGGCTTTGAAGGTGAGGAGAGTGACCCGCTCACCCATGAATGGGAACAATACGAGATTGTCTGGGAGAGCGCATGAACCTGGCGAACGTGAACCTGGCTTCAAAGTGGACGGTGCTGCGAGGATCCAACGTGGAGCAACAGGGTAATGTCTAGCGACGACATTGTGGCCAAACAGGCGGCCGCAAGGCCGGAAGGAAACGCGGACAGAGCGTGGGTGAGAAGCTCCTTCCCTGAGGGAGACAAGCCGAAGAACCTAACAAGAGGAACACTGCTGGGAGGGAAGTCAAGTAGAGCGAGAGCGGTGTATGTGAGAGAGCTCCCGGAGGGAGGATGCCTGGTGATTAACGAGAATGGAACCCACCGAGTCATCCCTCAGTTCCACCCTCCCGAAGGCGATGGCTGGGAGGCTCTGCACGACGAGCGATACGTCAGCGACAGCTGCTTGGCCCAAAATCGCTGGTCTGCCAAGCAAAACCGCAAGGCTGCTGCCATGTCAAGGGTGTCAAGCGAGATCGACGCGCTCGAGGCTCCTCTCCCCAAGGGACACCCGCTGGAGGGATGGAAGGCAAGCTAGACGGACCCTTTCGGAAGGATGGCGTGTAGGATTCGAGTGGCTTTCGACTCATGATCGACTCATGATCAAGTGACTTTCGATCCACACTCGAGTGCAATGCAGCGGTACTCGAGTGCAGCATCCGGTGTTCACTGATCAGGGAGCGACAACGGCGGCGCTGTGAACATCCGCAAGCATCAAGTCGAGCAGCTGCTTGAGCCCTTGCAACCGCCTGTCAAGCCGCGATCCGAGCCTCAAGTTGGGCTCAAACAGCTTGAAAGAGCTCCAAATCGCGCGCTACCACTCCCCTAAGGCGAAGTTCGGGCTTAAGCCATTGGGTATGCCCTCGTCGCCGACCCACACGCTCTCCCTCCCTCTGAGGACCTCGCCTCTGACCGGGTTCGCCAGTCCAAGGCTCTGCCAAGGCAAGGTCACGCCCGTTCTGAGGTCCAGGTAGCGGATGTATTCCCTTCTCATGAAGTGTTCGACGTCAGTGTCCCTTTCTAGAACCAGGTACATGGAACCTTCTGAGAAGCAGATCACATCCCCGACTAGAAGGTCTATTTGTCGCATTTGTCTTGAAGTTCCGGCATCTGATGCCACCCTGTCAATAAGAGCACACGCTTGCAGACGTTGATGTGTCTTATCTCGCCCGTTTCAAGCTGCAACCAGACCGATCGACGATTCCCCAGATCCCCAGGGAAGGTATTTGCCGTGCTTTTGCCGTCGTCGTGATCCTCGAGCAGCAGCCAGATGTGATTCCCCCAGGAGAAGGCGATCATGCTCCTCCCTCCTCGCGATGCAGCGTATAGGCTATCGGCAGCGGGGTGTTGACCCACACCCGGGTCGGGAACACGCTTCCTTCCTGCAGATCGAGCAATCTAATGAGCACGAGATCGTCCACGTTGGCTAGCACACTGAGCACCAGGAGGATAGGCTTGTATTTGTCGACGGAGATCAACACGTCGCCTTCCTTGAGATCTGAGTGTGTGAGCCCGCTTTCTCTCGTCAAGTCAAGCTCCGTTGTAAAGAAGATCGGCTCACTTCTTCGCCGCAACGCAGCAACTTGTAGCTTGCTGACAGCTTGGTGCCGACCCACACCCAGGTCGAGAGCACGTTCTCGTTCTGTAGATTGAGTAATTTGACGTTAATTTGACCGCCGTGGCGGCCCGCTTTTATACTGAGCACCACGTGGATGTCATCGTGACTTGTGATGGACATCAGCACGTCCCCCTCTCTGAGATCTGAGTTGGTGAGTTCGCTTTCTCTCGTCAAGTTGACCTCACGATCTCGCACCGCACGCCATAGTCGTCCAGCTCTATCTCTAACGTTGCGCCCGTTGAAAGGTTCAAAAACGTGCCTTTCTTCCAGTAAACGCGCTGCTTGACCCCTCCGTTGACGTAGACCTGCCTGTTGCGTCTGATCGAGACCAGCGCGCACGGCCCTCCTATGGTCATCACAGTGTCACCCACTTTGAGAGAGGAGTACTTGGGAAAGGGCTTGAGAGGAGCTTCTCCCTTGGCTCTGACGCGGCGCCACGACATAAATGTACTTTACCCTGTTTCTCTCGGAAGCGAACCGAATAGCTAATCATTGACCGTTACGACTGTGTCCGTCATCACCTTCACCCTTAACATGCTGCTGCCCACGGGCGTGCAGATGACAGTTCAGTGAAGGAGCCTAAGACACCCTAGAAAGCGATCATTTGACCCTCGGCAGCGCGATGCTCGCCGACCAGACCCTGGTTGAGAAGTTCCTTGAGATCCTCGACGAAAGGTCGCAACCGGGTAATTCGAGGCTTGGGTTCCATTTAGTCCTTAACTGCTCCCAGCCAAATGGGAAAGTGCTCGTGCTCGTTTCAGCACGAGCTCATGTTCGTTTCGCTTTCGGCGCAGAATCTGTTACACTGATCGGATGCCGCTCCACTGTTTTCTGTGCGTCTATCTCGGCGACGTCGAAGTGCTTCGTTGGTATGAGGAAATAGAGAGAGGGGATCTGAGGCAGGTGTGCTCTCTCGGGATGTGGTCTGACGCGCAGCTCAATTTTCACGACGACGCCTTCGCGCACCCGGGCGACATCTTGCGCGCGCCGTCCTACCTCTGTCTTGCTAACGGAGCTCGCGTTGTCCGTCTCGATTAAAACAGGGGTGCACTGATATGACATATCCCCGCTTGCCATTTGGATGTATCTCCCCCCCCCTCGCGAGCATCATATGGTTCGGCAACCGGGTAATTCGAGGCTTGGGTTCCATTTAGTCCTTAACTGCTCCCAGCCAAATGGGAAAGTGCTCGTGCTCAAACGGCTTTTAGCTAAAAGTCGGTTCGCTTTCAGCTCTGTTACTGTTATACTCAACGGATGGTCATCCGCTGTTTCCTATGTCGATATAAGATCGGGCCGGGCATCGTGAGGTGGTTCCGCGTGAATGGAGACTTGTTGTATAATCTCTGCTCTCTCGCCCTAGCTGACGACGCCGAGCTGATCATCCACTCGAACGACGTCGACGGCTTCCACAGCGTAAGTGTCGATGCGTTGGTCGAGAAAGGGTACGCCGTTGAGCTCGGTTGAGAAAGGCATGCTGCGGTTCGACTGGCTCACGAGCCTAGACACGATCTGGGTGTACTTTCCGCTCGAAGAACTGGCCGGCTTGAAGTCGATGTGGGTTTGCGACGTGATGATCTTGCATTATATGGGAACCGTCACTGTAAACAGCAATGTCAGGTTACTCACCCAATTTCTCTCGAACCTGCATACCGAGGTCCCTTGCCGCGTGTAGGTGAGGTGTGGAAGTTTGCGAATGGAGATAACGACCCTGAACCGTACTTCTATCTTGTCGTGAAGAAGGTGTCGCGAGGGTGGATCCTGTTTACACTGCTCGGCCCGGACAAGGATCTGTTCTTCGCTTGTCTCGAGACATTCGGGGGCCCTATCGCCTCGAGATTCGCTTGAACCGAGTTGGTCAGATCTTCATGTTCACGGGAGGCACCTGGGTGCTCGTCACGGAGGCCGACCACCCCACCCGTCACAAGGGCTCCACTATAGGTCCAGAGGGGCATTCGAGCGACTCTGACCTACCTGTGCACACCCTCGCGGTCTTCGGCCACAGCGGAGCCGTCCACTGGCCCGTCGAGCGGATGGAGAAAGAACTTGCAAGTTGGGACCAAGTCCCCGGGCGGCGGTTGGTCTGACCCTCCCAGGCTACGGCGTTTGAACCCCGAAAGCTATCTCTTCATGTTTCGGCTCGCTTGTCTCGAGGATATGATACTATCCAGTGGGTGGGAACGGGGTGGATCCAACGCTCTGAATTCCTCCCCTTTACAGCGTCGAAATTCTAAGATCGTTCGCTTCTCTCAGAGATATAGTACTCTGAGCCTCATGACGAACGAACGCATTAGCTCCCGCCGCGACGTCATCATTCTCTGCGCCTCAGAGCTTCGACCCGCCGCCAACCAACGGATGGCCAGGGTCGTTCTCTACCGCAACCCGATGAAGGTCAGTCTGGAGTACGTCGTTCACACGGAGACGCTCGAGCTGGCTGAGGCGGGTTACTACCGGCACCTATGCTTCGACGACGGCAACTACGTGACGGATCTCACCACCGCTCTCGACCGCTTCAACGAGCGGTCTGAGCGTCTATGATCACGCGCGAGCTTGGGGTCACCTACGACCACAAAGGTACGCTGGTCGTCACCGTCGAGCTGGCTGACGACGGCGTGGTCGTCCTGGTGCTCATGGACGACGAGCGCTGGACGAAGCCGCTGAAGGCCGGCCTCGTCATGACGATCGTAGAGGACACTGACTTTTGGTGTCGCGCTTCAGTTCGTTTCTCTCCGAGACGAGGGTAAGGTGTCTTCATGAAGATGTGGATCCAATCTTTCGTGAACCACATGGCAAGTTGTAGTCAGTCGGAGCGCGACACTCACGAGGCGAGCATCGTCGACTTCTTCCGTCGGCGGCGCGTGGAGGCTTGTCGTCACCGACGGACGCCCGGCAACTACTGCGTTGACTGCGGGGACGGTCTCTCACTTATCGAGGATCGGCTCTCTTCCCTCTCTGAACAAGGTAAGGTGTCTTCATGATCAACGTCAATGACTATCACGAGGTCAATGGGACCCACTACCACAACGACACCCCTGACGAGCTCATCGTCGTCCTGGAGCGCGTGAGAGAGAATCGGCAACGCGTCGCCATTGTCTATCAGGCCGAAAGTATCCCAGTGTTCGGGCGGATCGGCAGATCGTGCGGCCCGCAGTTGAAGGTGCCTCTCGTGATCCATAACACTCGAGCACATGGTGGGGATCCGATCTGCACCGGCATCGTGCTCGAGATCCGCTCGTCAGATGGGAAGCAGCTGCTATACCAGGCTGCGTCGTGAGACTTCAAGTTGGTTCCACTTATGAGTGGGGCCATCAGAGCGCGCGCTCGCTCGTGTATCTCTGCTTGGAGGAGTGCGAGACCGAGACGATTCGCGGCACATGGAAGGAGCCAGGCTACAAGCTCCTTTGTCTCGTTGGCGCCGACGGGTATGCCTACACCCGGGTCGCGCCTGGCGACGTACTGATCGTTCCGCAAGGAGCCTTCATCACCGTGGGCGTTCGGAGGTTAGCTTGATGAAGATCGGCGAGACGTATTATTTCTCTCATCTGGGCGAGACGATCAACAACGGTGTCCCGACGGGCATCGTCTTCGTCGTTGTGTCGGAGATCGAGAACTTTCTAATGATCGAGACCGACAACATGGACCGACCTGGCTTCGTCGCGCTCTTGTTAGAAGGTAGAATCAAAGAGTCGGTGCCCGGGTCAACCTTCACCTTCTCACAGAAAAGCTTTATCGCCGTTGAATCGGTTCGGTTCCCTGCGAAAGAGTGAGATACTCTCTTTATGAGCGACCATGACCGCCGTGATTCTGAAGTGAAGCGGATTCAGGCAGAGAACGACAAGCTCGAACAGGTCCCCAACGACCTCGCCCTTCTCCTCGCTAACAATCACGTCTTGATCCCGAGGCGCGTCGATCACGTTCTCAAAGGCAAGCGTGAAGGCCTGTCGAACGAAGACGTGGTCAAGCTCGAGATTGAGTGCCTTGATGTCAAGGCCAAGAATTGGGACCTCGACCGTGAGGCCGTCTCGTGGATTCAGTGCTCCATCTTCATGGCCGAGTTCTCCCGTTGGATCCGTAAGCGTTCGGCCGATCGGTCCGCCGGTGGCTTGAACGTCGGCACGGCTGCGGCCATCTTCAATTTGAAGACCGAGGAGATCGAGATCGTCTATAACCCGCGCTTTATGGCGTCCATCGCCGAGGATCGACAGGGTAACGGCATCGAGCCGCTAGCCGCGAGTATCAACGAGCACGAGCACATGCACTTGATTCTGCAGCACGTGACCGCTCGCCGCCGCGACCCGCACTCGTTGTGGAACATCTCGACCGATCTGGCGATCAACTCGCTCATCGCGCGCGGTGACACGCCCTCGCGACTGCCTTCCATGGTGCTCCTCCCTGGCATCATGCACAAGGGCCCGATTGATCCCTCGCAACCAAAGGAAGTCCAGGAAGCTCGCGAGAAGCTCTCAAAGATCATCTTCGAGCTCCCGCAGGAGCAAGCCTCGGAGTGGTACTTCAACAAGATCAAGACGGAGTCAGAGAAGCAGGGCTACAACTGGGGCAAGAAAGGCATGAAGATTCCCGGGGCCGCCAAGCCCGGAAGCGACGGCGAGCCCGACGAGGGGTGGATCTTGTTCCCCTCCGACGAGCACGGCGGCTGGGATGACATTCCGGACGAGCTTCGCGACATCGTCGATGGCAAGATCAAACACGCACTTCGTAAGGCGGCACAGAAGGCCGATGGCTCAAGCACGGGCTGGGGCAATATCCCCTCTGAACTGCGTGAGGAGATCCGGGCATACGCGTTCGGTTCGGTTGATTGGAAGGCTATCCTGCGCAACTTCTGCGGCAATCTCCGCACAGGCGAGCGCAGTCGCTCCGTCAAGCGCGTCGACCGTCGCTTTCCGTACATCCACCCCGGTCTCAAGCGTAGCCGCAACCCGTCTGTGCTCGTCCTCGTCGACCAGTCCGGCTCGGTCAGTGACGAGATTCTCAGTCGCTTCTTTGGCGCGCTCGACGGCTTGTCCCGCAAGATGACGTTCGACGTCGTGCCCTTTGACCACACGGTTGCGGTGACGGACAAGTTCGAGTGGAAGCGTGGCCAGAAGCCGGCGCTCAAGCGAGTCCGCGGTGGCGGCACGTCCTTCGACGCGGCCATCGAGTACGCCAACGATCCTCGCAACCGCGGCAAATGGGAGGGCGTTATTATGCTGACAGACGGTGAGTGTTCGCAGCCGCGCGCCTGTCGCAACAAGCTCTGCTACGTCATTGCGCCGGGTCACAAGTTGACGTTCAACAAGCGCGACACAGAGATGGTTGTGGAAATGTCCGACAAAGACAAAGGAGGCAAGTCGGCATGGTGAATAAACTTGACGAAGAGACGAAGTCCTTGATCGCAAAGCTCATCGCGCTCATCACGCCTGGGCTCGTAGCGGGCCTCGGCAACGCTACCCCGGGTGGTATGTGTATTGAGGCCGCGGTGAGTCTGGCCACGACCGGCGAATTTGGCGACATGCCGCCGTGCGTCGCCAAGCCAGACCGCGACTACGCGATCCGCATCAACGACGCGCAGTGGTCATCCCCGCAGGCCCGCGCGGCGGCGCTGCTACCGCTGGCAATCGCGCAGATCGGTACCGCTGGCACCGACCGCACGGCGTGGGTGGCGCGTCTCGCGGAGGGGACGATACGCCGCGTGGTGCCACTGGCGCTGCGCGCTGCCGCGAGCGCGCATTCGGACGCGACGCATCGCGAGGCGCTGGAGGCGGCCGCTCTCAGGTGCGAGACGGAGGGGACGATAGACGCCGCCGACGCCGCCGCCGCCGCCTCCTTCGCCGCCTACGCCGTCGCCGCCTGCGCCGACGCCGCCCACGACGCCGCCCACGCCGCAGTCTACGCGGCCTCCTACGCCGCCGCCGACGCCGCCCGAGCCGCCGCCCGAGTCGTCGCCAACGCCGCCAGCGGTATCGCTGGCGACGACGTGCTGCGGATCTCCGTCCAGGTCGCGCTGGACGCGTACGCTGAGGAGAAGGTAGCATAATGGGACAAGCCAAAGCAAGAAGGAATGTTGACATGACTAAGCGGATCGTCGTCCCTGACGGAACGCGCGTTCGATTACTGGTTCAGCGCCTGGGATTCCCGTCGTACGCAGAGTGGTGTCTCAAGGCAACTAGTCACAACCACACTGAAGATTCACTTACTGAGCTCAACGCACACCTCGGTGTGATCAAGCTCGTCGAGGGTACAGACGCCATCGTACTGAGTAGTCAAGGAGTTATGGTTCGCGTTCGATTGGAGAACGGACACGAGTACGATATTTCCGTAATCATCGCGGGCGAAGAAATGCACTGCGATCGTTTCACCTTTTTGTGAAACGCAAATGTGTTCGCTTCTCTCGTCAACCCGGTAGAGTGATCTTCGTGTACACCGAAGCGCTCGCTCTCTATCGCCTTCTCTTTCCGCGTTCGCGCACTCAAGGTCGCTTTAAGTTCGATCTCAATACTAGGTGTCGTAAGAGCATGTGCTGCGTGTTTTGCCTCGCCTCTGGCCCAACATGGAGCTCGAAGTGGTCGAAGACGACTCGAGCCACACGTTGGGAAGCAGAACATTCATGCAACCCAATGCTTGGTGTGCTCGAGCAGGCTTGCGCCGTTTATGTGATCTGAGCTTGTAATAAACACAAGTTCTTCAAACCGAGAGCAAGTAATCGCCTACCTTGATGGTGTCGCCGCTGGATCAGCGCGCAGAAAGACACCATCATGAAGAAGCGTTTTGTCCGCCCCGAGTACGTCAACAGTCACGCCACCGTCGAGTCGCGTCCGAACTACGATGCGCAGATCGGTGGTACCACGTACACCCAGAACCGCGAGGACGGCTTTGACGTCATCGTGCGTACGGACTCGTCTAACACGAGTGATCTCCGTCTCTTCGTCGGTCAGACGGGCCTCAACCTGACAGGTCGTCAGGCACGTACGCTTCAGCGTGTGCTGAACAAGCATTACGAAAATTGCGGCGTCCCGTCGATTCTTGGCGCGGAGTGATCTAGATTCAACTCGTGACTGACAACAGTCATTCTCGGGCCTGTAGCTAGGCCTACCGCGTCGCAAGACGCAACTTGCCGAAGTAGCTCACTGTTAGAGCGCTTCACCTCAGACGTGAAGAGGTAGTTGGTTTGATTCCAACCTTCGGTTCTATCCCCTTGTCGTCTAATAAGGACACACGCTGCGATGCGTGAAATGTTGGTTTAATGCCAGCTGAGGGGGGCTAACTCAAGCCTGCAAGCTTGACAAGATCGGGCGGATCACTGGCAACGGTGACACCGCCCGGTTTCGTTTACCCTACTTCTCGTTTGTCGATGTGTCAACGAGTCTTCTTGACGCTCGGCTTGGGCTCCGATGGCAGCGGAGGGACAGGCAACATAACCACCGACCCGGGCACGGTGGCCAGCGACCGCGGTCGGACAGTCATAGGGACGACCGACGGCGGCAGAGAGGACATTCTGGCGGCGGCAGTGGTCGTCAACTCCAGACGAGCGAGAGGGACGAACAGCTCACCTCCGTGCTGCGAGCGCACCTTTGCGTTCTTCACCCCGATCTCGACCACCTCACCCTGAGTGAGCTTACCGGTGGTGTTGACCCACACAACGGAGGTGCCCACGATCAATTGCGCGCGTACGTGGTCGCGGCGACGATTCGCCTCTTCGTTCATCCAGCGCGCAAGCACACCGAATTCTTCATTGGGGACAGACTTGACAAGCCCTGTGACGAGGGCGATGACAGAACTCATGGAGCCTTGGGCCTCCGGTCCGAGAGAGTTGAAGGGGTTTGCAACAGCTGACATAATAGAGTGACTCCCATTAGAGGGTTGAACTTAAACCGATAGTGTCGGTCAGTGAAGTAAACTTTTACGCTGAATGGAGAGGATGCACAACAACTTTATATGATAAACAGCGAAATACATTATTGTCTCATACACATATGTGCAGCTGATGTGACAAGTCGATGCACCCCTTACAGAAGTGTCACAGGCTGCTACAGACGAGCTATGACAGCATGTCTCACTTAGCTTCGTTGAGATGATCACACGACAACGCCGAAGAGCTTGCACGAACAAGTTTCAAAAAACAGTTTGCTTAGCCTCGAACTCTGATAAGGTCCTCTTATCAACGCGGCCGAGAGCGGCCGCTTCAACCAGAAAGATAACGACCATGGCGAACACGAAGAAGTCCTCTGCCCCCGTCAAGACCGCCGGCGAGATCATGATGATCAAGATCCGTGACCACGCAAAGCGGGCCGCCAACCCGAAGGCGACTCTCAGTACCGAGGCCCTCGCAAAGGCCGCCGACATCAGCCTGAAGGACGCCTACAGTCGCCTCTGGTGGCTCGAGTCGAAGGAGAGTCTGCTCGTCTCCACGGGTAAAGGAAAAGAGCGTCAGTGGCGTCTCAGCTCCCGCGGGCGGAAGTCCATGAATCCGCCTCCGCCCGCAGTCGAGGCGTGAGTCGACCCACACTGTAGGGTGAGGCGGGCCATCCGAAAACGGCTGGCTCGCTTCTTCCCGTTAACCTGGTAGAAGAGGATTCACATGGACAACTTTCACGTCTTCGTTGTCGGCGAAGCTAAGCACAAGTGCTCGCTGCAAGCAAAATTCCTGATCGAGACAGCGAATGGGACCTCAAGCTACACGCTTGATCGCGGGTTCGGCGACCCGTTCGAGGCCGTCAAGTTCTACAACGAGCTCAACGTCGGCAGCAACCAAAAAAAGCGTTTGACGATGATTGACAACGGGAAGCGAACGATTGTGACAAGGACAAAATGAAGTACACGTACAACGTGATGGGGTGTAAGTCGACGGTCGACGAGCTTCTCAAGAAGTTCTGTGTGAAGATCGAAGACGAGTTCAAGCCGCTCGCCGACGAGCGAGACATCAACATCATTGTGGAGAACGAGATGTTCGACGAGCTCAGCTACTGGTGTGAAGAGAACGCGCTGAAGTGCGAGCTGATTTAGGTTCGCTTCTCTCCACCGAAAGGGTATCATCTTTTCAATGAAACTCCTCGATGACACGAAGTCGAAGTTCCACGGCAAAAACATCATGACGGTGGTTGTGCCGTCGGAGCTCAGGATCAAACTGAGAACCGGCGAGCCTTTCATCGACCTCGCTTTCGGCGGTGGCATCACCCCTTCCACCTGCTGGATGGTCACCGGCGACCCGGGCTGCGGCAAGACCACGCTCATGCTCACCATCGCGAACCTGCTCACGAAGCAGGGGCACGTGGTGCTGTACAACGGTCGTGAGGAGTCGGTATACCAGGTCAAGATGGCCTGCGAGCGGCTCGAGGTGAACGATGGCTTCATCATGGGCGAAGACGTGTTCGTCGATAACGTGACTGATCACGCCAAAAAGATCCAGGCGAGCCTCGCCAAGATCAACGCGAAAGAGCCTGACATCAGCAAGCACCGTCGCGTTGTCATCATCGCAGACAGCTTGCAGGCGCTTGACAGCGGCAAGTACGACACCGGTCGCAAGACCAAAAACACCCCCGTCCAATGCGCGTCTAGCCTCATCGCGTGGGCCAAGGGTGCCAAGGAGGGCGAGGCTTCCGGCGTGATGCTGTTCGTAAATCACGTGACCAAGTCCGGTCATTTCGCGGGCGACAACACGCTTCTCCACGCCGTGGACGCGCACATCCACTTCGGGTTCGACCGCAACAAAAAGAGCGAATCGTTTGGCGAGCGCGTTCTCACCAAATCGAAAGATCGGTTCGGCGTCGCGGCGCCTCCAATGGTTGTAGAGATGGGCGTCGGAGGCAAGCTCGCGCGAAAGATCGTGGACGAGTCTGAGGACGAGAACGAGGACGGAGAGGACGAGATTGACCAGGCCGCCGAGTAGTTCGCTTCTCTCCGAGACATGATAAGGTAGTTTTCATGACACAGCAAACGATCGAATCAATCAGCATCCAGGTCCACGTCGACAAAGAGAAAGTCAGTCACAAGGTCGATCGCGCCGTCGCGGTGCACCGCTTGCTCGAGGAGTTCGAGACCGAACTCAAAGCGTTGAAGGTCGAGCTGCGTCAGATCGCGCTCACCGGTGCCTACCCCAAAACGGAGACGGGCGGCGTTGAGATCCGCTCGACCGAGACCGACAACTGCGCGCTGGTCGTTCAGTGTAAGGACACACCAGTGTTCATCAAGGGCGCGGACCGCGACGCCGTGCGTACTGTCGTGACGCAGAGCGAGTTCAACATGATGTTCAAGCAGGTCATCGAGATGGTCGAACCCTCCAAGTTCGAGCCGACCTTCAACTTGCTTCCGAAGTCGAAGCAGAAGGCGCTGCTCAAAGTCATCACGTTCCGCCAGAACGACTCCCAGGTCCGGCTCTCCAAATGACCCCGCTTGAGAAGATCCTTAAGAAGGCGACCGAGCCGACCAACCCATGGTACCACACTCGTCTGGCCGGCCGTGAGTATCTTACGCCCGAGGACGTGGATGATGCTATCAAAGTCGGCGGGACGGTTCTCAGGGTGACCGAGGCTGTCCTGCAGGCCGTGGACCTGAAGTGTATTGAGGACGCTTCAGCCGCTGCGTTTGTCGCGTTAAAGATGTTCAAAGGGCGGAAGTAAACGCAAACGGTTCGGTTGCCTCGGGGTTGCGATACACTGTCTTTGTCACCGCGGTCCGCCGCTAACGAAAACTTCAGAGGGTAAATTAGGATGGACATCAAGACTTTAATCGACGTGGCGCCGAACCTGCCGGCCGGCATCAGTCTGCTCATTCGTGGTAATCATGGCATCGGCAAGTCTGATGTCGTCCGTTACCTCGGGCATCTCCTCGGCTTCAAGCCGGAAGACATCATCGACCGTCGCATGTCCCAGATGACAGAGGGCGACGTCATTGGTCTCCCGCTCATGGATCAGGTGAACGGCGTCACCAAGTTTCTGCCGGCGGAGTTCGTCAAGCAGGCTTGCGATCGCGCCGTTCTCTTGTTCCTCGACGAGATCAACCGAGCCACACAGGAGGTCATGCAGGCATGCTTCCAGTTGTGTCTCGACCGCGAGCTCAACGGTAACAAGCTCCATCCGAACACGCGCGTAGTTGCCGCCGTCAACTCGTCGGCGATGTATCAGGTCAACGAGATGGATCCCGCCTTTCTCGATCGTTTCTTCGTTGTCGACCTGACACCGACGGCCGAGGACTGGTTCGTGTGGGCGGAAGGCCCGGGCGACATCGACATCGACCTCATTCGCTTCCTCAAGGAGCGCGAGACCCGCCTCGAGCCGTCCGACGTCAACCCCGGCACGGTGCAGCCCTCGCGACGCTCGTGGACTCGTCTCGACAAGACGTTCAAAGCGAACAGAATCTACGACAACGCGGTCGAGTCCATTGGTGACCCGGCAAAGGCGAATCTCACGCAGGGGCGTGCCTTCAACTTCGCGATTGGCTTCGTCGGCGTAGAATCGTCCATTGAGCTGTGCGACTTCCTCTCCAAGCGCGAGTCGCGCTTCACGGCGGTCAACATCCTCAGCGACTACCCCAAGTACCAAGCCAAGATCAAGAAGCTCGGTCAGGACAAGCTTAACACCTTGATCGACATGGTGGTCGAGCACGCAAAGACGAACATTATCACCATGGAGGAAGCCATGAATCTGGCGACCTTCGTGACCGACCTCCCCGGCGAACTGCGAGTGTCGTTCATCACGACCTATACCAAGGGCACGCGACCGACGGCTCTGTTTAGTCAAAACTTCAAAACGATTAACGTCGCCGTCATGCCTCACATCGTGCAAGTCTTCAACGACAAGAAACTGATGGAAACAGCCGCCGACACGGACAAAGCCGACAAAGCCGACAAAGCCGACAAGAAGAAGAAGTAGTTCTGACAGTCTGAACTTGTGCTATCAAGCGACGTCGCCACCCTGCACCCTCGGGGCAAGGCGGCGTTCGCCCTTTAAGCGTAGTATCTAAAAGTTCTCTCATTCACGGGTCGCATAGTGGCAATCGCAGCGGGCCGTTAACCCGCCGGGGAAACCCTTCGCAGGTTCGAGTCCTGCCCCGTGAGCTACTGCCGATTAACTCAATCGGAAGAGTACTTGGCTTTGACCCAAGGAGTTGAAGGTTCGAACCCTTCATCGGCAGCTTAGATTACTGATCGTAACGCATCCCGTGTAGACTCCATGGTGGAGTAGCCGGCTGTAACCCGGCCGCCCTTTTGGGCGAGGAAGTTCGATTCTTCCACACGGGACAACTACTTTCGGATGTATGAGATTGTGGCTTGAAGGGTTTTGGTTCACTTTCCTCCCGCTCATGCTACTTGCGTGGACCCTCGAGTTTATGTGTCTCGCGTCATGTCTGCGACACTGACAACGCGTTAGTATCGCGTGAGCATGAGTGAGCTCCAGATCAACTTTCGCAGCCTGAAGGACATCGTCGTCGCCGAGGAAGCAGACGCTCCCCTGGTGCTCCGTGCTGTCACACCCACGATCCCCAAGGGTCAACTGTCGACGGCGGGCACGATGAGTAACGTTGCGAAGACACACATTTACGTTCGTCTTGATGGGTTACCGAAGGAGCTTGCTGAGCGGGTGAAGACAGCAATCGAGGCTCTTGCTTGGGGATGAGCTCAGGCGACTGGAAGCCGGGCTGTTCTAATTGTCACTGCCCTTCATGTAGGCCTTCTCAATACATGGTGTCGTTCAATTCACCGACGGCCGTCATCGAGGAATGCATCTTCGACCGCATTGCGCGAGAGTATGCGGCTCGTGATCAGCCCATGCCCGTCATTGCGCTCCTCTGCTCGTGTCGTCGCTGTAACCCGATCTGCATGTGAAGAGAGTTCTTGTTCGCTTTCTCTTCTCAAGCGTGATAGCATTAGAAGATGAAGTTGGAAAGGCTCGCACCCGGTGACATTGTCGATCGATGGCGATTCGACGAGTCTCCCATGCTCTACGAGCGCAGGCTCGAAACGACTTTGGTGAATGATCACGGAGACATTCTGAAGACCAACTACACCTATGTTTTCAGGGACTTAGAGACATGGGAGGTGGTGCTGATACACACCAAATTTCTGCACCATGTTCAGCGCTCGAAGCGATGGGAGCTTATAAAGAGATCTTATCAGCTGTGACACTCTGATAGTGTTGATTCAGATGGCAGTCACGAACGGCTAGCCTGACCGAGAAAGAAATAACCGTAATGACCATCGCATCCTTGACCTCTGAAGTCTCGACTCTTCTCACACCCGCTCTCGAAGCGAATGCTGCTACCGACGTGAAGGGAAAGAAGACCCGCACTGTCGACTACACGCGCACCGACAAGCGCCCGCACTCGTTCCGCTACAAGCGTCACTCGACGTTCGTCGCGCGCTCCGGAACTGTTACCTTGTCGAAGGAGGCAGACGGCGCCTTCGTCATCGGACCGGCGCCTGAGGGCAGCACGGCAGACGCCGGCAAGCTCGAGTCCGGTACACTGGAGCTTGTCAGCGTGAAGAAGCGCCCCAACGGAAAGACGGCCATCGCCTTCAGTCATCCGGAGCTGGGCGTGGTGGTAGCATACGATGCAAGAAGTGCACGAGCTGCGCTTCGAGCTGGATGATCGACGAAAGAACGATCACTCTCGATCCCCGGTGGTCACCTCGAAAGAGCGCTCAGATCGGCAAGAGTCTCGCCTACACATGGCTGACTCTCAACTGTCTTCCGCTACCAGACGTGCTGCACCTTGACAGAAGTTCGGCTGGAAAGATGCTCGAGAGCGCGTGGCTCGGTAGTCATCATCATAAGAAGGGCATTAGCACTATCTCTATCGCCGTGGAAGACATTGATCTGAGCGGTCGATTCGACACTCCGCAGGGCATTCTGATCCAGGCGCCAGGCTCGTTCGAGGACTACTCGGTCATCGGTGTGTTGTGTCATGAGGTGGGTCACCACGTCGACTACACACTCAGCTCGAAGCCCTACTCGAGGACGAAGGCGAGTGGGTTCTCGTCTCTTCTTGACGAGGAGGAGGAGGTCAGTAACAGCGAGTTCAATGTACTCGAGTCTTTCGCAGAAGCGATCCGTCTCTTCATCACAAATCCAGACTTGCTGAGGCGCGGGAGGCCTGACCGTTGGGAACATCTTACTACGAAGCTCAGGCTGAAACCTCTGCATCTGAAGCATTGGAGCCTGGTTCTTCAGAAGGCTCCACTGTACGTCCACCGCGCGGTTAGAGTCTGGCTGGAGAACCAGTAAGGTTCGCTTCCCTCGCGATGTGAGGTATCATCTCTTCATGACCACGAAGCAGAACCTGACCGTCGCCGAGAAGCTCGCCTGCAACACTGCAAAGGATAAAGAGATGAACGCGCTCGTCGTCAACCCCGAGGTCTCGACGTCGGAGCGCAAGGTCGGCAAAAAGGGCTTCGGCACCGCGATGCTCGAGCACCTGAAAACGGTGGACTACGCATCCACTACGGAGCTCGCCACGCTCGCCGGCGTCACCTCTGAACAGGCGTACTCGCGACTCATGTTTCTCCAGTCGCAGGAGAAGATGGTCGTGTCATCCGGCAAAGGCGCGGCGAAGGTCTGGTCGCTGATCGGCAAGGCTCCTCCGCCGGCTCCCACACTTGAGTCTGGGAAGGTCAGCGAGACGGTCGCAGGCATCTTTAACAAGAATCATGGCTGGAAGCCCTCGCTGAAGGCGTTTCCGGCTCCCGTCGCCCCAGTTGTGAAAGGTGACAATCTTCTCGTCGAGTACCCGCAGGACTGGCGTCATTCCGCCCTCGTCACCGTTCTTCGCACCCCCGACGAGCACGGCGTGGCGCAATGCTGGGACCAGCGGAACAAGTGCTACGCTTACGTGCCTGTGACGCCCGTGTCGGCGGCTCAGTACGGCGTCAAGCTCGCTGTGGTGACCGGCGAGAAGAACATGCAGATCCTGGAGAACGACTGAGTACACCAAGACCTGGGATTCCAGGTGATCATGGTCTCCTGAAAAGGTTCTCTTTTCTCCATAACATGATAGAGTGTTTTTATGCAACAGGCCGTCCCCAACGCCGTCCGTATCGACACTGCAACCTACGCCTTGTGCGTCCCGACCACGGTCGTCGAGTCCGAGGACTCGGAGATGGTCTACACCTATCTCGTTACTGCCTGGGTCTTCACAGCGTACTTGATGAAGCGCTTCCCAAAGGCTGACGTCATGGACGCGGCCATGCTCGCTGGCCTCGCTGCAGCTCGCAAAGACTTCCTCGGCATGGCGAAGCTCATGGCCAAGAACTTCCCCAAGCACCCGAAAACGAAGCAAAACACCGAAATGTTCGAGTGTCTGCACGAAGCGTTCAACGTGGTGCAGGAAGTCACGAAGGCCCAGTTCGACGAGATCAAGGCGTACAACGAGCAGGCCATGATCGAGGTGAACGACCTCTTCTCCTGCACACACGGTGAGTGCCTGGGGGACATGAACTGAGTCGAGTGACCTATCATCAGCGCATGGCAAAGAAGAACATGGCAAAGAAGACCACGAAGAAGTTCGAGATGAAGCGCTCCGACATCGCTGCTAAGCTCAGCGACATCATCGGAACGCTCGATGATCTCAACATCAACTCCACCAGCCCGGACGACATGATTGACGCTCTTGGTCAGCTCTCTGGCGCGCTCGAGAAGCTCTACAACGGCATCGAGTCCGAAGTGAACTGAGATAGCTCAAAGCTAAACACAAAACTGCTCTCACTCAAACGACTTTCAGCTCGAAGTCGAATGGGTGTGAGCAGTTTTGCTTTTAAGCTAAACGGTTCAGGAAGCGATCCTTCCCGTGTCTGGTTCGCTTCTAAAAAGATCGTGGTATAGTCTCTTTACATGGGACACGAATACAGTTCTGCCGTCATCATCGGGTTCACTATGAATCAGGACGAGTTCTTGATGCCGTTCAAGACTACCACTGATGAGAAGTTCCATATGGAGGAACGCTTCGACTCGAAGACCGGAATGAAGCTGAGGTCGGTCAAGGTCGTCGACGAGGAATCGATCGAGGGGTACGTGGTCGAAGGCATCACTCTCGAGAACAGCTACGAGGTCTTGGAGACGATCGCGGTCGTCGTTGGCTGCCGGATCAGCTCACATGGGAACATGTGCTCTGGCGACGACTTCATGGTTGGCATCGTCCCGAATGGGGTTGAAACAACCGACGAAGTCAAGCTCACAGACATCCCCAAGCTAATGGAAGAATGTCAGCGCATCAAGGCGGTCTTTGCAAAGAAGTTCGGCATTCAGCTTAGAGAGCCGGTCGTCACTACACTCGATTCGTACGGATGAGCCCGAACATCAGCTGATGATCCACTTCCCATCAATCGGCGAAGCCTACACTCGGATAGGTGTTCCTGGCTCTGTGTTCTCGCTAGTGAGCGCCCAGCGTCGAGCACCGACGCGAGATCGCCAATTCGAAGATTGGGAATTGGAGCTCATGTGCGTCGTTGTAGGCGAACCGTCCGGCTTCGCAGGGAACGACTTACACCCGGGGAAACTGTACTACATCGGAGGGGCTTTGCCTGCCATCCGGTCGAGATACGCCTGTCTGACCCTGTGAACAATAGTTCACTTGAGAACGAAAGCATACAAGTGTTGGCACGGTTCGCTTCTCTCATAGACATGATATCATCCGACTCATGAAGATCGAACTACGAAAGGTCTCACACTACCCCCGTCTCTCACGGGAGACGGAGGCCTTCAACGCCGACGTGTACGTGAATGACGTCAAACGAGGGACAGTCGAGAACGAAGGTCACGGTGGGCCGAACAACATCGACCCGTGGGAACTAGGGCTCGAAGTCGAGACCTATGCGAAGACTCTGCCGCCCGAACCGCCGTCGCCAGGCATGGAGTCTTACGGCCCGTTCCGCATCACGGGAGATTATCTTATCAGCAAGATCTTGTCCAACCACTTGATCGAGAAAGACATTAAGAAAGCCTTCAAGACGAAGACTCTCTTCGTCACCGGTGACGGCAAGTTGTACGAGATGCGCTTGCCCCATCGGCCCACCGAGTCTGAGGCACGAATCCTGAACGACATGCCGCTCACGGAGGCGATCAAGTTATACTCGTCCGGCGGCAAGTAGTTCGTTTGTTTGATGAAGCAGGGTAGTATCTCTTCATCGTGGAGAACCCCTGCTTCTTCTGTGGCGGCGCCGCTCACCCTGCCACAGGCCACGCGTACTCGCCCACATGTTTGGCGTGCTACCGCTGTACCGTCGAGGCCTTCAAGTTCGTCCAGGGGCACACCAACAAGAAGGCGGCCCGACGTCAAGCGAAGGGCGGCGAGTTTGCGGCCAAGCTGTCCTTTTACGAGAGCGCTGTTCTGTTCAAGTAGTTCGCTTCTCTCCACAACAAGGTAAGGTGTCTTCATGGTCAACAACTATACCGCGATGCTCAAGGACCTGGCCCGCTACCTCGTGAACTTCGCCCCGGCCGGTGCCGAACGGGAGATCAATCGCCTGTATGCGTTGCAGGCCACCATCGATCCCACGAACTACTTCGCGCTTGAGTTCCGGCCCACTCAGGACACCGGAGCCCAACTGTACGTCAACCTGCGCGGCCGCGACGGCGATTACGGCAGCACTCGAGTCGAGGACGCCGAGGGCAATCTCTGGTACGTTTACACGGTTCAGTGTAGCGTGTCGTGGGCCACGTGGGGGTCTGATACGGTCGATGTGTGCCAGCGTAGGTTGGCGGTCATGACCCAGGTGGTGAGATTCGCTTCCGACATCGAGAGGGAGTTCTCGGGCGAGTTCTATGAGCTTTTTCAGACGAAAGCGCAGTGTGACCAGCGGAAAAACGAGTACGCGTCTAGAGCCAACCTCTCCGCCGTAGAGGCACTTGTTCTCTCCCACGTCAAGGGGATGAAGGTGGGTCAGAGCAAGTCGGTTGGCTGCACTGACAGCATCAAGCCGTGGGGAACGCTTGAAGTCCGTCGCTTGGAGGGTGGTCGCATCTTCAAATATCAAGCCAGTCTCGAGTGTGCCAACTTGGTCACCATTCAGCGCATCGGCTAGTTCGCTTCTCTCCAAAACACGATAAGGTAAAAGAATGAGAAGTCAGACCGCCTCGACCATCGCTCACGTCCGCGACCTTCTTGCTCAGACCAATCGTTTGCTCAACGACGTCATCGACGACTCCGCGCCTGAAGACTTGAGGCACGCAGAAGCCATCGAAGAGCTTCAGGAGACAGTGTACGACGCAATGATCAACGCCAGCAAGCTCGTCGATCTGTAAACAAGAACCGTGCCAAGGGCGTGGGCTTAATGTGCGTACGAGCAGCCGATTAGGTCGCTTGGAGATATAAAGCCCACGCCCTTGGCACGGTTCGCTTCTCTTCATAACAGAGTAAGGTCTCTTCATGAACAACTACGGCGCGTACGACAAGTCAGTGGACGCTGTGATCTTCAAAGATGAAGTCGGGGGCGGTCAACCCGTTGGGCCGATTCGCGTGCGGCGCGCCGGAGAGACCAAGCCGCGCGGCACGGCCTGGTACACCTGGGCCCAGGCCAAGCGGATCGCGGAACAAGAAGGCCTTCCGCTGTTTGAGGTTTAGTTCGCTTCTCTCCATAACGGAGGTATCATCTCTTCATGCTCACCGAGACCATTCTCCGCTACGGCACCCAAGTCCTTCTCACCAACGTTGACCGGTACGGGTTCTGCGGTCGTGACAACCACCCGAGCGTCGAAGACGTGGGCTTCCTTGGGATCATCGTCGGCAATGTCGTCTCGATGAACGACGAGGATGGCATGACGTTTAACACCCGTGAGAACGTTCTTGGTGGCATCGAGTTCCCGAACGACGCTGAGGGCGATTACGCGTGGATCTGCTACAAGGTTCGGGCCGCCGACGGCCGCGAGCGCGAGCTCATGAGTCACGAGATCGAAGTGATCTGAAACGGTTCGCTTTTCTCCACAACGCGGTAGAGTTTGATCCATGGGTTACACGACAAACTTCGAAGGTCGCTTCAACCTCGACAAGCCGCTCACGAAGGCGCACAAGGCCTACCTCGTAGCGTTTGCCTCAACGCGTCGTATGCGTCGCGACGGCACGGTCTACAAGCTCCCTGACCCGGTTCGCGAGGCTGTTGGCCTGCCGGCCGGCCCGGACGGCGAGTACTACGTCGCGGGCACAGACTGCTTCGGGGCGGTCAAGGACGAGTCTGTTCTCGACTACAACACCCCACCCCGTAGTCAACCGAATAGCCTGTGGTGCCAGTGGGTGCCGACGAAGGATGACACAGGCATCCAGTGGGACGGCGGCGAGAAGTTCTACGCCTACATCGAGTGGCTCAAGTACATCGTGGACAACTTTCTCAAGCCGTGGGGGTACAAGCTGAACGGGTCAATCAAGTGGGAAGGCGAGGAATCCGACGACGTTGGTAAGATCGTTGTCAAGGACAACGCCGTCTCGACGAAGAAAGGTTACATTGTCTATCGCTGAAACGGTTCGCTTTTCTCCACAACGAGGTAAGGTGTCTTCATGAACGACGACAACGGAAACGACGGTCGCCACATCGTGATGGCACGCAGTCAGATCTCTCGTCGTGAGGCGCCATGCCGCGACGACAACGGCATCAAGTACTTCGACACCCTCGCCGCGGCGGAGGAGTTCGCGGCCAAGTCGCGCGAGTCGATGGGCATCAACTACCACTACTGGGCGGAGCAAGCATGAACAGCGATCTGCAGGACCGGGCCCGCGAATGGGTCAACGAGAACTACCCCGACGCCTCCGACGCGGAGTGGCACGAGCTCGTGGAACGGATCATATTCGAGCTCGCCGAGCTTGACGCCGCTGACGACTTGAAGGAGCAAGCATGAACGTTTATAATGATTCTGTGAATAGTGTCACCATCAATGGTGTTGAGTACGTTAGGCGTGATGCGGCAGCGACACCTACCGGTACTCGTGCGTTGATCGTGGTTGATCGCGGATGGGTGTTTGCTGGTGACGTGGTCGTGGTTGATGGTCGTATCAGGCTGTCTCGTGCCGTGTGGTGTTTTTCGTGGGACGAAATTGGGCTTGATGGAATGATTGCAGATCCTAAATCCAAGAAGGTTACTCTGAAGAGTATGCCGAATGGGGTGGACATTCCGGCTGATTCGGAAATCTTCCGAATCCCGGTGTCTGATACTTGGGGACTGTAATGGAACCGAAGCGACCGATTGGCCGTAGTAATGGCACTGGCTCTGGCGATGGCACTGGCTTTGGCTATGGCTTTGGCGGTGGCAATGGCAATGGCAATGGCTTTGGCTCTGGCTATGGCGATGGTACTTGCACTGGCAATGGCTATGGCTATGGCGCTGGCTCTGGCAATGGCCTTGGCTCTGGCTCTGGCTATGGCCATGGCCATGAC
>Ga0163149_10002329_pt1 | contig 23040 bp, 16 predicted proteins | sample OliLakLV19MP5G1_FD_148604 | JGI IMG/M metagenome (GOLD analysis project Ga0163149, IMG submission 148604) | Freshwater microbial mat bacterial communities from Lake Vanda, McMurdo Dry Valleys, Antarctica - Oligotrophic Lake LV.19.MP5.G1 | ecosystem: Environmental > Aquatic > Freshwater > Lake >...
AAAAAGATTATTATGGTACCAATACAATCTGTTACCACCCGAATGGACACTTTAGAAACAGAAAAAACAAAAGAACCAAAGAAAGAAAAAGATGGTGAACTGGAAGTGAAAAATTTAAAAGAGGAGAAGATCGATAAAGACAAAAAAATAAAACCAGAAGAATGTATTTTTGTTTTTAAAGATGGTATTGCTAAAATGGTAAAAGTTAAAACAGGAATACAGGATGCAAACAACATTGAAATCATAAGCGGACTTAAGGAAGGAGAAGAAATTATTACCGGGCCCTATGTCGCTGTTTCACGATTCCTAAAAGACGGTACAGAGGTAAAAAAAGTTGACAAAGAATTTATCTTTGGCAATAAGAAGAAATAGGATCAGCCTGCCGACAAAAAATGTCACTCATTCTTAATATAGAAACTGCAACAACTGTATGTTCTGTCGCCATTGGCAAGAATGGTGTACTGCATTCATTCAAGGAAGTAAACAACGGCTATACCCACGCGGAGAATCTTACTGTATTTATTCAGGAGCTTTTAAAGGATAGCAAATTTTCGCTGAACGATTTTGATGCTGTTGCGGTAAGTAAAGGCCCCGGATCATACACAGGATTAAGAATAGGCCTTTCTGCCGCAAAAGGAATTTGCTATACTTTAAACAAACCACTCATTGCTATTGATACACTTCAAGCAATGACATTTGCACATGAACTTCCAACTTCCCTGCCCGACCGGCAGGCGGGCAACTTCCAACTTCTAACCTTATATTGTCCAATGCTCGATGCCAGGAGAATGGAAGTTTATTGTGCGCTTTATGATGAATCAGGAAAAGGGATCATGCAAAGTACCGCCAAAATTATTGACGAAAACTCCTTTGCAGAAGAATTGAAAAAAAATAAAATTATTTTTTTTGGAGATGGGGCATTGAAATTCAAAAGTATTATAAAGCATACGAATGCTATTTTTATTGATAATATTTTCCCTTCAGCAAAAAACCTGTGTGCCTTGTCACATATTGCCTTTGAAAAAAAACAATTTGAAAATACGGCCTATTTTGAACCCAGCTATTTAAAAGAGTTTTACACGGAGAAAGAAAAAAACAAAAGCTAAATGGGGCTTGTATTTTTTTCGCTGTTGGCTGCATCAATATTTTTATCTATCCCAATAATAACTGCGCTTTTTGCACTACGCATGGGAAGACCTTTTTTAAAATGGTTTTTTATTGGAATCTTCCTTCCTTTTGTTGCCATTGTAATTTTGTTTTTCCTTCCTGATCTTTCTGAGAATCCCAAGTAATTCTCTACGTGTTATAAAAAATCCATAAGCCAGCGTTCAGCTTCTTCTTTCGAATTAAAAAAGCGCGTAGGGACTGCCGGCTTATCAAATCTCAGGTAAAAATTTGCGAGTAATTTTTGAGTAGATGATTGCAAAACAAAACCTTCTGCCAATGAAAAGCGTGTCGCTTCTTCGGTTGCTCCCCATTTCGACGCTTGTGTAGAAACAGAAGTATGTTTACCTGCGATAAAAAGCATGGGTACACGTTGACCGGGGATTATTTTTTCAAAAACAGCATTAACCTCCTTCATGTGCTCAATCTCATAACACAAGTCTTCATGAGTTTGCACCTCTAGAATTCCATCAGGTCTTTTTAAAATGATGGTATGGCCGGCTGAAAAAGTATTATTTGAATCGACTTCCAAGACATAAAATATTTACAAATATATTCAATAAAAAGTCCAGGTGTACTTTATTATTCCAATTGCTTTGTTCTCAAAATCTCTGTCGAGCAGTGATTTCAACGAACCTGTATTTTCATTATACAAATAAGAAAGTTCATTCGTTTTCACACTGGCCCTTAAAGATACTTCTGTAACTAAATTATTTTTATCATCATAAATATATTGGTGCTCCATTTGCTTGTTCCCGTTTTCGTTTGAACCATATGAAGTTTTTACTACCCGCCCTTTTGCATCATATTCATATTTATACTCCTGCATTATACCTCCAACAAAGTATTCATGCGATTCGTTCAATACTCTGCCCTTCTCATCTTTGTTGATTATAATTGTTTTAAACAATCGACCTTCGTCATTAAGGCATTTTACTTTTAACTGCTTATCACTTAACTTTTCATATTGAAACTCTTCTTTCGAAATTACTGACTGCACTCCTAATTTAAAATCATTTTCCCATCTATTAAGATTTGTTTCTCTTGCATTAATTTGTTTAACAACCATCCCCTCTTCATTGTAATCATAATACCAGGAACTATAACTATCGCCGTAACGTGTTCTTTTAATGATGAGATGTTTTTTCTCATTATAAATGTACCGCGTGCTTATTGTATCATAACTGTAAGTAAAAACAGATTTGGTATACCCCCCTGAAACTTTTTTTCCTCTTCTGTAAACAGGAGGAATTTCAATTTCTTTTTTCTGCATCGTACCAATTACTGTATAATAAAATCTTGTTTGTTTACCTTCAGCATTAAACTCATACCCCTTTATCAAACCCTTATCTTCTATAATTTTATTATCGGGCTTATTCGCTACAGAAGCAGTTAGTGCTTTCAGTTTATTTTGCTTTATATAATCTTCATTAAAAGAGAGTTCACCCTCATATTTTTTATCGGTATTGGTCACCACATGCTGAGAAAAGAGCTGCGATCCAAACAATAAAAACAATATGATTATACGATGAATCACTAAGTAAGTATGCGTTAGATACAAATATGCTTAATAAAGGGGGTAGGATTTCCCGCCCATACCATTTTTCATCAACCGTTTTGCTAACAAATTACGGGCATTAAAATTCGTTGAAATTTCCATGTCGGACATCCAATAATATATGCTAGAAAACCTCACAAAATCATAAAAAAAGGCCTTTCTATTAGAAAATCAAGACTCTGACTATCTGTAATATTATACCTTCTGTCCATGTTATTATACACCTAATGGCTTACTTAGCATATACCCGGTAAAAAAAACAAAAATGCTCATAACTCATATACTTAAAAGCAAAACACTTCCCCTTTTTTTATTGCTTGCTTTTGCTAAACATGATTTTGTAGCACAAACAAATTCCAACAGTCTCAGAGGCAATGGAATTGGTTTCACCGAAAACAAAGGACAAGTTGTCGATCACGAGGGAAATCTGCGCCCCGATATTCTTTTTACAGGTGATGGCGGAGGAACATTGTTGTATATCCGCAATTCAGGTGTAAGCTATGTACTTTCCAGATCAGATGAAGAACCGGAAGAAACAGAACCCGCCTTTGAAGTTCAGGGGAATTTAAAACATTACACTCATCGCGTTGATGTTGATTTTATTGGATGTAATACTATTTCTAATGTTGTAAAAGTTGATGAAGTAGAAGGTTGTAAAAATTTTTATTACCCTCATTGTAGTGGTGGTTTAACTCATGTCAAAAGTTACAATTCTATTCTTCAAAAAAACATTTACAACAATATTGATATTCTTTATAAGGGTAGCAAATCAGAAGGACTGAAGTATGATTTTATAGTTAACCCCGGCGGAAAAACAGAGGACATTGTTCTAAAATATTCAGGGCAGGATAATCTAAAAATCGACGATGGAAATATTGTTGTATCAACATCGCTAGGTGAACTTACCGAGTATATGCCGAAGGTTTACCAAACAATAAATGGAAGAATAAAAGATGTTAAAGCAAGATATGAGCTTACACAGGAAAACAATGTTGTTATTAAAGTAGATAATTATGACGCAAGCGTGCCTCTTATAATAGATCCATGGGTAACTTATTTCGGTGGCTCATTGGATGAATACTCACATAGCATCGCAACTGATGCAGCAGGTAATGCAATTTTTGTTGGAAGGTTGGGATCAACGAACCTTCCTATTTTAGGAGCTTTTCAAACTAGTAAAGCCGGAGGCTTTGATGGTTTTGTGAGTAAAATGAGTTCTGCCGGAACACTCATGTGGTCCACTTATTATGGAGGCACAAAGTCTGATAATATACTTGGTGTCATTGCTGATCCTGCAACAAACGATGTTTATGTCTGTGGTGTCACTTCATCCACCGATTTTCCAGTAGGTGCGGCGACAGGGCAAACATGTTTTAAAAACACATATTCCGCAGGATCAAGTGGCAGTCACGCTTCTCTTATTAAGTTTACATCTTCAGGTTCAAGATTATGGGCAACCTATTACGGGGACGATGGTATTTCTCAAGCTTATGATATTGATACCGATTCAAATGGTGATGTTCTGCTTATAGGGCGCACCAACAGTACCGATAACATTTCTACATCAGGAACTTTTCAAACTGAGCTTGCTACCGGAAGTCTTGGAACCAAAAACGACAATTTCGTTTTAAAATTTTCTTCTATCGGAAACAGGATCTGGGGATCGTATCTTGGCGGGTCAAAAGACGAAAGTTTCGGAAGTATTTCTTGTGATGCGTCTGACAATTTTTACGTATCGGGAAATACTATTTCAGTAGACTTCCCGACTTCCACCGGATCACACCAATTCACTCCCGGAGGAGGCGGTTTTGATGTGTTTTTATTTAAATTTAATTCTTCGGGACAAAGAGAATGGGGAACATATTATGGCGGATCTGGCTTTGAATATGTTTATGATACCAAAGTAGATAACGCTGGCGACATATATATTGGAGGTCAAACCAATTCCCCGAATAACATTGCAACCGCTGGTTCATTTCAACCGGCTCATAGTACGGGTAGTATTCTTACAGATGGTTATCTTGTTAAATTTAATCCCTCCGGAGTTCGCCAATGGGCAACTTATTTAGGTGGAGCTATATCTCCAACTGTAGCAAATGATTATATCGCAGGGATTGGTATTGATGTAAATAACAATGTTGTTGTTAGTGGTGATACTTATAGTACCGATTTCCCTGTTACGTCTTGCGCATACCAAACATCATTTCTAGGGAGCGAAGACCAGTTCATTACTGTGTTTGCTTCGAATGGAAATATAATTTGTTCCGGATACATTGGAGTTGGAATCGCAACAAGCCCGAACAACGAAACAACTTATGGTGGCGGATGTATTGCAGTAGATGGAAATTTCGTTTACCTGACTGCACAAACGTATTGTAGTTATCCGGTAACACCGGGCTGTTACCAATCGGTTTGCGGTGGAAGTCTGGATGCAGCAGTTGCAAGATTATGTATCCCATCCTGCGGCTTAACAAGTGTTACAGCAGATTTTAATTCAAGTCGTACCATGATTTGCGACAGAGGTGATTCCACAAATTTCACACTTCTAAATACTTCCTGTGATACATCAAACACTTTTTACACTTGGACTTTCTCAGGTGGTACACCATCCACATCAACCGAGAAAAATCCAACTAATATTGTCTATAACACTCAAGGTACATTCCCTGTAAAAGTTGTTATAGAAACTCCTTGCACTACAGATTCTATAACTAAAGCTGCTTATGTAAATGTTGAGAAAGACAAGCCGGCTGCAGCCTTCATAGCAAATCCACAACCAGCATCAATGTCAGCACCAACAGTTAATTTCACCGATCAATCCACAAATGCTAGTCAATGGAAATGGATCTTTGAAGGCGATAATAATTCAATCCAGCAAAACCCCTCATATACTTATTCTGATTCAGGATCTTATATCGTAAAACTTATTGTCTACAACGATTACGGCTGCACAGATACAACTGAGCAAATAATTATTATTAATGATGCAGAATATACTTTTTACATACCTAACTCATTTAGCCCCAATGGCGATGGCATAAATGATGTTTTTATTCCAAAAAATTCAGGCATTGATCCCGATGCAGAAGCGTATCAGTTATTGATATATAACCGTTGGGGACAACTTATATTTTCTACTAACAACCCAACCGCTGGATGGAATGGAACAATAAAAGGAACCACACCAGTGCAAATAGATACTTATGTCTGGAAAATAAAAGTAACAGATGTTTTTTTAGAAGAACATGAATACGTTGGGCACATAAACTTACTGAGATAATTATTTTTTCAAAAAATGATTTTCAACTACTGCATAAAAAATAATTTATTCTCTCTTTTATTTTTTGTTTTTTTTCAGCATTACTTATCAGCTAGCACAAACCCCAACATTCAACTGAGAGGGAACGTAATTGGCTTTACCGAAAACAAAGGACAAGTTGCCGATCACGAGGGGAACCTGCGCCCCGACATTCTTTTCACCGGCGATGGTGGAGGAACATTGTTATTCATTCGTAATACCGGCATTAGCTATGTTCTTTCTAAATCAGATGAAGAACCGGAAGAAACAGAACCCACATTTAAAGTACAGGAAAACTTAAAACACTATACTCACCGTATTGATGTGGATTTTATCGGTTGCAACCCAACTTCCCCCGTAGTAAAAATGGATGAAGTAGAAGGATATAAAAACTTCTATTACCCACATTGTAGTTCAGGCCTAAGCAACATTAAAAGTTACAATTCCGTTCTGCAAAAAAATATTTACAACAACATTGATATACTTTATAAAGGCAACAAATCAGAGGGATTGAAATATGATTTTATAGTAAACCCTGGAGGAAAACCAGGAGATATTATTCTAAAATACTCAGGACATAACAACATTAAAATCGAAGACGGAAATCTTATTGTTTCCACATCGCTTGGTGAACTTACCGAATTCATGCCGAAAGTTTACCAGGAAATAAATGGAAAAATAAAAGATGTTAAAGCAAAGTATGAGCTTACCAAAGAAAATAATATTGTTATTGCAGTTGACAACTACAATAAAAATCTACCTCTTGTTATAGATCCCTGGGTAACTTATTTCGGCGGCTCAAGAGTCGAAGACACTAAAGGCATTGCTACTGATGGTGCAGGCAATGTAGTCTTTGTTGGAAAAACGCAATCAACCGGCTTTCCTATACTAGGAGCTTTTCAAAGTAGCTTAGCCGGAGGCTTCGACGGTTTTATAGGCAAATTGAGTTCTGCCGGAGCACTTATATGGTCTACCTATTACGGAGGTTCCGCACAAGACGATACATATGGAGTGAGTGCAGACCCAGCGACTAACGAAGTTTACTTTTGTGGATCCACTTCATCGGTAAATTTTCCTGTAGGCGCGGCCACAGGACAAACAAGTTTCCTAAGTACATTCCCTACAGGCGCAGGCGGCACCAATGCTATTCTTGTTAAACTCACGTCTGCAGGTACAAGATTATGGGCAACTTTTTATGGGGACGACTCCGGTGTCACCTATGCTCTTGATACTGACATAGATTCAGGCGGCGATGTATTGATGACCGGACGCACAAACTCGACGAATAACATTGCAACAGCAGGCACTTTCCAAGCCAGCTTGGCAGCCAATAATGATATTTTCGTAGTAAAATTTTCTCCAATAGGAAATAGAATCTGGGGCACTTATATAGGAGGGTCCGACAATGAAGGCCCGGGAAGTATTTCGTGCGATGTCTCTAACAATATTTATGTATCCGGAACAACCAACTCAAGTGATTTGCCTGTCACCACAGGAGCGCATCAGATATCATATGGGGGAGGAAGTAATGATGTGTTCCTTTTTAAACTTAATTCAAGCGGACAAAGAGAATGGGGAACTTATTACGGCGGATCCGCACGTGAAAACATTTATGACACTAAAGTTGACAATGTTGGCGATATGTACATCGGTGGTGCCACTATTTCTCCGAATAACATATCAACCCCAGGTACCTACCAAACAATAATTAATCCCGGCGCAACTCAAGATGGTTTTCTTGCCAAATTTAATTCTTCCGGAGTTCGTCAGTGGGCAACCTATTTAGGAGGTGGCTTATCAGCAAATGGGGCCAATGATTATATTTCAGGAATTGGTATTGATGTAAATAATAATGTCGTTGTTGCCGGAGATACATACTGTACTGATTTTCCTGTTACCTCCTGCGCTTATCAAACTCAATTCATAGGAACCGAAGATCAGTTCATCGCCGCATTTACTCCAAGTGGAAATTTAATTTGTTCCGGCTACATGGGAGCTGGAAATGCATCGAGCCCAAATAACGAAACTAGTTTGGGCGGTGGCAGTATTGCTGTAGATGGAAATTTTGTTTACCTGGCAGCATATACTCACGGCAACTATCCTGTAACACCCGGCTGTTATCAATCTACTTGCCGCGGAAGTTCAGACGCGGCAATAGCCAAACTATGTATTCCCTCCTGTGGTTTAACAAATATTAATGCAGATTTTACAGCCGATCAAACTGTACACTGCGACAAAGGTGATTCTACAAATTTCACATTGCAAAATATTTCCTGTGACATAGCAAATACTACTTACTTATGGGCCTTCCCGGGTGGTTCACCTTCATCATCTACAGATCAAAATCCAATAAACATCGCATACAATACTCCAGGTATATTTCCTGTAAAGGTTGTAATAGAAACGCCCTGCAAAAAAGATTCTATTACTAAAGATTCCTATATAAATGTTGCTAATAACAAACCGATTGCAGCCTTCACCGCAAACCCACAACCTGCATCAATGTCAGCGCCAACTGTAAATTTCACCGATCAATCTACAAATGCCACTCAATGGAAATGGGTTTTTAACAGCGATAATCATTCAAGTCAACAAAACCCCTCTCATATTTATTCCGATTCAGGATCCTATGTTGTAAAACTTATTGTTTACAACGAGTATGGTTGCACCGATACAATAGAACAAATAATTATTATTAATGATGCAGAGTACACTTTTTATATACCTAATTCATTTACTCCTAATGGCGATGGCATAAATGATATTTTCATTCCCAAAAATTCCGGCATTGATCAAGGCACAGACCTATACCAGCTAATGATATTCGACCGCTGGGGACAACTAATATTTTCTACAAATAGCTTAACCACAGGATGGAATGGAACAATGAAAGGAACAACACCCGTTCAAATCGACACTTATGTCTGGAAAATAAAAGTTAAAGACGTTTTTTCCGAGGAACACCAATATACCGGACACGTGAATTTATTGAGGTAATAAATTTTATCGACTCAAATTAATTTTCTGTTTAACCTCAACAGGAAATTTTTTTTTATAAAATAAATTACCAGCCTTGAGTTCACCATTAACGGTAATTGTTGGATTATTCATTTTTCCTGCTACAAACAGTTGTCCCAGTGAAAGTAACATTGCAGGACCAAGCTTTGAAAAGTCTGAACTTAAAATAATATCATACTCCTTTTCAGCTTTACGTTTTATTTTTATTTTTTTATCAATTTTGGCACTGCCCAGATCCACGTTATTCAGTTTGACATTAAGATCGGACTTATATATACCCAGCCCAAATGTGTTAGGGTTGTTAACGGTTAGTTTAATTTCAACAGTCGCACCTTTCATAGAATAATTTTTCACTTTAACTTCTCCTACCTTTGTAACTGTAATTGGTTGTAGTGTACAACCGGAAAATAATATTATACAAAAAAGAAAAAAAATGATTACCCGCATAAATTAATTTGTTACAGTAACCGGTGTAGTACTAACCGAATTACTTTGATTTCCCGCCCTGTCAACAACATAAATGGAATAGGTAAATGTTTGCGAATTAGACCCATCTGTAATTCCTGTATTGTTAAGTTCAACGGAGAGGGTTCCCTTTATTGCAATCGAAGAACCATCAGGAGCTAACTGAGAAATTCTGTATTTATACATAACATTATTACGACTATCAGTTAAAAAAAGATTTTTCACTGAAGAGCTATTTTCTCCCAGGTCTCCATTTCCATCTGTATATGAAATAGTAAAAATAAGTTTATCCTGAAATTCAACTACACTTGCCGGAGTTGCGCTTACAAATTCAATTGCAGGCACATCGCTTATCGAGCTCTCATCCTTTTTACAAGAAGCCAATAACAACGAAAAAACAATAATGTATAAAAACTTAAATTGCATAACTATGGATTAACAATAAACGACCACCATGTTTTATAAGGATCGATCATATCTGTTCTTGGATATTCTGTATCATTGGGGTGATCCCCGTCATTAGTATAGTACCTAAAAAACACCGTATCTCCCTTAGGAAAACCGATTGCCGACACGTTAAATAACCATAGTTTTAAACCAGCGGCAGATAAATAAAAACCACTGCTATTCACTACTGCGCCAGAATAATCATTTCTACTAACAGATAATTTCAATTTATTATTTATGAAGGCAGATACTGCCGTACTATCATCTTCAAGTGCAACCGCAATTTTAAAGGTATATCCCGAATCCACTTTAAACGGATTATAAAACACGCTGCCTCTGTTGGTATCAATGGCTTGATAAGTGATGTTGTCAACAGGTGCGTAATAAATTATCTTTGGTTCTGTATTAGGAAAAACAGCGGATTGCCCGAACATGTCTCTGGCGCCATTCATTATCCATGTAGATATTCTTCCTAACTCAACAGATGAAAGAGCGGGTGCATACAAGGGCATTTGTCCTTGACATGTATCAGTGCCACTAACAATTAAGGGGTGATTTATACGCTGCCAAAACCAACTGTTTGCAGTATCATAAGGTACAACCCGAAAAATCCAGGGTGATAACTTTTTTACTACCGGATGATAAACCAGGGTTGCGTAAGCAGATTGAACCGTGCGAAAGTCGGGTTCGAAATTTCCATCGTGGCAGCCGGGCATTGCACAACGTACCGAAAAAATATTTTTATGTATGCCAGTAAATGAAGCCGGGTTGGTTGTATCTGTTGGATTATTGTTCCCGTAATCCACATTGTCATATGGATTAGGTGGCAACTCCTCCTTTTTCTTACAGGAATTTATTATAACGATCGTCACCAATACAGTTAGCGTTAAAACAATTGTATATTTTCTCTTCAATATCATTATATAAATGCCTGTGATAAATTTGATCCCATTTGACCTTGATAATAGGATGGGATATCATTATAAAACCCAAGAATGTTTGCTATTGTTGGAACTACATCAATACTTTCTCCTGCAACCGTGCTTATTTGCTGATTCTGAACAACTACTCCAGATGGCCCCAACATTAAACAAAATATTTCACGTGCCATTGGATCGTTTGTGTGATCAAGTGCATAACGGCCATAAGCATCTACAAGAGAATTATTTTGCTGATTTCTGCCGTGCTCCGGTACCGCGATAAGAATTGTATCATCCATCATTCCCGGAGTTGATTGGATCATGTTCCACAAATGCCATAATGCATAATCTGCTTTTCTCATATTGTTGCAATACGCGGTAAAGTTAGAGTGCGCAATATCTACATCCTGCATATTCACTACAAGCAGCTCCGGTTTAAATTGTGCAATAACTTTTTCAGCAAAGAAAACATTGAACATATCAGGACTCATAAAACCAAGTGACCACGGGTCATTATACTGCCCCGCTAAGGCTTGTGAAAATGACGTATTTACAAAACTCTCCAATTGTGCAGCATCCATATCGGGATTTACCACACCGGCTTTTTGCGGATCATATTGATTTGCAAAATTATTATCAAAAAAACCACGAAGATCTTTTACGTTCGATTGCGCTCCTGCAGAAAATGTCTTGGGATTTCCTAGCACATCGTATCCATCCAAACTAATAATAGAGGCCGGTTGAATATAATTCGCACCATATAATGCACCATAATTGGTATCGCGACTGTAATTCAATGCAGGATATGGTCCGAGTGAATTCGAGATCCACCAAGCATTTAAAGCAGAATTTGTTGGAGAATTATGTTTACGATAGTATTCAAAAATGGTCGGGAACTCAGGATGTTCTTTCAGATTAAGATCTGTAGAAGTATAAACGCCGGTAACCGCGGTTGTATGTCCGTTGAAATGTCCGGTTGGCCCTGTCTTATATCTAAATTCTTTAAAAAGTGTTCCATCGTTCTGTAGGCGAGTTCCACTAGGCGCAGCGATAGCTGTCATACCAGCACTTATACTTGCAGAAATTGGTTCACTTCCCGTTAAGGTATAGGGCATTAAATTTCCTTCAGCTTTTTGCATCGCTTCAAGATTTCTTACACCGCCCGCAAACAAACAAACAACCACATGGTTCGCTTTACGCGCACCAGTTGCCGCAAACAATCTTCCCGAAGGAAGAATATATGGCACAACAAAAGTTCCTGCAGTTGCAATCGCTGTTTTTTTAAGAAAACTTCTTCTGTTCATTTTATTCAAAATATTTTGTTCTCATATCCCGATACTCATCGGGATTAATTCGACTAGAGCTTTCATTGCATACTGCGTATTTATAAAAGCTAAGTCTCATTAATAATATCTATACTCGTTAGATGTCATAGCAGCATAATACACCTGCTCAGGTGTTATGCCTGTATCTGCTGTAAGCATATTTGTTATTCCCCAAACCTCAAACTCGTTTGGTTCACGATTAAATAATTTTTTATACGCATTGCTAACAAATAAATTACGGTTTGAATTCATCTGAGTTTTTGTGGGTAGAATAACGCCGGATTTATTCAAAAAATTCTTGATGATTATTTCTTCGATCAGTTTTTTATCACCGAACGCTGAATATGCAGTTGATAATTTTACCAACTCATTATTACTGATAGTTGCGCCAAACAAATCAGAATACGCAATAGAAATAAATTCCGTGGTTGTTTTTTGATTCGGCTTGGAAGAGCCATCAGCTGCAACATTTACATTGTCTACTTCATAAACATAGCTTTTTTCTTTTTTACAACTTATTGCTGCAATCAAAAGGCCAACAAATAAAAATCCGTAAACGATCCTGTTCATTTTTTTGTTATTGAATTCCAACATACTCATTTAACGACAATATCTCCTTTTGCAATCCTTTGTAATCCATAGAGTTTTTATACATTACCGTATAAGAACTCAATTCAGCTGATGAAGGTTGACGAAACAAGTACCTTACAAAAAGAGTTCTTACCTGTCCTTCAAAATAATTATTAGAGGTGAAAAGGATATTTATAAACTCATTCTTTGTTCTTCCTATAGTATAAAACACCGTCGCATTCTGACCATCGACCATTGTTTTTGATTCAGAAAGTTCAGAGGCAGTTGGATAACGGAACAAAAAATTCTGAAATATGGAAACAACAAAATTTTCTGTACCCATGTTTATCTCATCGTAGAAAAAATTATTTACACACCTTCTATGTAACTCAATGATATCAATTGATCCGGATGCTAGATCAGCACTAACCATTTTAAGGGTATCTAATCTTTTCTTTTCCGCTATTATTTGCGGCCAAAAAGCCGCATTAACTGTATCTGCCAATAAGCCCTGGAAAACATATATATATAACGTAATGTCGTTTGTATCTAGATCATTCAACAACTCCGTCCTTGCAATCTGGTAAAGACGGTCATTATATACAGGTGCGGCCAAAACACTATCTAAAAACTGTTTACGGTTGGCGACCGATAAATTATTTTGATTAAGTATAGAGAAAGAGCGTGAAAACTCAGAAGAATCGGGTTCCCGACCCAACACGCTTATGTAAACCTTATTGATATAATTCTCTTTTGTGGAATTGGGAATAGTATGATCGGGAGGAGCCTCGTTACCAGGAATAATTACCTGCTCATCCTTTTTACAGCCCTCAAAGCATAATATTATAAAGGGTAAAAAAAGAAAATACTTGAAATATACTTTCATTAATTTTAAGCTTAATTATAAGGTGTTAGACCTCTTGAAATTAAGAAAGTTTAAGCTAAAATAAAAATCACCGGGATAATTTAACATATTCGGTGTAAAAGTGAGAAATAGTCTCAATTCCTTTCAAATAGTTAAATATTCCAAAATGCTCATTAGGTGAGTGAATAGCATCGGTATCTAGTCCAAAACCAAGTAGAACTGAATCTAATCCAAGTTCAGTTTTAAATAACGCGACAATTGGTATGCTGCCGCCTGAGCGCACCGGGATTGGCTTTTTTCCAAAGGTTTTTTCCATTGCCGCTGATGCTGCTTTGTATGCTATCGAATCAGTTGGAGTAACTACAGGTTCACCTCCATGATGAAAACGCACCTGCACCTTAACTGATTTTGGTGCGAGACTTTCAAAATGTCTTTTAAAAAGTTTTGCTATCTCTGTCGATTCCTGGTCTGGCACCAAACGCATAGATATTTTAGCAAAGGCCTTTGAAGGCAATACTGTTTTTGCTCCTTCGCCAATGTATCCACCCCATATACCATTCACATCAAGTGTTGGTCTTATAGAAGTGCGCTCCATGGTAGAGTAACCTTTTTCACCCTGAATATCATTTATATCCAGATCCTTTTTATATGCATCAATATCAAATGGTGCTTTTGCCATTTCTTTCCTTTCCTCATCACTTACGATCTGAACATCATCATAAAAACCTTTAATTGTAATATGATCATTTTCATCCTTTAGTTTCGAGATCATATTACTTAAAATGTTTATTGGATTTGCAACAGCACCCCCATAAACGCCCGAGTGAAGATCGCGACTTGCACCTGTAACCTCTACTTCAACATAGGTCAAGCCTCTTAATCCCGTAGTTATAGATGGTGTATCATTGGCCAGCATACTGGTATCCGAAATTAAAATAACATTGGCCTTTAATTTGTTTTTGTTTTGTTTAATAAAACTTCCAAGATTTGCTGAGCCAACTTCTTCCTCTCCCTCTATCATAAATTTAACATTGCATGCCAGCGTATCTGTTTTCAACATTGTCTCCAATGCTTTCACATGCATAAATGCCTGGCCTTTATCATCACATGCACCACGTGCATAAATTTTTTCATTTTTAATAACAGGCTCAAATGGCGGAGATGTCCATAATTCCAATGGGTCCGCGGGCTGCACGTCATAATGTCCGTAAACAAGAACTGTAGGAAGCGCAGGGTCAATTATTTTTTCTCCATACACAACAGGATAACCTGCGGTTGGACATATCTCAACATTTTCTGCTCCTGCGGCGATCAATTTTTCTTTTACTGCATCTGCGGTTCTTAATACATCATTTTTATATTTTGGGTCCGCACTTACAGAAGGAATGCGTAACAGGTCGAGTAATTCGTTGACGAACCTGTCTTTATTTTTTTCGATGTAATTTTTTATCTGATCCATTTGTCTGATTGTATATTAAAAACAAAAAGCGAAACAATGCCTCTTATAGAGACAAATTATTTCGCCATAATAATTTGATTAGAAAGCTTATCCTAAAAAAATAAACGCCAAAAAAGTCAGGATCGCTACCATGATATAAAGAAATGCGAAGATACCAGCACCATCGTCGTTTGTTGTTGTTTTTAAAAAGCCCATAGAGTTTTATATTTTGTGTAAAGTTAATATCTCATTTCAAAATAACAAATTAAGCTTTCTGTAATGTGATAACAGTTATTTCCGGCCAAATGCCCACTCTCCCGGGAAAACCAAGGAATCCAAAACCACGGTTAACATATAAATTCCTGCCTTTACTTGTATATAAGCCCGCCCAATGTGGATAGCGATATTTTATTGGGCTCCATTTTATCCAGGGAATTTCAACACCAAATTGCATCCCGTGAGTATGGCCGGCAAGCGCCAAATGAATATGCTCCTTATGTATAGAGACTTCTTCATCCCAATGCGAAGGATCGTGTGACATTAAAATTTTAAACTCTGAGGAGTCAATACCACTAAGTGTTTTTGAAAAATCTCCGTATTTAGAAAAGCCACCTTTACCCCAGTTTTCCATACCCAATAATGCAATGCGCTGACCATCTTTTTCTATGTAGGTATTTTCATTCATCAATAATTTGAATCCGATTTTTTTATGAACTTCTTTGAACGACTCGAAATTCTCGCGTTTTTTTTCTTCGGATTCCCATTCCGTATAATCCCCATAATCATGGTTACCTGTGATGGAGTATTTTCCATGCCGCGCTTTTAAGTTAGAAAACAGCGGGATCCATGGATCCATCTCATTAGCCATATTATTTACCAGGTCACCGGTAAATAATATAACATCAGAATTTTGTTCATTGATCATTTCTAACCCCCGCTTAACATCCTCTGTACTATCAAAACTTCCCGCATGAACATCAGAAATATGAGTTATAGTAAAACCATCAAATGCAGCGGGCAGATCCTTGAATGCAATTGTTGCCTTATGTACCTTATAATTATATTTTCCTTTTACAATTCCGTATAAAATTGAAACGAAAGGTACAGCAGCAACACCCATCCCCAACTGGCTGATAAATTTTCTGCGACCGACCCATGCAGGAACCGCATCCATCGTTTCTGCGGCAACTACTCTACCACCTGCAACCACAACTCCTCTCAAAATCCTGAAAATATCTTCCGTCAAAAGAAATAGACTAAAAATGAGTTTAGGAATTGTAAGTAACACAAACACTCCAAACAAAAAAACAAAAATACCGTTACGTGGAGGAGCACTGCGGTCAAAGGTTAAAACCGCATAAATAGCACACAGAACAAACGCAATATTAATTAACCAGTAACTCCAATAAATTACTTGTTTTGTTTTAACAGAAGAAATCGATGACGAAGCTGTTTTTATGCCTCTAAAAACATAAATATCTATTAGCAACAATACTGCGATAACAATTGAAAACCGGATAAGAAAAGCGGAAGTAGATATCATAATTAAGGGGCAAATATCATCATTTTAAATTCAAATATTATGTTGCAAAACAGGTAATTAAAATAAGCAATGGTTATCTTTGATAATTAATTTATACATCATTGCAAACCAATAACACACCCAGAAGCTTATTTTTATTTTACCTTCTGGTATCTTATGTATTTGTTCAATTCATGTGGTGGGCCTACCTCCTGTTCAATTTAAATACAAAAGTTTATGCCAATACCAATGAACTAAAATCACGTTGGCTCATGATAGCGGGTGAAGGGCTTGTGTTTTTGACCCTGATGATCTTTGGTATTATCCGCATTCGGCTTAATTTAAAGCGTGAAGCAGCACTTGCCAATCAGCAAAAGAATTTTTTATTGTCAGTTACCCATGAATTAAAATCTCCCATAGCTTCAATAAAACTAATTTTTGAGACCATTCAAAAAAGAGACCTCGATAAAAGTAAATTGCATGAGATTGCCGGCAATGGAAACCAGGATGCCGAACGACTCAATACGCTTGTTGAGAATATTCTTTTAAGCACACAGTTTGACAATAACAACTACAAGATTAGCAAAGAACGTGTTGACCTTTCTTCTTATATTAACAATGACGTAAACAAATTAAAACAAGTTCTTACAAATCATAATATTGTTACCGAATTAGAGAACAACATAGATTTTTCTATCGACTCGTTCAATTTTCATTCTATCATTTCAAACCTTATTGAGAACGCAGCAAAATACTCGGCTAAAAATTCAACAATAAAAGTTTTGCTTAAAAAAACAGGACAAACCATCCTATTAACTGTTCAGGATGAAGGCCCTGGTATAATAGACGAAGAGAAAGAAAAAATATTCTATAAATTTTATAGAATTGGGAACGAAGAGACAAGGAATACCAAAGGCACGGGCCTAGGACTTTATATTGTTAAGCAATTAGTAGAAAAACATGGTGGCAAAATTAGTGTAAAGAATAACATTCCCACAGGAAGCATTTTTGAAATAATTTTTGAAACAGAATAATGATGAAAAAATTAGCATTGATCATTCTTGACGGCTGGGGCCTTGGCGATAAAAGTAAGGCAGATGCAATTGCACAATCCAATACTCCATTCTTTGATTCATTGATGAAAAATTTTCCCAATGCCACATTAAAAACATCCGGGGAATCAGTTGGATTACCGGAAGGACAAATGGGAAATTCGGAGGTGGGACACTTAAATATAGGAGCGGGAAGAGTTGTGTACCAGGACCTGGTAAAAATAAATAAGGAAATAAAAGACAACAGTTTTTTTAAAAACGAAGTGCTGCTGAAATCTTTTGAATATGCCAGGCAAAATAACAAACCTATACATGTAATTGGCCTTGTATCTGATGGTGGTGTACATTCTCATACCGATCATCTGAAAGCCATATGCGATATGGCGAAAGAAAATAATATCAGGAAGGATCAATTATTTATTCATGCATTTACCGATGGAAGGGATACTGATCCTAAAAGCGGGTTAGCTTTTTTAGAAAACCTGGAAACATTTTTAAAAACACGCGTAGGGCAAATAGCAACAGTGATCGGGAGATATTACTCCATGGACAGAGACAAACGCTGGGAACGTGTTAAGATCGCTTATGATATGCTAACCAAGGGAGAAGGAGAAAAAACGCTTGATGTAATTGCATCTGTTAAAAAATTATACGACAATAATATCACTGATGAATTCATTAAGCCGATTGTTAGAACAGATGCCAATGGGACTCCATTCGCCCGCATAACGAATGGCGATGTTGTTATCTGTTTCAATTTTCGTACAGATCGATGCCGGGAAATAACACAAGCGCTTACTCAACAGGATATGTCTGAAATGGGAATGCAAAAATTATCCTTGCATTATGTAACGATGACCAATTACGACAATACATTTAAAAATGTAAATATTGTTTACGATAAAGACAATTTATTAAATACACTTGGAGACGCAATTGCACAAGCAGGAAAAAAGCAAATACGGATTGCAGAAACAGAAAAGTATCCTCACGTAACTTTTTTCTTTTCAGGAGGTAGAGAGAAAGAATTTGAGGGAGAAAAAAGAATTATGGTCCCTTCACCAAAAGTGGCCACTTATGACCTCCAACCCGAGATGAGTGCAAACGAAGTAACCGAAGCCATTGTCACAGAAATAAATAAAAATGAAACTGATTTTATTTGCCTCAACTTTGCTAACCCGGATATGGTTGGACATACAGGTGTTTATAATGCCATTATAAAAGCGGTGGAAACGATTGATTCCTGCTTGCAAAAAGTTGTAGAGGCGGGGATTAAAAATGGATATTCATTTATTATTATTGCCGATCATGGTAATGCCGACTATGTTATAAACGAGGATGGATCGCCAAACACCGCACACACCACCAATCCTGTTCCTGTAATATTGATTGACAGTGATCACAAAAAAATAAAGCCGGGAAAACTTGCCGACCTTGCGCCTACGATCTTGAAAATAATGGGGCTTAATATTCCCAAAGAGATGACCGGAGAAATCCTAGTCTGAAAATTTATTTTACAACAATTTTTTTGCTTACCATTTTATCATTGCTTGAAGCAGCTATTGTATAAACCCCGGAAGCAAGAGAAAACCCATCAGACAATTTTATTGTTATGGAATTGGAATCTATAATAAACGCTTTTGCATACAACTCTTTCCCTAAAACATCACGAACAATAATCAGCACCTCATCATTCGCATCTCCTGAAATGGCAATATTTATATTATCAGCTGTAGTAGGATTAGGATAAATATTGAACCCAGAAAACGAACTGTTATCAAAATTCACAGGCACAATTTGAGAATAGGAATATTTTCCATCGAAGTCCGTTTGTTTGAGGCGATAATAAAGAGTGGTTAATCCATAATTAGCTCTAAGGTTATCCGGTAACTGGTAACTAAGAACAGATGAGCTATTGCCCGCCCCATCAACCATTCCAATTTCTTCAAACTCAATTCCATTGGCACTTCTTTCAACCGTAAAATAATCGTTGTTTATTTCAGTTGCCGTTTGCCAATACGTTTTAACGGCTGTTTCATTTGTTTTTGTCGCATTAAAAAACAACAGATCAATTGGCAAAGAAATCATTTGTGGACAACCAAATTCGGAAGTATTATTGTTCGCTGAAGGCCGCGCAGTTGCAATAGGAGTTCCCCGACTTGTTAAAGTAAAACCACTAGTCAGTGTCCAAATCCCTGCGCCATTGGCTGTAGTAGTTCCCAAATATACTTCAGCAGATTGACAAACTACAGATGTCGTAACTGATGAGGATGTAACGGATTCAAACACTTCTATTATATCACCAGCTGTTGCTGTTCCACTTACAGTTGTGGCAGTAAAATTAAAATCAACTGTGGGTGCTGCATAAGTAGCGTTACCAACACTATTATGATTAATCGCTTTGGCTGTGTTTCCATAAATAAGATTCCTGGAAATAAGATTACCCGATGATCCTGCGTTTTGAAAATAAATTCCGGCAGAAGTATTATATGCAATTATATTCCCATCGGCAGTAATGCCTGTTCCAATTTGATTATTCTTCGCTGTAGAAATATGTACACCGTAGTCCTGCCCTGAACCGGAGATACTCGCACCTGCAGAAGTAGTTCCGATATAGTTCCCTTTAATAACATTCCCGGTACTTGTGGAGGCGGTAAGTAAAATCCCTGCCGATAAATTATCAGAAATAACATTTCTATACGAAGCTGAATTTCCCCCTATTATATTATTATCATCTCCATCTATTTTAATTCCATTATCTTGGGAATGCCCAGCAAACCCAGCAAGCAAAGAGACTCCATCCGCCTGCAAACCAATAGTATTTTGATATATATAATTTCCAACAGTACCTGTAAGCAATACAAAGTAAATACCATTATCCGCATTACCTGAAATCACGTTTCCTTCCCCTGAAATTGTACCACCAATTGTATTCGCAGTAGCAGCCGCTATAGAAAATGAAATTCCATGATCCTGATCGCTACCGGCAACCGTTGATGTTCCGGCAGAAATTGGGCCAATAAAATTTCCCTTAATAACATTCCCGGTACAAGTACCGGAGGCACTTATTCCTGAGGAAGCATTGCCCGATATTGTATTTCTATAAGAGGCAGTGCTGCCTCCTATGATATTATCAGAGGCTCCGGCAATACGAATACCGCTTGATTGCGCACTTGAAGTAACAAAAGAAGAACCATTTGCCTGGAGCCCAATTATGTTTTGATATACATAGTTACTAGTTGATGCCAATTGGATACCATATGTAGCGTTACCCGAAACAATATTTCCCTCATTTGAATTTATGCCGCCTATTGTATTGTTATTAGCGGATGACAAAATATAAACACCTGAAGCCTGCGTGTTCCCGGCAATAATAGATGTTCCGTTTGTTGCAATGCCGACATAATTACCTTTGATAAATGTCCCGGTTGCTGATGCCCCGGTTATATAAATTCCTGCAGAAGTATTATCTGAAATTACATTTCTATGGCCGGAGGATGTTCCGCCGATAATATTGCCCGCTGTATTATTTATATATATCCCATAGTCCTGGTTATTAGTCGGATCAAGGGTTGTTGTTCCTACAGCTTTTGGACCAATATAATTACCATATACTTCATTACCGCCATTATTCATATAAATTCCATGAGCTGTGTCGGCACCATTGCCGGAAATAACATTGCCTTCACCTGTATTGGTTCCGCCAATAGTAGTGGCAGGAGCTGTCTCGGAAAAATATATTCCATTATCCTGGGAATTACTGGTAATAAATGATGTACCATTACTAGCTATACCAATGTAATTACCTTTAATAACAGTACCGGTGGCAGTAGCGCCTGAAATATAAATACCATGTTCGCCATTAGAAGAAATTACATTTCTATATGCAGATGATGTTCCTCCGATAATATTATTTGCTGATGAAACTAATGTTATTCCACGCAATTGTTCATTGGTTAAAAAGGTTGATCCATTTGCTTGCGGCCCAATAGTATTGCCAATTATTGTACTAGAAGACGCATTCAAATTAATACCTGAAGCAGGTAATCCTGTTGTAGTTCTTTGCCCTGAAATTACGTTACCTTCTCCGGTATTAGTTCCCCCAATAATAGTCCCACTGGAACTTGTTAAAACATATATTCCATAATCCTGGGAATTGCCGGCTACAAAAGAGGTTCCATTGGTGGCTATTCCTATATAATTACCTGTTATAGTGTTATTATTAGATGACCCGCTTACATACATTCCTGTTCCTTGATTTCCTGAAATAATATTGCGGGTAGCAGTTGTACTGCCTCCTATAATATTATTACTTGAACCTGAGAAATGAATTCCATAAAGTTGATTATTTACACCAAGATCACTAAGCCCATCATCGGACAATCCAATTACATTTCCATATATTTTGTTATTATTAGAAGTGGAAAGAAGAATTCCATAACCATTTGTACTTTGCCCGGAAATTAAATTTCCCTCTCCACTTATTGTTCCTCCAATAGTATTGTATGTAGATGCTGAATTTATGCCATGGCTTTGTGCGGAAGAAGCAATCAGTGAAGTACCATTAGAGGCCATTCCAATGTAATTGCCTTTAATTTGGTTTCCGGTAGAAGCACTACCTATAATATAAACTCCGGAATTGCCATTAGCAGAAATTATGTTTCTGTATGCGCTGGAACTGCCTCCAATAATATTATTAGGAGACGATGAAATATTAACACCATAAGTTTGATTACTACTCAACAAAGTTGACCCGTCAACAGCAGGCCCAATAATATTTCTAAATAAAGAGGCCGTTGTTGCAGTATTGGTAAGATAAACACCGTCGCTATTGTTACCTGAAATAACATTTCCTTCTCCTGCAACTATTCCGCCTATTGTAACGGCAGCACAATCAGTGTAGGTATATATTCCATGATCCTGCGTACTGTTGGTTATGAAGCCTGCACCATTACTGCTGGTACCAATATAATTCCCCTTTATTGTATTACCTGTTGAGCTTGTCCCCGTAATATATATACCGGCAGTTTCATTAGCTGATATAATGTTCCTTCCTCCAGATACAGATGATCCAATTATATTGTTACGTGAGCGGTCCAGGTAAATACCATGCGTTTGCAGGTTACCGGTTACGTATGTTGATCCATCTTTTTGCGGGCCAATAATATTGCCATAAATAACATTTAAATAAGGAACGCTCACAGCTCCATTCAAATGTATTCCATATTCCGTATTCCCTGAAATTAAATTTCCTTCTCCACTCGTAGTGCCACCAATGGCGTTTGAACGTGCAGAGTTGGTAAAATAAACTCCATAATCCTGGCTGCTACTTGTTATATAAGAACCTCCATCGGCAGCAATGCCAATATAATTTCCTTTAACAACAGAACTTCTAGAA
>Ga0163149_10002336_pt1 | contig 23000 bp, 32 predicted proteins | sample OliLakLV19MP5G1_FD_148604 | JGI IMG/M metagenome (GOLD analysis project Ga0163149, IMG submission 148604) | Freshwater microbial mat bacterial communities from Lake Vanda, McMurdo Dry Valleys, Antarctica - Oligotrophic Lake LV.19.MP5.G1 | ecosystem: Environmental > Aquatic > Freshwater > Lake >...
TGCCCTTGATGAAACCTTCCATCTCTGGTGATAGATTCACGTGCATGTTAATGGGAATCTCTCCGGGCAAGTCATAACCACAAAATATACATGAAATGGATATCCCATAGCCCCGCCTGCATTTGTGACCTCGCCGGCGGCTATCCGACCAAACTCCGAGGTCGGGCCGACTCGCCGCGCAACATTTCGCACATCTTTCACCCCCTCATCCGGCCCGCTGTGCGTTTAAGCACCACCGCGACCTTGAGACACTTTCCGGGGGCCGGTGGCGGCGCCTCTAAATGGCGCATCGCAGTTTGCAACGCCGCCTGAAGCCCGATCGAATCACCGAATGCTGCAATCAGAGGGGAGTCCACCGTGAAATTCGAAAACGTTCTCATCGCCGCCATCCTGTACATCGGCCTCTCGGCCAGCGCCGCCCTGGCCTCCGCGGATTTCCCGGGAGCATGCGTATCGACGCGCCGGCCACGCAGGTGAGCGACCCGATCAGGCCCCTCCGCGATCAGGCCACGGCCTTCGACGTCTTCAGCAGCTAAAAGCCTCAGCGGGCCGGCCCGCAGCACCCGCCCGCGTCCTGCACCGGCGGGCATTTCACCGAGCCGTACGAGCAAAACACGCAACAATCCCCCGCCTTCGGCCGCAGCATCGCCTTGCAGCGCTCGCATTCGTAGAAAAACTGGCAGGCATCGGTCGGCATGTCCTCGCGCTTGGCGAAGCCGCACGCCGGGCAGGTCAACACCGAGGAGAGAATCGCCGCGCTCAAAGTGGCCGCCAGGTGAAATCGACGCTGATCGGTCGCCCGACATGTTTATGGCACATTGACATATATGGCATATTGAAATAGTCTACGCAAGCTTGCCAAACTCTCAAACATGCTGATCCCTAATCAAAATCTCGACAAATACTCGAATCTCGCTCAAACATTCGAATTTACTCAAAATCTTGTCAAGTTCATTCAAAAATCACTCATTCACTCACTCACTAGACAGAACCAAGGAAACGACCATGACGACCGCCCCATTAACCTTTGCGATGCCGCAGGCGTCGAGGCCATTTTTGAAAGACAAGCATGCGGGTCATATCAAAAGCACGTCTGAGGGATTTTTGGTTGGTGCACCCGCGGGCCAAGCGCGGCCTTGAAGCGTGGTACCAATCAATTTCCCATCAGGAATATGTGGACTTCAGTGCCCTGAAGAGCACATTCGGCGCCTCGGTAGACTATGTTGATCCAGTATGCGTCTTCGATATCGGCGGCAATAAATTCCGACTTGTCGCCGCGATGCATTTCAACCGGCAGATCTGCTACGTGCGACATGTATTGACGCACGCCGAATATGACCTTGACGCATGGAAACAATGAACCCCTCATGAACCTGAATTTGAACGTATCACGCGAACGCCAGCGGCTGATTTCCGCCTGGACGTTGATCAAGAATGCCACGGGTATCGGCCCGATTCGCTCGCCGGCTGACTATGAAGCCATGCGAACGTTGGCGGATCAGCTTGTCGATCAGGTCGGCACACAGGTCGGGCACCCGCTTTCCGACCTGCTGGATGTTGTGCTTGAACTCATGGCGTCGTGGGAAGACGACAACATCAGCGTGCAAGAACAATCGCCGAAGGACATGCTGTCGTATCTGATCAAGGCCAACGGTTTGAAACAGACTGATTTGGCGAATATCGTGTCGCAGGGAACGTTGAGCAATATATTGCGCGGCAAGCGCGAAATCAGCAAGCAACTGGCCAAGAAGTTCGCCGAGCGATTCAGCGTCAACGTTTCGGTGTTTCTTTAGCGCCATCTCCTCCCGCCTGGCGAAGCCGTACGCCGGGTCAAGCCGCGACGACAACCCGCTGCACCGGTTTGACCTTGATTTTCTTCTCGCGCTGGGCATGCCAGAGGTCGTACTGGGCCTGGGCTCGTAGCCACGTCTCTGCGCTGCCGCCAAGCCATTGCGCAAGCCGGATCGCCATGTCCGCGCTGATCGCGGCACGGCCATTGATTGCCCGCGAGAGCGCCACGCGGGAAACGCCAAGCTGATTTGCTGCCTCGGTCACGGAAAGGCCGAGATCGGGCAGAACGTCTTCACGGATGATCAGGCCGGGATGGGGCGGATTGAACATCTTCATGGTCGATTCCTCAGTGATAGTCATGGTAGTCCACAACTTCGGCGTCCTCGCCGACGAACTTGAACGTCAAGCGCCAATTGCCGTTGACCCAAACGGACCAGCGGCCGGCGTCGCGGCCGATCAAACGGTGCAGCTTCCAGCCGGGCTTGTCCATTTCCTCAGGCGCCTTGGCGACGTTCAGAATCGCCAACTGGCGCGCCAGTTTGTCGGCGTGCGACGGCTGGATGCCTGCCTTGCGCCCGGTCAGGAAAAACTTCTCAAACCCCTTGTGGGCGAAGCTCCTGATCATGCGTAATTGTATCGCGTAACGATACAATTACGCAACTTGATCAAGCCACCGCGTGCAGCGGCGTGCCTTCGCTTGGCTTGAATTGAATACCCGCCCGATGCGCATCAGCCCGGTGCCAATGTAGGGGCTGTTCCCCATGTGCCGCAAGGCAACGCGAGGGTCCAGCCCACATCTTGCGACAAAACGCCACCATTTCGGCGCATGCCACGTTGAGAATCGCTACATGATGATTGGCTGCAAGCTTGAGCTTGGTGCCGCTACCTGTAACGCCGATGCGCGCAGCGTAAAAGGTGAAGTGCGACACCCAGGGCCGAACCTGGCGGCAGGCGCCAGGCGGGCCACTGAGATACATGATCCAGGCCTGCGCGGGACGCTCGGTGCGAGTTCCGCTGATGGGAGCATCGAGCATGGTCCGCCCCTGGCTGCGCAACACAGTTTCCGCCTGCTTCTTGTCAGCCAATGGCAGGGTGCTGGTTTCCAGCAGGATCTGGCCGCGCTTGCGCGGCTTGACGTCCTTGAGCCCCGACACAACGTCGTGCAGCGCCTGGGCCGAAGGCAGTGAGGTGATCAGTGCATCGGCCTGCTTGCAACCTCGGCGTAGCCGGGCATGGGTTTCCCACCCGCACGGCGCAGCGCCCGCAAGCTGGCATCATCGATGTCGTAGCCGGGTACCTGATGACCGGCGGCCAGCAGGGCACGCGTCATGGTGCCGCCCATGATGCCGCCCATGATGCCCAGGCCGATGATGCCGATGCGGGCCGATTTGGGTTCGCTGATGGAAGGCTTTCCCTTCATGGCAGGCTCGAACATCTTCATGCTCGATTCTTCGGTGGTAGTCCTGGTAGTCCAGCATCCCCTGGAACCACGAGCGACGGCCTACGCGGAATCCTTGAGCGGGATGTTCAAAAATTGCTTGGCCAACTTCAACCCTTGGCCTTGATAGTTCGATTTGATGTCGCGCCCATACAGAAGGTTTGGCGTTGCTGCCATGCGTTCATAGCGCAGCCATCCTACTGTCTGCCCGTGCTCCAGCAGAAATGGCACTTCATGCGAACGAACCTCGAGCACACCCCGGCTGCTGCCGGCCTTGCCCTTCGACGCGTCCCAACCGAATCCGGGGTCGAAAAATCCCGCATAGTGAACCCGGAATTCGCCGGCACGCGTGTCGTACGGCAGCATTTCGGCGGCGAAGTCCGGCGGCACGGCGATTGCCTCTTTGGTCATCAGAATATAAAACTCGTCAGGGTCGAGTATCAAGGAGGCAGATTTGCGAAAGCGGATCGGTTCCCAAAACTCCAGCGGGTCGTAATCCCGTCGTTCCAGATCGATTCTCTTCGTATGCTTCTTGACGCGATAGCCAATCAAGGCATCCGGCTGCCCGGAACCTCGAAGGTCGACTGTGAAAGGCAGCATGCCTCTCCTGGTGTGTCCGATGGCTTGCTCACTGTCGCGAAAATCAACAATCCGGCCCTGGCCGAGCAATTGCCGCCACTCCGTTGCGGCAATTGGTTTAGGCCCCTCGCCTCGGGTACGGCGAAACCGCAGCTGATTGAGCCGCGTCCCGGGTTTGACAACAACACTGAAGCTGCGGGGGGCCACTTCCAGGTACAGCGCTCCGCTGTAACCCTCTTCAACCTGATCGAAACTGCTTGCACCGTCTGCAATCAGCCGCGTCAGAATATCCAGGCGCCCTGTAGAACTCTTCGGATTTGCGAATGCCGCAACCTCGCTCTTGAGCTTGATTGCCTCCATCAGCGGAATGACGTAAACCCGCCCCTTTTCCAACACAGCACCGTTTTCAAGATCAATGCCGAAACGCTCGAACTGAGCGTCAAGTTGCCGCATCTTTTCAAGGACTTTCACGCCTTTCCCGGGAAGAAAGCTGGTGTCCACAGGGTAGGCAACTTGCCCTAGCCGCAGATCGATGCTGGCAGGCTGAATCTGGTCTGGGTCGATCCCTTGCAAAGGAAGCAAAGAGAATATCTCTCCGCTTGCCACCATCGCCTCGATGCGCTGGCTCGGCAGAATGCCGGTGTACTCGCGACCGCGCGTCGGTGTCGGCGCACCGGCTTGTTGCGACCAGACGCCGCCTGGCGTAGCTTCACTCACCGCTTTCCCCATTCCTGGATGCATAGGCAATGCGGCGCGCAATTTCAGCAGCGTTCCACTGCGTGTAGCAATTCAAGGAGCAAAATACGCCGTCCTTGAACTGCCCGCTTCCGCACTTGTGCACGATTGCGCGTTGGCATGCCGGGCAGACATTTTGGTCCCGGCAGGGTCGCAAATATTCCGCTGCAACTTCCGCCATAGATATCCCGGTAAAAACCGTCGCGAGGGTGATCTCGCTACGAAGGAAGATTATAAGCCGCGTGGTCTGACGCCAATGATTTGCCGCGTCCCTGGTGTAGAGGCCGGCAGCCGCGGCCGCCCCTGGCAGTTCGAAAATGCACCAAAGCCGGGCCGCGTGACCGTACCCGGGAAGCCGGGTGACGATTTGGCGTCCGCAACATTGAACTGTATTTTGAAGCAGCCCGGCTTGAAGCAAGTGAGGCTCCAATGCGCTACGCAATCGTGATCGACAAGGCCGAGAACAATTATTCGGCATACGTACCCGACCTCCCCGGTTGCGCGGCAACGGCACCTCGCAGCACCTGGCGATGGCGATGTTCATGCGCATGGTCGACATCAAGATGCAGCACGTTCCCTACAAGGGCATGGGCCCGGCAATCAGCGATCTGATGGGCGGCCAGGTGGACGCGCTAATCAGCCCCACGGCCTCGGTCGCCGGCCACATCAAGAGCGGCCAGCTGCGCGCACTGGGTGTCACGACCACCGAACGCTACCCTCTTCTGCCCGACGTGCCCACCATTGCGGAGACGGGCTTTGGCGGCTACCAGATGGAAATCTGGCACGGCCTGGTCGCCCCCGCAGGGACGCCCGCCGCGGTCGTCCTGCTGTTGAGCAAGCAGGTGCAGGAGATCATGCAATTGCCCGAGATGAAGGACAAGTTCAGCCAGATGGGCGCCACGCCCGCGCCCAACACGTCGGTGCAATTTGCGCAGCAGATATACCGCGAGATCGCCAAGTGGCGCAAGATCGTCCAGGAAGCCGGCATCGTCGGCGAGTGACGCGGTGATCCCGATGCGACGGCCTCGTTCCGCCGGGTAGCAGGAATCCGCCCGTCAACGATTGCCGCAGACGGATATCGCCGGATCACTCCAAAATGCCATGGAAATTCCATTCATGTCAGTATCCTGGTCTACAATTGCGTACACATTTGATGACCGAGGTGTCCCATGGACTATGTAACCGTTCGCGAGCTCCGCGCTGAATCCGGCAAGGTGTGGGAGCGCGTCGAGGCCGGCGAGGAGATCGTCGTCACACGCAATGGCAAGCCTTTCGCGCTTTTGTTGCACACCAAGCCGAACGAAGTGGAAGCGACACTGCGTGCTCACCGCGCTGCACGCTTCGGCGCCGTGCTCGACCGCATCCAGACGCGCGCAGAGGAGAAAGGGCTGAACAAGATCACGACCAGGGAAATCGACGCCGAGATCGCTGCCGCACGCAAAGACCGCCAAACCGCCAATGTCAAGCCTGGCCGTCGTTGACACCAATATCCTGGTATCGGCGCTGCTCAAGCGGGGCAGCATCCCCGACAAGGTGGCGCTGGCAATCCGCCACGGCATTCTCTTGCCAGTGATATGTGCCGAGATTCTCGACGAATACATCGATGTGTTGCAGCGGCCACGATTTGGTTTCCTTGAACGCGACGTGACGCAGCTACTTGACTTGTTCGCGGCGCAGGCGCGCTGGATTCGCATCACGCCGTATCTGCCAGTACTGAAACTGCCCGACCCTGCGGACTGGCCTTTTATCGCCGCCGCATTGGCCGCTGACTGCCCGGTGATTACGGGCAACGTGCGGCACTTTCCGAAGCGGATCGGCGTGGAAGTCATGACGGCGAGGCAGTGGATGGAGCGCTCGATTTGAATTGCGGAGAGCATCTGATCCGATGCGCGTTCAATCAGCCGCGCCGCTGCCGTATCGTATTTGTTACCAGTAGAGAATATCTCTCCGCTTGCCACCATCGCCTCGATGCGCTGGCTCGGCAGAATGCCGGTGTACTCGCGACCGCGGGTCGGTGTCGGCGCACCGGCTTGTTGCGACGAGACGCCGCCTGGCGTAGCTTCACTCACCGCTTTCCCCATTCCTGGATATATAGGCAAGGCGGCGCGCAATTTCAGCAGCGTTCCACTGCGTGAAGCAATTCAAGGAGCAAAATACGCTGTCCTTGAACTGCCCGCTTCCGCACTTGTGCACGATTGCGCGTCGGCATGCCGGGCAGACATTTTGGCCGGGATTGCTTCGGCATGACGCCAGCGGAAGACCCTCTCAGCCGATCGTGCTCAAACCGTTGCGGATACGCGCGCGCAGGCACTTGTCGTCGCCCGGCTGAACCTCCCGGCACGGCGCCGGCCGCTGGCCATATACGCGACAACGGACCGTCTCGCCCACCTGGCCCTCGAGCGCCGCGCAACGCGGGGCCGCGCGATTGGTGCCCGCCATGCAGGCGTAGAACGGGCCCATCTGCTCGACCAGCGTATCCGGCAGTCCCAGGCTTGTCGCTTCGGCCCAGTAAAACGAAACACGATAAGTCACACAACAGGCGCCACATTCCTGGCAATTGAAAACCTGTGCGGCGTCGGAATGGTCTGCTTCGACCGATGCCCCGACGCACAGGGTCTCCCGCGTCATGGCGTCACTTCGACGCCGCGCCAGAACGCCAGCCGACTCTTGCGCCGGGGGCACGCGCGCTTGCGCCGAATGCGTCTTTCGCCCAGCAGCCGCGCAAGGCATGGCGAATCGGCTTGCTGACTAGCGGTTCGACGAGTCTCCGGTATTGACGGTACCCAAGCTGGCTCGCGTCGGGCTGTCGAGAAATCCCGGCAATCCTGAGGCCAAGGCGCAACTCGCCGCCATTTCGGGCGGCCGCATTGAAGGTTGGCGACATTGTGATGGTGCAAGGCGCAACCGTGGTGATTATCAGGCTGGCGCCAACTCGAGTTTTATGCGGCGGCCAAGTGCGGCTGCCGCACCAGCTAACGTTGTCAGGGTCAGGCTGGTATCGTTTTCATCCAGCAAGCGATTGAGCGCAGCACGGCTGGTATGCATCTTTTTTGCCATTGCCGTCTTTGTGATCTTTTGCGCGGCCATTTCCCGCTCGATCTGCCACGCAATAACCCGTTTCACCGCCACGGCAGTAGCTTCTTCTAACCTGCCTTCCTCCTTAAGGAAGTCATCGAAATCGCTTCCAATGTTTTGCTTTTTCATTTGCGCCTCTTCAACAGTTTGAGTCGTTCTTTTGCCAAGTCCAATTCCGGCTTGGGAGTCTTCTGTTCTTTCTTGATGAAGCCATGCAACAGAACGATCATGTCGCTATCGAGAACAAACAACAATCGTGCGATACGCGTGCTCAGGCGGGTGCGCAAGTGCGTACCTCCCAGATGCCACTTTCAAGATGCGCCACCAGCGGCATACCCATGGGCCATCCAAATTGAACAGTCTTGATGTCTTCGCCTATGGTTTTGCGCTCCGCAACTGGAATATCCTTCAACCAGTCGCGAACGGGTTCAGCGCCGGCATCCGTTCTGAAAAATCGTACGCCCAAGGTTGGGACAAGTTTTTTCTCCACGGCCTAGTGTATCATTTTTGGTACGCGCGTATCTTGACGGCGGAGCGGCTTGCGTGGTGAGAGCGGCCGATACTGGATAAGCCGGGACGCGCGGTCAAGCTGCTGCTGCCGTGGCCGAGACCTTTGGCACCCAGTTGCACGGCGGCAACTCCGCCGAGCGATCGACGTGGTGCGCATTGATGCGCTCCGGCGCATCTTTGAGATATGCGAAAGGTTCCACCTCCACCAGCTTGCAGCACTCGATCAACGACAAGGCCGCGGCGACGGCCCGGCCCCCGCGCCATCGCTCAGCGGAAATGCTGCGATTCAGTCAAACCAGCGAGGAGCCGGTCGATGCTGGTAGTCATGGCTCATCCCGCTCCTGAAAGGGCAATGCTTTCGGCCCAGTAGAACGAAACGCGATAGGCCGCGCAACCGGCGTCGCTTTCCTCGCAATTGAAGGTTTCGCTTCGGGTAGGACCGGTCCCCATTGACCAATGCTCCGGCGCACAGCGCCTCTTCCGTCACGGCGTTACTTCGACCCCGCGCCAGAACGCCACCCGCCCTTTGATCTGCGCCGCCGCCTCTTTTGGCTCAGCGTAGTACCAGACCGCGTCCGGATTGGCCTTGCCGCGATGTTGAGGGAATAGTAGTTGGCCGTACCCTTCCAGCCGCACACGGTGGTGGTGCCGCTCTTCTCCAGATATTCGGGTTTGACCGCTTCGAGCGGGAAATAATGGTTGCTGTCGGAGAACACGCGGATTTCCATGGATGCGTTTGTTGAGGCAAAGGGATATCGGCTCACCGAATCCACGCTGACTTTCGCGGCCAATCTTTATGATGATCAAGGAAACACGTTGGCGGTGATGAACGCCAAGTTTTACCCTGCCGATCCAATCACGCAGGCAGGCGGAGACGAAGCAACTAACCGCGGCCGACCTATCCACATTCGACGCTCAAATTCGCAAGGTATCCGCTCATCCGTGAATATCACCACTTGGCTTAAGGTAGTGCAATGGTGCCGAACTTGGGCGCGACGACCTCGGCCCAGAACCGGATCAGCCCCCAGCGCAGCGCGACTAGCTCGGTGCCGTTTGGTTCTTCAGCGGCGTCCGCTTCGATACTTCTGAGCGCGGGCACCTGGTGCGTGGGCGCGACGTTCCAGTTGACGCGATTGATCTGGTCGTGTGAACGGCGGTCCAAATCCGCCACTATATGGCGATGCGCTTTTTTCGGGCATGAAAATGCGTGACGCCAGAAAGCCCAGGAGCCGGGTCAAGGGCAGGCTGCGGTCTTTTGCAGCCTGGCGTAGCGGACCCTTGGCGCGGCGGAGGGGCGATACACTTGGTCATGGTTGCAAGCGCGGCAGTTTCGCGCTTGCAACCATGGAAGTTTGCGATTTTCGTCGCCAGAAATGTTCGCTTTTGCACCGCCGTTAACACCCAGACGGATATGGCCGGATTACTCCAACAATGGCGTTGGAATTCCTATCCTTCGGCATCCCCCTTCTTGGCTGGTCAATCTTCGGTCGGCGTCAACAGCAACATTCATCACATACCTCCACAACGTGAAATTTAACTACTTCGTGGGATACGTTTCCGAGGGGGCACTTCAGAATACGGCTGGTCTACAATATCTGCTATACGTACCTACACGAGGTGGATCATGGGCAATGTTGAGGCGTTGGAAACTCTCAGTATCCGCGCGGACGGCACGGCCAGTATCGAACTCGATGCGGCCACTGTGCGCGTTCTCGTCAGACAGGCAAAGACGTCACGCAAGCCGGCGGCGGCGTTGGCCACGTCACTGTTACGTGAAGCCCTCGAGGATGCGACGGATCTGCGCGACGCCCGCCGCACCTTGTCGCAAATCAACACCGGCAAACAAAAGACAGTCAGTGCGGAAGCGGTGTTCCGCCGCAATGGCCTTCAAGCTTAGCTTTAGCGAAGCGGCGGGCCGGGAGTTCGACGCGCTCGACGGCGCCCTGCAATTGCGCGTGCGCAGCTTTCTGAAAACAGCGACAGCGTCGACCGATCCGACGGTGCACTTCAAACGTCTCGGTGGAAGTCTTCACGGGTTCTGGAAACGTCGAGAAGGACACGTCCGCCTGATTGCTGATATCGATCCCGGCAAGGTGCGTGTGCTGGTGCTCAAAATAGGGCGCCGCGACGAAATCTACAACGTTGACAAGGCTGGGTTGAAGCGTTTTGGGCGGAAAATCGCAAAACCGTAAAGCCGCCAAGGCGGCTTCGGAGGCGGCGCAGGCGCTGTACGACATGATCCTCAGGCCGGCGAAGAGCGGCTCCACACGACGGAAATCGGCCTGAGAGGCGCTTCTACCAATGGTTCTAGGCCGGCGTTTATATGCTGCCGGAGGCAGGCGCGTGGATGGCGCGCGACGAGCTGGTCGCGGAAATGGATGCACAGCCGATCGGCGTAGGCCTTGAGCAACAAGCGCTGCCCGGCATACAAGGCGGGCACCGAGTAGTGGTTCGAATCCAGCGGCACCCGGAACTGCTTGGTGGCCCGCACCGAGCACACCCGTGCCAGATCGAAAGGCGCGGGATTGAGCGGTTTCAGATGCGCGCGCTCGGCCTCGAAGTGATCGATCGGGCGCTGCTGGGTCCACTCGTGGTGAATCTGGGGACTTCACCGCGCACGGAAGCGTCTTGACAGCCCGAGCCATATCAGGAAATCCCGAAGTGGCGCGGAGTACAGGACGCAGGAATCATAAACGGCCGTGAACTGCGAATGCCTCATTCGTAGCCCACCCACGGGGCATTGGGCGCCAACACCAAGCACTAACGAAGAGCGCTTTTCGCAGTCACCAACCGCCGAATCTCCGCCAGCTTGGACTTCAGGCGTCTTTCATTGTCCAGCCCCATACGAACCAGAAGCTTCTGTCCTGAAGATAGGGAACGCAAACCAGGGTCAGAAAATTCGTAGCTCAGCCATGGTCGGGTTACCTTGATTGGCCCTTTCACTTCTGTAATCCGGAGGTCGACCGGTCGCGCCGGTTCAGGTGCGGCAAGAAGATTGTCGATCACTTCCACAAGGCGATCATTGAAGTATCGCCCCGGATAGCCCAAGCCTTCGTAAGCGCGCTGAAACAATGGATACAGCTGTACGTAAAGGGCAACGCCCGCGGCAAGGTCGACCGACTCGACTATCCGTACGAAGGGCAGGTAGCGCAAGCCGTTGTCGGGGTTGAGTGATTGGGCGCCGGCCTTGCCGGTCACGGAGAATCGCCCGGGCGTCGGGTTAACCGGCCATAGGCCGGACGCGGCGTGCTCGCGCGCCAGATTGTCGACGGTCACCACAACGCGACGTACAAAATCGCCCGTCTGTAACATCGACAATACGGCCCTTTGACCCAGGAGTTTGACCAGCGCGTCGGCCACGTACGCATCAACCTTGTCGGCCGCGGGCAGCGTACCAGGGTCGACACCATTGACGGCCGCGATTGGGTATTTGACGGCAGGTTCCGCCACTTGCGGTGCCACCGGTCGCGGAGCCACTGCGATTCGGCTCGGCATCGATACGCCCACCGCGGAGAACAAGTGTGTCCACGCCCAGTAGCCGCCGGCCAATACCATCAGGCTCAGCACCAGCACAATCCAAAGCGCCAGGTGGTCGCGAAATCCGCCCTTCTCAGGCTTCAATTTTCCGGTTGACTCGATGCCAGGCTGAGGGAGTTTTCCATCCGGGCCGAAGCTGGGTTCCAATCGTACGTGCATATGTGCTCCTACTCTGTCGCGCCGGATAACGAAGATCGGCGCGCCTGTTTTGCGACCACGACAACTCGTCGCGGCCAGTCGCGAAAAGTTGATTCCTGCCGAAGCTGACGGTTTCCATCTTCGACTCCTTCACGCCATATGGTTTCAGCGGGCGCTGAAGCGGGTGCCGGGTTAACGAGGGCCGGCGTAGGCATTGGCTTGGACGTGCCGCTACAGGCAACAAGCAAGACAACGGCGATGATTGAAACGAGGATGGCTACTGCAACCCTCACACGCGGTCACCGGTAGTTGGCGCCCGTACACGGACGCAAGAGGTTTTGTTTCGGCTCCCAGCCATGCCGGAGCCTCAGCACATGCTGGCGGAAGGGTACATTTGTGCAAATATAAATGTCAAGGATTATTCTCTTGCAATTCTGCGTTGGTCAAACGGCAAACGATTCACAGTAAACCAACGAGAGAGTCGGGCGATTTGGACGCCGGTTGAGCCTGGCAATAATCAGACAGAAATCGTAATCTGCCCGGAGGCATGGCGCTACTGCAAATTCCATCGAGTCGTACGTGTTGGAACACCGTCGAAGCCATAGAACTGCCCGCCTGTGGATTTCTACCGCGACCTGGCACTCAAGTTGTTCCCTTGGCTGGCCACCCGACAGCGGCCTTTGTTGACTTCCTCGGCGGCGTTGTTCGAATTGCTCGACAGCGGCCGCATCGTGGTCCGATGCGCACTGCAGCGATCCGACTGATTGCCAGCATATGTGCAGCAGGAACTTTTCTCCCTGTTTGGAGCCTGCAATCTGGTTTGGCTGGTATCGGTCGGCCGTGACTGCGCGACCGGATCGCGTTCATTCTTGCGACAGAACAAATACAACGAGCTCAGTCCCTACTTTCGACTCGCGCCTTTCGGGAACTGCTGCCAGTTGCGGCAACACCCGTACCGAATAAAGGCAACGCGTGAATTCGATGGGGCGATTTGGCGAGCGAGGGCAGGCCGAGACGATTTTTTGCAGGGCGCTTTTCGCCTCTGTTAATCAGCAGGTCCCTGGTTCGTGCCCATGGTTGCTTGCCGCCGCCCTGGCCATTCTCCGTTCACAGCGAGAGCATCGGCAACGGCGACTCGTCCTGGAGGCTCATGTGTTCCAAGCGCCATTGCTTTGGAGCTTCGCTTTGGGCGACCGTAATCGCATTGTCCGAAACCGGGTCGCAGTATTTGAGTTGGATGTTTTTCCACGCACCGGTTGGCTTCAGAAATGCCAACTCGAAAAGTGACTCCAGTTCCTCGGACGCCTTTGTCGCTGCTGCTGCCGCTGTTGGTTCGTCTCGACCACCGTCGTACAGCACGACTATCCCCAGTTGGTATAAATCATCCGCTGCCGAGCGCTCGACATCAACGCCCTGGTCGAGATCAAACATCAATGCGCGAATGTGATCACCACTTGCCGCCAAAATGTTTTGAATTTTCTTCAGAAGCTTGAGTTTTCCTGGAATCGTTGCATCGCGCAGTCGATCTTCGAAAGCCTCCGGAAAAGCCGCGCGCGAATAGCGTGCTGCAAGCCAGCGCTGGAGAATTCTCAATCCCTGCCCTTCCAGCGTCATATCCCGGCGCGGGTCAGTTGCAAATAACGCTGCCTTGCTAATGGACTGTTTCGAAGTGGCCAACAGTTCTAATGGAACGGGCCCGCCATCCGACTGATACTCGAAATGGAGGCGACGCGCCGTCTTTGCATAAGAATCCGCACCGAGCGTTGCGATGCGCCACCCAACGACGACTTCCGCTTCAGCCTCCTTGTCAGCGGCAGCCGCCAAATCGCAGTCATGTGAAATCACTACGACGAACGTGTCTAGCAGCCTGTCGGACTTGGGGAATCGCAAGCCGAGGGTTTTCGCGGCTTCGTCGGTTAGGACATTTCCCTGAAGCCACAATACCTGACGGGCACTATCTGCCATTCACACACTCGTCAAGTATTTTCACGAAGGTGCGAGGCGCCGAAAGCGTCGGCAGGCACCGTCACCTCTTGGTGTTCAGCGAGACGTTCGGCCAAGCGTTTGCGTTGCTGGAACTCGCGAGACAGCGTCTCAACTAGGTTGCGTGCCAGTTCCACGGCCTTGCCATCCTCGTTGACGGATTCCAGAATTGACCGGCCGCTCGCCCCCCTTCGGCGAAGCATCTGGGGCGTGACGTCAATCGTCGAATCGAGAAAAATATCCGCAACCTGCGCCAAGTCCGATAGCCGCGATTCATTCTGCCTTGATGGCGAGCCCCCGTTGAGCCACTCATGCACCGCCTGCCGCGAAACACCAAAGGTCCTTGCCATCTCCGTGACCGATATTTTCAAAACCTGCCGAATGTGTGCAATCTCTCGCGAGGCGGAAGTCGCCGCGTGGACCACTGCCGTACGCGGATCCTCGAATTCGATCTGATTGATGGTCCAAGTCGCGGTAGCTGCGCTGGCATGAAGATACAGCGGCGTAAGTAAACCCAATGTCCCTGCGAGGCAATAACTGACGATTCGGCCATGAAAGTCGGCACCGACAATGGCCGCCTCATCTAGATGCTCATCATTTTTTGTGAGCGTCGTTGCCCTGACAACGTGCGGCGAGGGGCCGTCAACTTGATACGCAGCGTACATATCGCAGTTTCCTTTAAATTATTTGTTCCAAGCTGCGATGGCGGCCGGCGTGACTATCGCGTTGAATGCCAGACCGATACCGCCCCTGAGCATCGTCAGCCGCGATTTGACGGTATCCATTTCAAACACGTGCCGCCCCTCGATAGAGGCGTCGGTGTCGACAATCGCGTGGACGCCATTGATCACCTGGAATCGAGGCGCAAGATTGATACCGATGGGCTGCAGATCCATCGGAAATCCCAGCGGTCCGGCTTGAATGATCGTTCGTGCAAGTACAACACATTCGGAGGTCTTGAAATGCGTCTCGGTAAGCGAATGAGAAACCTGCACTTCGTCAGGCAATCTTCTGCTCAGGCCCAACACCCCCGGCACTAAAAAGTCTCCAAGTCCTGCTTCTCCATTGGGAGGAACCACCGCATCGAGATAACGCAGGCCAATCCGGTCAGTATGCGCGAGGGTCACGCATTCATGCACGATACCCACCCCCTTCATGAACTCGTCTGCGAACGTCTCGAACGTATCGTATTCCGTAGTCTGGAAAGACAACGCGTTTTGCTCGACGATAAACCCCTTCGTGCTATCGGTGCTGAAGAACATCAGCCGTTCGACTTGGTTGACCACGGGGGGAGGTTGAGGTTGCGACGTGTCCCCGATCATTGGCATCAAGTTGAATGCCATAGACACACCTTTTTTGAAGTCGGGGTAGCCCACTTTTCGCATCCGATCCTGAATATCAGCGGCATACGAACCCAGGCGAAGGATCGGATTATGACGGGCTTGAGCGATGGCGAAGTACACCGGCGCGTTCTTCATTTTTTCACCCATTCAAACTTCTAACTTGACAAACGTACTTACAGTTTACACTTTACTTGACAAAGCATGCGAGTGGCAATCGACATCGACGCAAGCCCCGTCAACCTCGATGCCCTGCCGCACCATCACGGCCAATTTCTCCTTGTCTTTGGACAAGGTGGGTAAACAACTTCTCGATGGGCGTCGCCAGTGCATGGGGCGCCGCCGCACCTACGGCCGCAACCAGTGCGGCCGGTGATATGGCAGGCAGTGCCTGCCACATTGGGGGGCAAGCCGTAGGCCTGAGGATTTGGCAGACGCTGTTTGCCAAAGCAGCGGATAAACGGTGTAGAACCGGCGGCACTGGCGCGGGGTGCGCGGGGACAGGTCGCGTATGCCGCGTGCGTCCAAGGCGTCGGCCAACCCGTTGACCATGGCCTCACCATAGGTGGCACGGTCGGCTCCTTGTTGCTCGTCTCGCGGCTAACTCAAGTGAAGTCTGTGTCGACGTCCGGCGACTGCAAACGAAACAAACAAAACGGGAAATAAACGAAACGAAGGCCCGTTTGCTCTATTCAGTCATGACAGTTTCCGTTTATTTGTATATAATTTTACACATTAAGTTATTTAATGCATAAATAAATGCCCGCCAATGAAGCGCTTCCGCTGGAGGTCAGGCAAGCCGTCCAAAGGCTTGGCAAGAACATTCGCCTGGCTCGCGTGCGCCGCCGAATAAGCCAGGAGGAGCTTGCAAAAGCCTGCCAAATCACCCGGAAAACGCTGTACGCCATCGAGACCGGCATTCCCGGCATCGCGGTCGGAACGCTCTTTTCGGTACTCTGGGCGCTCGGCCTGCTCGACCCGGCCATAGCTCTTGCTGACCCCGACCAGGACGAACACGGCAAAATCCTGGAGGCCGCACGTCAGCCGCAAAGAGTGCGCCATTCGCCAGCCATCGACAACAATTTCTGAGACCTGAACAATGGCGCACGAAGAGCAATCCTGCTATGTCCATATCCAGTTGCCTGCCACCATGGAGGTCGTTCCCTGCGCTTCCCTGAAAGTCAAAAACGTCGCCGCAGGGGTGTTCGAGGGCACCTTCACTTACGGCAAGCGGTATCTCGAGCGTTCGAACGTCATCGCATTGGACCGCTTTCACCTGCCCCTGACGGAACGTGCCTTCAAGTTCACCAAGCTCAAGGGCATTCCAGGTGCCGTCCGTGATGCGAGTCCTGACGCATGGGGGCGCAGGGTCATCCAGGCCAGGTTGCAACGGCCTGAATCCGATATTTCGGAAATCGACTATCTCCTCAATGGGCCCGACGATGGCGCAGGCAATCTGAGCATCAGCCGCACGGTCGAGCCGCCTGCCCGGACTCGTCGGTGCAACCAAACCCACCAACTGGAAGCGCTCACCCATGCAGCGCAGAAGCTGGAAGAGGACGGGCGATTGCCACACGAAGTGCTGGAAGAACTGGAGCCAGGCACGAGCATGGGCGGTGCGCGCCCCAAGGTGAGCATCGAAGACGACAACAAGATCTGGTTGGCCAAGCTGCCAGAACTAGGTGATCGTCACAACATGCAGCGCATCGAATATGCGACGCTGGAACTTGCGCGCGAAGCCGGCCTGCGCGTATGCGGCACTCGCATGGAGCCGGTCGGCACAAAGGAAACCCTGCTGCTTCAGCGCTTCGACCGCGAGTGGAATCCCGATGCCAAGGCTTACTGGCGGCACGGACTCGTATCGGGCCTGACGGTCCTTGACGCCGAAGATGGCTACCTCGGCCGCCAGCGCTGGTCCTACTTGTTATTGGCAGACGAGCTGCGTCGCTGGTCGGTCAAGCCGGAGGAAGACCGTCGCGAACTGTTTCTGCGCATGGTCTTCAACGCCATGGTCACCAACAACGACGACCACCCACGCAACCACGCCATGCTGCATACGCCCGGCGGCTGGCGGCTCTCGCCAGCCTACGACATAGTGCCGGTGCCGTTGATATCCCAGGAGCGCAGAGACCTGGCGCTGGAGGTCGGAAAGTTTGGGCGGGCAGCCAGCCGGTACAACCTCTTTTCCCGGTGCGATGTTTTCGGACTCACGCGCGAGGATGCCGAAAAACTGGCCTACGCCATGCAGGGCGTCGTGTCGGGCTGGCGGGCATTCTTCGCCGCCAAGGGTGTCGAGCCACGCAGCCTCGACATGCTTGAACAGGCCATACTTCCGCAGTCGTTCCTTTGGGACAGCCCGCCTGAAGCCATCTAGCCGTTATCGGCCATCAGGTTCGCTTGGGCGGCCGCCGGTCGTGAGCCGACCAATGAAAGGGCGGCCCCACCTATGCAACCCGCCAAAACGGCCGCAAGCGCCGAAATTCGCGCGCCGACACGACGATGTGTTCGAGCAGCAGCGCGCGGCGCACATTCAAGGTCTTTTCGATAGGCGCGACCATGGTTGCCGCTGAATCGCCGGCCTGCTGCGCCAGTTCAGACACCAGACGCTGCGCGGTCGCGAGATCCTGCATCTCGCCCAAAAGGGCCTGCAGGTTCTCTACCGCAACGAGATAAGGCTGCGCCACCGCTTCATCATGCAGCGGTGCTGCCACCTGGCTTAGATAGCGCAGCTTTTTCACTTCGATCCGGAAATGGTGCAAAGCCTCGGCGGACGCCGTTTCGGTATGGCGCGCGCATTTGCGCGCCCGCCTGGCACGCCGCTCCAGCAGGTCGCCAAGCGCACGCCTGACCCGGTCATCGCGTTCGTCGGGGCTGCGGGTTGCCGGTGCCGCGAAGGCGGCTCCGATGAGCGCAGGCAGGCTGCCAAAGCGAGTGCCGGCAAGCACCACACCGGTGTGCTCGCGCTGCCTGGCCTGGTAATTCAGTGCGCGGCGGCGCAGTTGCGCCCGCACGGTCTTGGCAAGGTCGACGCTGAGGATCGGCAAAGTCTCATGGACAAACACGTCGGCATCGCGCGACGCGCCCAACACCCCGGCGATCCAGCGCATCGCGTCGCGGCTGGCCGAGTATTCGGGCCCGAATCGGCCGGCATCGACGGCCTGCAGCACGCCGTGCAGCCCGCGCATCCGCCGCAGCCCCACACGCAACTGGTGCACAAACTCCGGATCCCGGCTGGCCAAGGCAGCGTGGGCATTGGCCTGGAATTTGCGCAGCCACGCCAGCCCCAGCGCCGCCAGGCTCGACCGCGAGCGCAAGTCATTCGCGCGCGGCCTGCGGCCCGCGCCGGGCGGAGCGGGCTTTTTTTCCGGCGCGAGCGGGCTGGGTCGGCTTTTCGAACCGCTAGCCATCGGTCGCCGCCGGGCGACGGCTCCAGCCACAAAAGTCAGGGGCAAATCCCTGAGCCGCAGCGAAGCGGGTTTCGTCTTCTTACCAGGCACCGGTGTTCCCCATTCGAAGTTTGGCGCTGCCCGTCGCTATTGGCGCGTACCGCGCCGCCCGGCTCGCGCGCACTGCGCGTGGCTTGCACAAAAAACACATCATGGTCGCTCCCCGTTCTTTCGCCGCCTCAATCCTTCGGCCGTTGCCTCAATGCGTCGAGCCGCTCGCGCAAAGCCCGTTTCTGTTCTTCCAATTCCGTGTTGCGCGCATACAGTCGTTTGAGGTCGGTGGCATATTGGCCGCTGCGATTGCGCACTTCCTGTTCGCTGCGCACCATTTCCTCGTAGTTCCGGGGCGGCAAGTTCATCGCGGCGGCCCCCTGCACGGCAGGGACATCGAGGGTCGACTGCTCCACTCGTCGCATTTCCTGCGTCATCTGGAAGCTCTGGAATGTGGCCTGCTGTTCCTGTTGCACACGCACGATTTCCGCCTCGATCCCGCGCATCTCGGCTTCAGGTGCCGGATCGGCGAGCGCCAAGTGGCACGTCAGGCCCAGTGTCGCGATGATGCAGGCCGCTTTCCGATTGCTCATGGTATTTCCCTCGCGGTGACCGTTCGGGTCGATTATCCACCCGCTACACCCCGGCACACACCTTCGTCAACCGGGTGCACACCAGCCTAGCAGGGAATCGTGACAATCCGCCCACACATTGCAGCGAAGGTGCATTGCGAGTGTCATGTGGCGCGGCTAGTTTCACCGTCTCATGGACAGTGCCGAAGCCCGGCTTTTGCGCCGAATCATCTGCGCCCTCGCGTTCGACTGCGGCGGCTTCGAGGAAAAGGCGAACTGCAAATCACCAGTTCCCTGAATAAGGCATATGCCCGTATGGCGCCCGCCCCGCCCGCCTCGCGGGCGTCCGATTGGAAGTGACGGCATTGAGCCGCATGGCCGCCGCCCAAGTTTCCGTCAACGTGGAATCGCACACAGGTGGCACGCGCCCACCACATCGGCATGAGCTCGATGAGTCACTTTCCGGTGCTCGATCGCCGTTGACGAGCATCGGCAAGCGACCCTTTGCCGAACTAGCCGTAAAGGCTGTGATGCTTGAAAACTCACGTTTTGTAGCAGGCTCAGCGCTTCACGCCCGTCATGCGCCGCGGTTCGCCCACGCCGATCCTGCCGTCCGCCCGCGCCGAAAGGTAGGCGTACAGGTCCAGCACATGCGGATCCACCATTGCATCCCCCTCCCAGGCGGGCATGCTGACCCGGCCGCCTGTGCCGCGTTCGCGCCGCATGATCTGCTCGAGCATGGTGTCAGGCGTCGCCGCGCCATTGTCCACCGGCGGCCCGTCGGCGGGTGCGACGATACGGTAGCTGGCCAGCACCTTGGCGGCGAAGGCGCGCGGGGTCATGTTGCCGATACGCGCGGTAAGGTCGGGCGCGATCGCGCTGCCCGCGCCGCCCATTCCATGGCAGGCGCTGCAGGCCGAATGGAAGATGCGCCAGCCCGCGTAGGTGCCCGAGTCGACACGCCCGTCGACAATCCGATAGTTGCCGGGCATGGGCTCGGCGCCCGCTTGTGCCAGCGCAAGCGGTGCGCTCAATGCGCAGCCAAGCGCCGCCGCCCACACCACGCGCGTGACCACTTGCCGGGTGGTGCAACAACTGATCCTTCGCTTCATCGGATTTCCCCTGGCGTATTCCAAGCCGACATCTTGGCGCATCGCAGGGCGCCGGGCTTGAGCAAGATCAAGTCGCGTCCAAGATCGTCCAGGGCACACCCGGAACCGTGCGCGGGCCGGCAGACAACGGCAACGCACGACTTCACTCTTGCGGCGACTGCGGCTGCCGGACAGGCAACTACCCGGTTCGCGATCCGACGCGAACTTTTCCGCGATTGCGAAACGGCACCGACTGCCGCCGGGAATCAGCGCCGACACCTTGGCGCGCAACACCGGCTGGCTGGTAAAGTTCAGCGGCCCAAGCTATCAAGACACAAGCGGTCAAAATTCGACGAGCGGCAAAAAGCACGGCCATGGGTTACGCTTGGCGAGCACGATGTCTGCAAGCGCTCGGCGGCACGAGCGACACCGGCACCTGCCGCGGCGCGCGGCGTGAAGCCCGCATCGCCATCGCCCCTCGCGCGTGCAGAGCGCGCGGATCAACCCACCCAGTCCCGCCATGAGCCCGCCCGCCAAGCGTTTCGCGAATCTGCTTGCCATCGGCCGCCGCCCGCTGCCGATTTCGCGCCGCCGCTTTTTCACAGGCCTTAGCCTGGCAGCGGCCGCCGGCGTCACCTGGGAAGCCTGGCGCTACCACCATCCGGTTTGGCGCGATACGCTGGCGCTGCAATTGCGCCTGCCCACGCCGCACGACAGCGAGACGCAACTGGCGCGCATCGTTGCCGCCGCCACTGCGCAGCGCCCGTTGTTCACGCGCAAGGTCAAGCCGCGCTACGGCGAATGGCTGGCCCATTTCGAGGAACCCGGCGAGACCTTCAACCAGTACCTGCGCGCGGTCCCGCTGTCGCGACGCAGCATCGACGGCGACATCCTGGTGCTGCCGCTGGGCAGCTTCGATGAACGCCTGTCGCGCATCGTCACCGATGTGGTGGCCTTGGCGCAGCTGTTCTACGGCCGCACGGTGCGGCTCCTGCCGGCGCAGCCGGTGCCGCCCTTGCCGGCCGGGCAGCGCCGCGGCAGCGGCCCCGCGGAGCAGCTCTACAGCCTGCCGCTGCTCGACCTGCTGAAGCCGCTTGTTCCGCCGGGCGCCGCCGCGCTGCTGGCGATGACGCCACAGGACCTGACCCCCGGCCCCGGGTGGAACTACGTATTCGGCCAGGCCAGCCTCATCGACCGCGTCGGCGTGTGGTCGCTGTACCGTCTGGCCGAGGCGCGCGCGCCGGCGCCCATGCAATTGCGCCGCGTGGCCCAGGTCGTGCTGCATGAGCTCGGCCACATGTTCGGCCTGTGGCACTGCACGGCCTATGGCTGCTGCATGAACGGTTCGAACTCGCTTTCCGAGTCGGACCGGGCGCCGCTGGCATTCTGCCCGGAGTGCGACGCCAAGGTAGTGTGGCGCTTCGGCCTGGACCCGGCGCCGCGCCAGCGCCGCCTGGCGGCATTCGCCTCGATTCGCGGCCTCGCTGCCGATGCCGAACTATGGAGCCGCTGCGCTGCCGCGACAGAGCGCGTGCTCGGCACGGCGGTGGTGCGCGCCTGAGGCCGGCGCACAGCGCTGCAATGGCGTACAAGCGGGCCGGCTTGCCGGGCCGCGGTCAAGCCTCCCCGGCCTGCCGCCTGCAACACCGCCCAAGGACACACTGAACAAGACCGTAGGCCAGGAACGTCCCTCTCGCAGAGCGTCGAATCGAAAGGACCCTTGGTTCGCGGATCCGCATGCCAAGGACTGGTTCAGCGTTTTCCTAACCGGCTTCGCGCAATTCCAGGGCACCGCCCTTGAGCCGGCCGCGATACTTCTTGTCGCCGGCGGCGAACTCGATGTTCTGGCCGCGCACCCGCCCCTTGATCTCCTGCGTGGCACTGTCGGTCTTGAGCGTGCCGCCCAGCTTCTGGTACTTCTGCTTGAGCGTGATCTGCCCCTGCGCCACGCTGTAGGTGCCGGCCACGCGCTGCGGCACCACCCAGAACAGCACCGTGCAATAGGAACTTTCGCAGCCGGGCTTGCCGTGCATCTCCACTTTGACATCCGGTTCCCAATCACCCATGGTGAAGGTGTTGGAAACGATGCGGGTGCCGGGCTTCAAGCCGAGGATCTTCGGGCGCAGCTTGAGGTTGATATCCGGCAACAGAAACATGGTGATCACGCTGGCCTTCGAAAAGCTGGTCTCGAACAGGTCGGCCTTGGCGAAGGTGGCTTTGGCTGCGACGCCGGCTTTCTCGGCGTTGCGCCGCGCGAATTCCACCATGTCCGGGTTGTATTCGATGCCGCTGGCACGCGCCCCCAATTTAGCCGCGGTGATCACGGTGCGGCCGTCGCCTGACCCCAGGTCGATCACATAATCCTTCGGGCCCACCCGCGCGACTTCCAGCATCTTGTCGACCACCGCTTGCGGGGTCGGCAGCCAGATCACGTCCTTGCCTTCCTGGCCCGATGTCGGTTCATAGCTCGCCGCGGGTGCAGGCGACACGGGCGGGGTTTGCGCCAGGGCGATGCCCGCGATCGATGCCAAAAGGGCAGCGGCAAAGTGCAACGAAGCAACAGCGGACATTGAAAGACTCCTGCGGGCTTGGGTGGCAAGGGGTCGCACATTATGCGCGAGATCAAACAGCCGGCGCGGCGCCGGCCACCGCGCGCCAGCAGCGCCGGGTTGCATCTGGTGCAGCGACTTGCGCGCGGCACTCCCCGGCAGGCAAATGCGGCCGCAAAAAAGCTGCGCTTTCGGCTGCATTTGCCGTAAACATCGAAACAGCAT
>Ga0163149_10002341_pt1 | contig 22977 bp, 27 predicted proteins | sample OliLakLV19MP5G1_FD_148604 | JGI IMG/M metagenome (GOLD analysis project Ga0163149, IMG submission 148604) | Freshwater microbial mat bacterial communities from Lake Vanda, McMurdo Dry Valleys, Antarctica - Oligotrophic Lake LV.19.MP5.G1 | ecosystem: Environmental > Aquatic > Freshwater > Lake >...
GAATTAAGGAATAATGAACTTGCATTGCTATCATCCTCTCTTCTATAAATACTTAAATTATAAATCCATTGCCAAAGTCTAAACTCCTGATATAACGGGTGCGACTTTGGAGCTGCTTTTAAATACTTTGTTTTTTCTACACCATCTACTTTATACTTCCTATATTCCAGCGTACAATCGCTTATAGAAGTTTTTTTACTTTTTAACGGACGTTGATAAAAGATAATGTCGTCTAAGAAGAGATGTGCAAATCCTTTATCGCTAAGTGTTATTTGGTGGGCTTCGTTATTTTTGTATAGTTCTCTTACACAATCACTAAATAAATCTGTTGATTGCAATTCTGGATGTTCTTTAATTTGTTTATCTAAAATAGCATTAAGCTCTTTCTTATAGAAGTTTCGCTCAATAGTTCGAACTAGTTTGCCATTAATTTTCTGTTTAGGTTTTTCTAATAGGGTGTCGAAAATGTATGAGCCGACTGTTTTTTGAGACTGGTTAATTTCTTGTTCTGTTTTCTTTTTTACCAAAGTCCAATCATCTTCACCTGGTGCCCTAAAACTTCTTTTCTCCTTTCCATCTTTATCAGTTTTAATTGAGCCGTCATCGTTTAAATCGGTAGTGACAATAAAGTCTCTAACTTTTTCTGTCCAATCAAATAACGGAGTTTTGCTTGATCTTCTATATATCCAATCGTTTTCTAAAAGTAAAGAGTACCAAATCTCATCTTTGCCTTTTTGGACTCCATCAGCTTTTACTTCTATAATTTTTAATGAATGAAATTCTACTAGTTTGTTTGGATTTTCATCTTCCTCCTCACCTCTTAGCTGGTAGTATCCTCTTTTTTGATTGAAATTCAAAAGGAGCCAGGCTAATTCTTCCTTTTCTATTTTTTGTGTTAATGCTTTTTTACGGAGATAATAAATTGTCCAATCGTAAGGAATCTTCTTGTTATTAGCAACTAATTCAGGTTGATATTTAGCAAAGTCTGCTAACATTTCACCAAACGATTGTTTAAAAATAAAATCGTACTGCGTTTTATTTAATTTTAAGTTGTTGTTAATGGTATCTGACTTATATGCAATTTTAGGTTCTGCTTCATTTATAAATTGTCCTAAATGGTTTTCAAAATCAATTTCCGCAGCATAATGTTTGGGTAAAAAACCCAGCAAATTAAGAACTCTATGTAATCTTTCTCTACGCAATAAATGTCTTTCTCTTAATCTACGAACACTTCTATAGCTTGTTCTTTCAGCTGTTTGTGAAATCTTACTCCCTTCAGCAAATTTCCCAATAATGTCCTGACTCATTGGAATAATCCGACTACCCATTCCTAGTATTTCGCCAGTTTTAGTCTCGAAATCTTGATTAATGATAGCCCATCCTATAGAATTAGTACCCAAGTCAAGTCCAAGAATTTTTTTGTTCATATGAATAAGTTTGTTAGTTTTAATATTGAAAGCAAATCACAATAAGGATTATTCCGTTGTGAAAACATTCAAGGCGGCGCAAGTCGCTTTTTTATTGCCCCGAAACTTTAAGATAATGATTTCCCCAAAATATCCACTCTCTATTTACCCGGAGTATTAGCTATCCGTTCAGCACACAAAACAGGGTACTCAGAAATTCTTAGCAGCTTAATGTCAGCATGTCATAAAATCTCCCCTTATTTCATCACAATTCTCACTGAGCTATTCCCACTCAAAGCCCGGTCAAAACCCTAGGTAATGTGTATCAATATTACCAACCGGCCATTTTGACGGATATAACTTATGCAGAATCACTAAGTGGGTAAGAATTTTTCCAGAATCCACCTAAACAATCAGCACCCGTTTTGCAGTTTCAGCAAGATCATAATAAGCCGGATCCCAATCTTCCTCCTCATCCAGGGCCAGCCATTCCCGCATTTCCAGGTTGTCCGGGTGATCCGGATCACTGAGAATAATTTTCAATTCATCATATCCACCAGGTCCGCCACAATCTTCCGGCGGGCAGGCCCCTTTGCCGGCCAGTAAGGCTGCTTTAGTAGCCTTACTGGCCGTAATTTTTTCAAGTATGATCTCATGCAACCAATAATCACCCATATCGTAAACGTACCCAAACCGCTGGCCTTCTTCGGTAAAAAGGTCTCGCAGTTTCGATTTGGCAGCATCCCATTTTTCCCTTTCATCAAAAAACATATCATCTTCATAAGGGATATCTATAATCGGGCTTGCAGCTCTCCCTACCGGTGAAAATTGAAAGAGGTGCATATCTTCCCATCCAAAGGCTACCTGTATCAGTTTATGCATCCTTTTAAAGGTGAATTGTGCCGGAACAGATACCCGACGCCAAACCGTAGGGTTAATTATGCCACTGAGTTGAATTTTAAATTGGAATACCATCGGATACTATTGTTTTATTTTTAATTTATATCTGGTATACAACAAACGGATAATTTTTGCTGCAAGGAGAATTTAACCTGTTAGTCCAGGAATTTCCAAACAAAGCCTTTATAAGAGACTCTTCTTTTTCTTGACACATCCCGGATCCCTATATTGTCAAACCCGGTGGCCCGCTCCGCTTCAGAAATACTGAAAAATGTTCGTATTAATCTCCCTTCAATTGTATATTGTCCTATCCGCTTCACATGCTGATAAGGGAATTTAACGGCTTTGATTTTTTTGCGGTTCCCAAATTTCCACAAAAAGCCGCCATAATGCGAAATATTGCCATTTGCAACCTGGGATATATAACTGGCGTTAGCCCCTGTTTCCTTTGCTGCCGACACAATTGATATATAAGTTTTGATGATATGGCCATCAGTATTATATTTCGAGACAGACTTAAAAGGCCTTTTTTTTCTTTTTTCGTGGTATGTCTTTAGCTGTACGTTACCTTTTTGAACAAGCATTAGGTTCTTATAACTCATATTCAGGTTGTCTCCGTCCTTAGCTACAATAACAAGAGTAGGATCATTAAGATTGAATTTTCTGACAAAAAGATAATAAACCATCCTGCCTATGGTGATTGTAGTTTTTTTTGCATTCTGGCAAAGCGATACTACTAAATGGGTATTAAATTTTCCTGTATATGGGTTGATAGGCCGGTTTACACTTTGCTTAAGAACCAATTCTTTTAAAAGCATGTCTCCCTTTGTTGCTCTTTCTATCCATCTTTCTAAAGCCTTAACACGGCCGAAATTTGAAAGCTGGTAATAATCTGCGAATTCCGGAATGTCTTTCCATTTTTCACCATGCATGTCTTTTAATGAATGGTTCCTATATGTTTTTTTTTTACTTAACATGGTCTTAATAACTGGTAAGCTTGTGGAGTTTCTGTAGTAAAACTGCCCTATGTTTCCTATTTTTGAAGTTACTAAAATCCCTAATGAACAAACTCATTTTCACCGAAGAATTTTGCCAGCCGGAAAACCTGCACCCCTTTACCCTCACCAGGCAGTTGCAGGATATTCGTATAGGCATACTGACCATCCGGGAAAAATGGGAAAAGATGATGGGGCTGCACTCCTTTGATAAAAAAGAAGATGATTATAAAGATATGGCCCGGTCGGTCCATATCGATGAAGCGATTGGTGACGGCACCTGCTTTATTATCCATGGCAATGTACTACCCACCCGTGGCCTGATAAAAGCTGTCAAAAGGTTGAAAGACGGAGAGTGTATTGCCGGTAGTAACGATAATCCCGTAGTTTTCCGCATCACAAAAAAAGAAGTGATTGGCCGCCACAAAATTAAAGTGGGCAAGGCGGTTGATTTTACCGGTGCCATTAAGCTGATCCAATATCCCTGGGATATTTTTCAATTAAATGACTGGGCTATCCGTGAGGATTTTGAATTGCTAACTAAAAACAGGTCATCACAGCGTATCTCCCGTACGAATAAAGTGACCAAAGCTTCACAGGTATTTATCGAAAAAGGAGCGAAGCTGGAACACAGTATAATTAATGCATCCACGGGCCCGGTTTATATTGGAAAAAATGCAGAAGTGATGGAGGGTTGTATCATCAGGGGGCCATTTGCAATGGGCGAGGGAGCTTGCCTGAAAATGGGAACAAAAGTTTACGGCGCTACAACACTGGGACCTCGCTGCGTGGTGGGCGGAGAAATCAAGAATTCGGTACTGTTCGGTTACAGCAATAAAGCACATGATGGCTACCTGGGCGATTCCGTACTGGGTGAATGGTGCAATATGGGCGCAGGAACCACCAACTCTAATTTGAAGAATAATGCAGGAGATGTAAGAGTCTGGACACCAAAAGGCGAGTTAAATGCAGGGATGAAATGCGGTGTATTAATGGGTGATTATTCAAGAACAGCTATTAACACGGCCATTAACACCGGAACAGTGATTGGTATTAGCTGTAATGTGTTTGGGACAGGGCTTGCTCCAAAATATATTCCCAGCTTTTCCTGGGGTAGTGAAGGGGTGAAACGGTATGAATTTGAAAAAGCCTTGCTGGATATCGCAGGGTGGAAAAAATTAAAAGGCCAGACTCTTACCGAAGATGAACAAAGTATTTTGAAATATATATTCGGAAAATACTAATTTCCGAAATGCCCATTAGAATATAAACAATTGGATATGCCTGCGACAAAAGGCCGGTAGAATGGCGGTGGCAAGCTTAATGATCAAGATTAAAAGACAATTAAACGAAAATAAATAATTATGAGAAAACAAATTGCTGCCGCTAACTGGAAAATGAATTGCACTTTTCAGCAAGGCGAAAAATTATTGGATGAAATCCTGGATGCCGGCATCAAATTATCCGATCATCAATTGACCATCTTCGCGGTACCGTACCCTTACCTGCTCATGACAAGAAGCGAAGTGGAAGAGGAATGGAACTATAATGTGGCAGCACAAAATTGTCATCATAAGAAATCAGGCGCCTATACCGGGGAAGTGTCGGTAGAGATGCTCCACTCAATGAATATCAATTTCTGTGTAGTAGGCCATAGTGAAAGGCGGGAATACAATGGCGAAACCAACGCTTTGCTTGCGGATAAAGTGAATCTTTGTTTTGAAAACTTCATAACACCTCTTTTCTGTTGTGGTGAACCGCTGGCTATCCGTGAAGCTGGTACGCAGAATGATTTTGTAGCAGCACAACTGAAGGAATCCTTATTTCACCTGCCCGCAGCTACCATTAAAAATATAATTATTGCCTATGAACCTATCTGGGCTATTGGTACCGGCAAAACAGCCAGTACCGAACAGGCACAAGAAATACACCAGTATTTACGTTCTGTATTAGCAGCTCAGTATGGCGATGCGGTGGCCAATGAAATACCAATTCTCTATGGTGGCAGCGTAAAAGCGAACAATGCCAAAGAGCTCTTTAGCTGCCCTGATGTGGATGGAGGATTGGTTGGAGGTGCCTCACTGGTAGCAGCTGATTTTGTAGAGATCATTAAGGCGTTGAAGTAGGGAGTGGGGAGTGGCGAGTGGGAAGTAGGAAGTAGGAAGTAGGAAGTAGGAAGTAGGGAGAACATAAAACTTGCCTACCGGGTTTGGAGTTTGGGTTATAGTTATTCTCGTATTGAGTTCAAGAGTATATGCCGGCAAGAAGAAGTTAATTGTACACTACCGCAAAAATATATTAACTTCTCCGGCGATTTTGCATAGCGCTTAGAAATGTGATGATAGCACGAAACTTTAAACGTTGAACCTTAAACTTTAAACTATTCCCGCCCCTTTTCATATCATACTCCAGCGAAAGAACCAGGTGTTGCTCAGTTTTCTGAAGATTAGGGCCATCGTGAATGGCCGGGAAATCTATCCACTGGCTGATACAAAGCCGGTAGTGATACCTGTAATGGAGAATAACCCCCGCATCGTGATTACGGATGGCTACCATATTACCAAACCACTGAAACTGGTCTATAATGATATACCGGCTTACTGTTTCAAGGTAGTATGTGCTATTACTGACCGCCAGTTGCTGTTAGGATTTATGGTATTGGCTATTTTATATCTCTCCGGTTTATATACAGGGCTATTGGTATTGAAATTTTTCAGCTTTCTCCCGCTTGTTTACCTGTTGTTGTTTTATTATCTGAACCGAAAGGAATTTATACGGCTGATTCCGGTTATGAATTAGCTGACTGTTGCGGTGCGGAATCTGTAATTTCTTTGAATGCTTCCAAGTGCCCTTTTTTAAAGGATGGCCTGGTCAAAACCCAATTAGTTTTATTTATCCTTTGTTCGCAAGACAAGCTGGTTTATTTTAGCACTTGATGTCAAGAAAGAAAATACTCTGGCTCTGCAGCTGGTATCCCAACAAAAAGGGACCGTTTGATGGTGATTTTATTCAACGTCATGCCCGGGCAGCAGCATTGTATAATGATATTTACGTACTACACGTGGCCGGGGATGTTTCAGGAAAGACCGGGCAAACAGAAGATGTAATTACCAGGACAGAAGGATTGACCGAACATATCGTTTATTACAAGCGGTCTGCTTCTTTGGTGGGGAAACTATTATCGCATTACCGCTGGCTGTCATTATCCAAAAAAGCGATCCGGGAATACATTCGTAATCATCGCCAGCCAGACCTGGTTCATGTGCATGTTCCTATAAAGGCCGGAATTGCAGCATTATGGGTTAAGAAAAAGTTTAGTATCCCCTTTGTTGTAACAGAACACTGGGGAATTTATAACGAGGTGGAAGTACTAAATTATACAGGGAGGCCAGCGGCTTTTAAACGCTACACTGTAAAGATATTCAGGGAAGCTGCCCGATTTATCAGTGTAAGCCGCTACCTGGCCGAAGGAGTGAACCGCCTGGTAACTAGCAAAGCATATACTGTAATTCCCAATGTAGTAGATACGACCTTATTTAATTATCAGGATCCACAACAGTCTCCTTTCCATTTTATTCACGTTTCTAATATGGTACCGCTGAAAAATGCAAAAGGGATATTGCATGCATTTAAATTGTTGCTCCAACAAAGCAGTGGTGCCGATGTACGGCTGATTATGGTAGGATATGCAAATGCAGAGATCCGTGAGTATGCCAGCGAATTGGGTTTGAAGGATGCCAGTCTTTCTTTCCGTGGCGAAATTACTTATCCGCAGGTGGCTGTTGAAATGCAGCAATCCCACTGTCTCCTGATATTCAGCAATATTGAAAATTCACCCTGTGTGATCGGTGAAGCATTTTGCTGTGGTGTACCCGTTATTGCAACAGCAGTAGGAGGTATCCCGGAATTGGTAAATGAAAGCAATGCGGTCCTTGTAAAGCCGGGTGATGAAAAGTCTCTTGCGGTAACCATGCAGCAGATGATGGTTCGCTACGCAGCATATAATCGCAAAAAAATAGCTGAAGATGCAATAAGCAAGTTCAGCTACCTGGTGACCGGTAAACAATTCGATGAAATTTATTCAGCTACTCTCCGTGGAAGAGACTAGTTCTTCAATTTTTGTATCAGCTCAATATATTCTTTCATGGCATCGGTTGTTGATTTTCCTTTTAATGCAGCCCATACTTCATACTTAGCTTTTGCCACAAAGTCGAAAGGATTGGAAGGTGCCTCGGTATTGACATCACCTATACTACCTTGTTTATACAATGAATACAACTGAAGTAATGTTTCATTGCTTGGTTTAACAGGTAAATTTTTACTGTCTGCAGCGGCCTCTTCAAACTTTTCTTTTAATTCCATGTTGGTTTTTTATTTTACTTTTTTCTGTGGGGTTTAAAATGAAATAGCCTGCAATGTACTACTTCGGTTTTTAAACAGGCTGAATCACAGATATTGTTACTTATTTGGTCCGGGCATTGTCGATAAAAATACTTTGCACCATTTTTTTATCATTAATGGTTTTGTAAAATTCATCTATATATGAAATCGCTTCTTTCTTCACCTTTGCCTGTAAATAGGTGCAGTTGTTGATCAGTGCCACAATGCTTTCCTTTTTGTTCCTGAAAACATCAAGGGTGGTTTGTAATTCTGCCATGGTTCTCGGAAAGCCCCGGTACACTCGTTCGGTTACTGTTTCTGTGCCCAGCAGTTCATTGGGTGTAGCATAGCTGGCATTTACAAAACCGGAGTGGTCAAAATCATATGGCACCGCGTAGGGCAGAGAAGCAGGGTTTTTTTTGTCATAGATCAGCCTGATATTATGATTGTTGGGTACTGACCAATCACCGTTGCTGATGAGGTATTCGAATACAGCCACTTTGGTCATCAATTCCCGGTCAGTATTTTCAGTGGCGTAACTTGCTTTGCCTTTTTTGATGCAATCATTCCTTAGGGCCATGTCAGCATCGTCCTCAATCAAAAAAGCATATTGTGCAAAAGGCTTGACTTTATTCCGGGTGTCGTTGTAATTCACTTTCAATAGCCTTACCCGGAAACTTTTATCATCGAGCAGGTTATACATTTTATAGATCAGGTATTCTTTTATTAAAAGTTGCTCATCATTGCCATTGGAGCCACACCCAATTACGAGTTTTAGTTTGCCAAGGGGGGAAAGCCGGGGTGAAGTGAGGGTTTTAAAATCCACCATGATCGGCGGAATATTACAATACTCCCTTCTGAAATGGCCCCGGGGTGCTACAGATACCGGTTCTTCGATGACGGAATTGTCCGCAAACTTTAAACTAACCGTGGCAGGCTGAAACATGTCCACGCCTTTTTCTTTCTGCATTTTGACAATATCAGTAGTCAGTGTCATTTCGATCAATGCGTCTTCGGCGAAGAACTTAACACTATCAATTTTTTGGGCCTGTGTCAGCCAGCTGGTGGCAGAGAGGCAAACGAGGAAGATCCATTTTATTTTTTTCATAACAAAGGTGGTTAACATGGTTGGTAGTTCCGATAATTATCGGAAGGAAATTACAAAAGAAAATTCAATAATATTCTTTCCTCACAAATCCTATTTCAGCAGTTCCGGTATAACGGTGCCGACTGAACCGCTGGGCATCTGTATATGTAACAAAGCTGCTATAGTCGGCGCAATATCAGTCATATAGGTTTCCCGGTTTGTTTTTCCCTGTTTAATGCCCCAGCCATACCAGAGCAAAGGTATATGTGTATCATAGGGATTCCACAGGCCATGGGTAGTACCTGTATTACTCCACGCATCAATATAACCGGGCTTGAGTATCACCTGTATCTCGCCGTTTCGACGGGGATAGTACCCATTATTCAGCATCTTGCGGATAGTGGCAGGCAAGGGAACTTCATTCAGGTTTTCCATGGCAAAAGCCCTGTCGATACCCGGTTCAGCGTATAATTTTTTTACCAGCCAGTCAATCACTTCTTCTTTATCTACTTTGGCAGAATCAAGGGAAGGATGGTTCAGGTGTAACTGGTAGTTGTCATCAGCTACAATTATATTTTTTATACCATATTTTTCGGCCAATGTCTTATTAAAGTTGCTCATTACTGTATTCATATACACCCGTCCGCCTGGTAATTTATTTTCCAGCATAAACTCGGGAGTATGTGCCACGCCATGATCTGCTGAAAGAAAAACCGTGTATTGCCCTTTACCAACCTTGCTATCGAGAAAATCAAGCAGGTTGCCCAATTCTTTGTCTAAACGAAGAAATCCATCTTCCGTTTCAATGGAATTGGGACCATAGGAGTGGCCGATGTAATCGGGGGAGGAAAAGCTGACAGCCAGGAAATCAGTAATATTATCAGCCCCGAGTTGTTCTGCAACGACTGCTGATTTGGCAAATTCAAGGGTCAGGGTGTTCCCCATCGGTGTAGTCGTAATTTTGCCATAATCCTTACCAATATATTTTTTCAGGCTATCGTACGGAAATTTATTGTCGCCCAGTGCTTTGGCCTCATATGATTTTTCATCCGTTGTGCTGTTGATATAAGTGGATGCGGGGTACAACAAATTCCAGCCTTGCTGATAGTATTTATCCACTAATTTCTGGTTATTAAAATCTTTGACCCATTTAGGCAATTCGGTCATATAGTAAGTAGAACTGATCCAGTTGCCAACGGAATTATCATACCAGTAAGCTGCATTGGCGCTATGTCCTGCCGTCAGGATTCCACCACGGTCTTTGATCGCAACACCAATGACCTTGCTTTTAAAATTAGTAGCTAAGCGCAGTTCATCGCAAATCGTTGTAACCAGCATGTTTTTGGGACTTTGTTTTCCCGCTGCAGATGAGCTTCCTACTGTATTGACCGATTTGTCTTCTGTACAATAGACGGTGCGTTGCTGTTCCCTGTCCCACCAGTAATTGCCGGTAATACCGGAAATAGCCGGAACAGTACCTGAGTAAATAGAGCTATGGCCACAAGCTGTAACAGTAGGAGCAAAAGGTATCAGTGTATTTTCGCAGGTAAACCCCTGGTTTAGCATTCTTTTGAAGCCGCCATTGCTGGCATACCGGTCATAAAATCGATACAGGTAGTCCCAGCGCATTTGGTCCACAATGATTCCTACCATCAGTTTGGGACGCTGAATACTTTGCTGGGAAGAAGCCGCAAAGCCAGTTAAAAGAAACAAAAAAGCCATGAATAGTCTTCGCATGAAAATATATTTCGACAAATGTAAGGTATTGGTATTTCCGATTTGTTACCTGGGCAGACGGTCTTTCTTCCCGGAAGGATGCTTTTACAACACAATTGATCATATCAGGACAAATCCTTTTATTTTTAAGGCATGAAAACGATAGGATTAGTAGGCGGCACTTCCTGGATTTCGTCGGTGGATTATTACCGGCTATTCAATGAAATAACTAACCAGCGGCTAGGGGGGAATGAAGCTGCCAAAATTGTCTTGTATTCCGTTAATTACGGCGAGATCGTCGGTCTTACAAAGAAAGGTAATTGGGACGCCATTGCGGCCATTATCGGGGATGCGGCACAGAAAACAGAAAAGGCCGGGGCTGACTGTATTTTACTGGGCGCTAATACCATGCATCATATCGCAGAACGGGTACAGGAGAACGTATCGATCCCCTTACTTCATATCGCCGATGCAGCAGCAAAAGCCATTCAGGAAAAAGGGTTGAGTAAAGTAGCTTTATTGGGGACCCGTTACACCATGCTATTTGATTTCTATAAAAACAAACTGGCATCACATGGCATTGAAACGATCATTCCGGATGAAAGCGGGGTCACATTCGTCAACGATTCCATTTACGATGAATTGGGAAAAGGAATATTCCTGCCCGCAACAAAGCAAAAATTTGTTGAATTGATCGATCAATTGTCGGGAGAAGGTGCACAGGGGGCTATACTGGGCTGTACTGAGATACCTATGCTAATTAAGCAAACAGATACGGCTGTACCTGTGTTTGACACCACGCTGCTGCATGCGACTGCCGCGGTTGATTTTGCATTAAGCTAAACGTAATCATTTGATGGGAGTACAATGTTCAGCCAATATTTTAACGGTACCATTTATTTTAATGAGGGTGACACTGCAACGCTGGCTGTCATTGAAAGGAGTATCAAAATAACTGCCCTGTGCCTTCCAGACAGTATTGACCACCGCTGTATTGCCTTCTATTTTTATATCGAATTGTTTCCGATCTACGCTGCTTAGTTTATAATCAGGGGAACCGGCCGTATGTACTACATTTTTCCTATCAAATATTGCACCGGACTGTGTGAAATAAATATAAGAAGATGACAAAATGGAGTCGACTGTTTTGGCATTCTTATTCTTCCAGCCCTCATCAAAACACTGAATGGCGGCGATCACTTCTTCGCGGGTCAATGTTTCCTGTTGCTGGCAGGACAATCCTGTCAACGTGATGGCTATCAACGATACAAAACAGAGCTTTCTCATGTACAGCAAATTTACAAAAGAAGCATAAGTTTTATAGGGAAAATTGCTGGCTATTATTTATTTCCGTGTAATTTCCAGAATGCGAAAGAAGCGATAATCGACAAACCGCCCACCGTCCACCAGAGTATATTAAAGCCAGCATGTTCCGCTAATTGTGCACCTCCCATTGGTCCGAGGGTTTGTGCCGCAGACCAGGCCATCGTGTATAATGCCGCATACTGCCCCCTGTTAGATGGCTGGGTACGGGCGATCCAATAACTGTTCATAAAAGGCATGGAAAGTATTTCTCCAAAAGTGACCAGTACGATCATGCTGATGGCGACAGCCACTGGAGCTCCGGGTAAATTAAGAAGAAGGAAAGACAGGCCTACCATAAAGACGCCGAGGGTGATATAGAGAATGTTTTTTCTTTTTCCTTCCAGTTTATAGATAAGCACCATTTCTACAAGGGCAATGATAATACCATTTGCCGCCATGATGATCCCGATAAAGGGTTTTGAGAATTGTAGCTCCTTTTCAAAATAAACCGGCAGGTTATTGAACAGCTGGAAGAAACAACAGGCAAACAGCATCGTTATAAAGGCAAAAGAAATATAGGTTTTGTCTTTATATGCCGATTGAATCAAGGGATCATTGATAGCGGGCTTTGCCGGTGGTTTATAATTTACCGGTTTCAATACGAGCCATAATAACAGGGCGGCCCCGATATTGGTAAACCCATCCACCCAGAATAATAATTCATAATTGATATCTGCCAGGAACCCACCGAGTCCACTGCCTACTGCCCAGCCAAGATTAATGGCAAGCCGGTTGAGTGCATAAGAACGGGTACGGTTTTCTTCCTTACTGTAAAAAGCAATGGCAGTTGAATTGGCCGGACGAAAAGCTTCATTAACAAAACTCAGCAGGAAGGTAAAACCGCAAATAAGCGGATAGGTTTTCATTTGTCCCAGTACCATGAACAAAATACCACCAACTGCCAATGTAAACAGCTGTACAGGATAAAAACCAATTTTATCTGTCAGCCGGCCACCTAACCAGGCGCCGCAAAATGCACCGGCCCCAAACATCCCAAAAACAATACCTGCGTCACCTACCGAATAGCCCATTTTATCACTGGTGAGATATAAGGTCATGAAAGGTACTACCATAGTGCCGCTACGGTTGATCAGCATGATCAACGAGAGCAACCAGGTTTGTTTGGATAAACCAGCGTAGGCATTGCGGTATGTTTTGGCAGTTGCGGTTAACATAAAAGTGAGCAAAGGTATTAAAGCAACCTTTAGCGTGCCCTGGACGTTTTGATATCCGGTAATTTATCTACTTGTTTTTTGCCTATTTTCAGTTTCTCAAATTTACCCAACATGAAAAAATATTTTGTATTGTCAGGCATCGTTATAGCAGCATTGATCTTTGCAAATTGTAATTCGGCCAGGAAAGCAACGGCTGCCGCTATTCCCAAATCAACCTATGCAACAGACGTTACTGCACTGGTAACCAGTTATTGCACCCCTTGCCATATTCCTGACAAGGGCGGCAATAAGAAGCCTTACGATAATTTTGCGAATGCAAAGACAGATATTGACGAGATGATCCGCCGTATTGAAATGAACCCCGGTGAAAAAGGTTATATGCCGTTCAAGAAACCAAAACTCAACGACAGTACGATTATGGCCTTTAAAAAATGGCGGGATGATGGGTTACTGGAAAAATAAATTATCAAAGGCATGCTATAAATATACCGATTCGACCTTTTCAAAAATGGCAGGCAGTTCTCAGTAGCGAACAAGTTGATCGGCAGAGGTGGAGGGTTTATTTTCCGGACAGTATGGAATAGAGTTCTTTCGTCCAATCTGTTCTTAAGATGGTATACATGAAATCTTTGTTTTCAGCCGGCAGTTCGATCATTAGCCGGTTGTAATAGTTGGATACGTATTGGTTTTCATTGATCTTTTTCCAGTCATACTTTTTTTGATCAAGTACGCCTTTCAGGAATTTGTTATAGCAGGAATCGCAATGGGCAATAATTCTTTCCGAACGGCATTTGCCGGAGGAGTTAAAGCCATAAATAAAATCAGCAGGTAAGGTCTTGCCCGCTTTTATCGAATAAAGTAATGACGTGTCGTTATCGGTCAGCGTAATTACGAGGCTGTCGTATTTCCTGATTTGCTGTTGAAGGATTTTTTTTACCTGCTTTTTACTTTTACCAATAAAGTTTTGGGAAAAACCCATGAAAGGAAGCAGTAAAAAAAGAAAGAATAAACGTTTCATAGATTTTTGATTTATGCTGCCCTGCAGCAGTTGCAAAAATAGCAGACCCGGCGCTATTAATTGCAAGAGTAGAAAAATGACGGTCATTGAACCTTTATGAAGATTATCTTTGCGCCTTTCGTTCTATAATTACAAATTCAGGAGTATGGCATTATTTGAGAAGAAAGTGAAAGTAAAGAAATCAGTTCTTCCCGGCGCGGGGAAGGGGTTATTCGCCAAAGAATTAATTCCGAAAGGCACGCGGATCGTAGAGTACAAAGGCAAAATAACTACCTGGAAAGAAGTAGATGATAATGATGGGAATAATGGATATATCTATTATGTAAAACGTTACCATGTAATTGATGCCAGCAGGCATCCTTCTGCCCTGGCACGTTATGCGAACGATGCCCGTGGCCTTCAGCGGGTAAAAGGAGTTACAAATAACGCAGAATATGTGGAGGAAGGTTTAAATGTCTATATCAAATCAAGAAAGGATATTCCTGCCGGGTCGGAGATACTGGTACAATACGGCAAAGAATATTGGGATGTAATACGGCATAATATTAAAGTAGAGGAACAGCGGAAAGCCATTCAAAAAAGAAAGGGAAAAAATCCGGAAGGCCTTTAATGGCGGCTATATTTTTTTAGCGAGCCGCTGTACACCATTCAGTTCCTGCAAGGTAAATCCCATTACCTTTAAAAATTTTTTGTGTTGATCACTGGCTACCGAGGTATAGTAGATTGTTCTTACACCTTTCGAAAGCAGGTACTCTTTTTCTTTCTCAAAAATAAAACGACCTACTTTATAATCCCGGTATTTGGCTACGGTGTAATTGATAGTTATAGAAGCGGTACCGTCATCCAATAGTTTGGCGCTGAAAATATTAGCAATCACAAGATCCCTTAACACCACAAAATTCAGGTTGCCTTCTACCTGCTCTCTCCTGAAGTCAGGGAAATGAACTGCAATGTCAGCCTGGTAAAAAGAGAGAAACCTGTCGATCATGATACCGCCATTGCTGAATTCAAGCAACTCAAAATGTTCTTTGCGATTATAAATTTTATAGAGATAGAAAAGATTAATGGCCAGTAGCAGACTGTTAGTAAGAATGATAGGTACTGCTACCAGTACGATGCCATACATGATAAAGGCAATATTACCGCCGGTATTCAGCCACCTGAATTTCAGATCATTGTTGACAAGTAGCCCAAGGGCCAATAATACAGAGGCGAGGTATCCAAAATAAGGAGCTATCTGCTGTAACATGCTGCAATGTTACAACAGAGAAACGACAGGAAGGGCAGGGAACTGCTTAATCCCATACATATTTCCAGCTTCCATCTTGTTGTTTCTTCCATACAGTATGGAAAACGCCTGCAGACTCTTTCACTTTTCCACTGCTGTCTTTTGATTGCCATAGGTACTTACCATACGTATAAGCCATGTCGCCGGCGGAAGCAACATCAATAAAATCCGGGAACCAATTTACTGTGGCTGTTTTGGAATACAGTGCGGCATAATAATTTTTGATCCCTTCTTTACCGTGTATAATCGGATCATTACCACTTTTAATGATAGCGTTAGAGTCGGCAAAGAAACTAAAAGCCTCCGCCATACCTTTTTCGGCCGCCATTTTTTCAAAATCCTTTTCAGCCTGTACTATTTCCTGTTTGGTTTTTTCCAGGTCGGTAGGCTGATGCGACTGGCAGGACTATAATAAAAGGATGAAGGTACTGCCTCCAGTAAGATGTATTTTAATCATTCTAATAGTTTATTTGAGTTTAGCATTTATTTCTGGAGCGGTCCTTCCCATAATACCTGTTCGATCATCCACTGATCGTTTTGCCTGGCCAGTAAAATATAATCAACTCCCCACCAGGCAGTTACTTTTGCTGCAGCAATGGAATTCTTCAGGTTCAGCAGTTCCGCTTTCTTTGGAGCACCGGGTTTGGCAAGATTCTTTTTCTCCAATACCCTTTTTGAATAATGGATTGCCTGGCGATAGGTCATCTGTCCACCAGCTTCTTACTTCCCGGTCTTGTCATTTTTCCAGTAACCAAATTTATAAAGGAAGGGCTTGAGGCAACGAATCAGTTTGGCGGGATCTCCTTCATAAAAGCTTTCGATATAATGCAGGCAGGCTTTTTCCACTTTTTCCTTTGCTTCTTGTGCCAGGGTAATGTTGACATTAAGACAGAATAAGAAGAGGTCGGTTATTTTTTTAATAGCAATTTTTTTGTACTAAATATACATTTGATATTACCGGTAACCTCGCCGATCATATAAATCAGGAAAGGGCAGGAGATCGAAAACTGGGGAATATTTTCAGCAACTTACTTTCCCCAACAGGAAATAGACAATAACAAAAACAGCAATAAATCCAAAGCAGCCACCTCCCCATTTCCATCCGGCGTAACCAGCTAAGCCTGTTTTGATCCATTTTTTCATAGACTTTTTATTCCTTTATTATAAAACTGTGCCAGTTCTTAATTTGCAGTCATGTACACCCGGCAGGAAACATCGCTGATCAGGCAAAAATTCTGGACCAGTTTCGGTCAATATATGCGGCCCGTGAAAGGAGCAGGAGGAGAACCGACGAACTGGATCAATTATAAAACAGGAATCCGTCACCTCTACTTCCGAATGGATGCCGGAAGCAATTTGGCTACTGTTGCTATTGAATTGCGGCAGAAGGATGTCTTGTTGCAACAACAGTACATGGAACAATTTCAACAAATGAAAGCAGTATTAGAGGAATTAACCGGTGAGGCTTGGGATTGGGAATGGCTGGTAGAGAATAACGATGGGAGCCGAACCAGCAGGATAAGCAAAACAATAACCGGTGTAAATATTTTTAATGAAGACGAATGGCCGGCCATTATTTCCTTTCTCAAACCCCGCATCATGGCCCTGGATCATTTCTGGATACTGGTGAAGGATGGGTTTGAATGATACCGGGTTACATTTTCTTTTCCATTATCACAAACTCGAGTGGCTGTGTAGGCACACCAAACCTGGGGTCGATGGATACCGGTTTGGTCTCACTGGTTTTAAAATAGCCCAGTTTTTCATACCAGGCTATGAGTTCATGGCGGATGGAGATCACATTCATGAAAATGCAGGAACAGTTATGTTCTTTGGCATATTGCTCTGCTGCCCGCATCAATTGTTTGCCAATACCTGCTGCCTGTTGTAAGGGTGCTACCGTGAGCATCCCAAGATATAACCCTCTCTCCTGTTTATCGAGATAGACAGAACCTGCGAGGATATCATCGGCTGTTGTGTATTTAAGAATAGTTGCTTTGGGATTATCCATCAGGGATGTCAATGTTGGAATATCCGTGCGCAATTCACCTTCCAACAGATCAGCTTCGGAAGTCCATCCTTTTTTGGAGGCTTCGTCCCGGTAAGCACTGTTGATGAGTGCTGTTAATTCACCAATATCTTCTATAGTCGCAGTTTGTATTTGCATAGAATGAATTTGCGAATTCCCGTAAATAAAATGGGGAATTAGAAATTAGCTGGTCTTTTTATTTTACTGCACTGATAACGATCGCACCCGCATCTATAGCAACGGTGCCGGGATATTTTTGATGGACCAATTCAAAAACTTCTTTTTTGATCTTTTGCCTTGTGGTATCATCTGCTTTGCTTAGTGCAGCTACAATAGGAGCGCCGATTTCGGTCATCATATTCCAATAGGTGTCCACTGTACCGGAGTTTAATGTAGAGGCGACCTCTTTTTCGGTAACATTCCTAAAGCCTGCCTTTTCAAATATTCCTTTCATCAGGCCGGGCTGAGCACAACGAAACATACCCGGAGCACCGGGTGGAGGAGTAGGTAGTTCCATATACTTATAGATTGTACCCATCATCGCTGTGACCCAGAAATTCTTTTCAGGGACATTCCAAACGGAGGTTGCAATTCTTCCACCGGGTTTTAAAACTCTTGCCATTTCGTTAGCAGCTAACTGCATATCAGGGAAAAACATAAACCCGAACCGGCAACTGATGGCATCAAAGCTGTTATCCGGGAAAGGAAGATCACATACATCACAGGCCATTGTTTCAATATTGAGTATACCCCGCCCTGCTGCATTCTCTTTTGCTATCAGCAGCATATCTTCTGACAGGTCAGTGATGGTGACAGATCCCCCTTCCAGCATCGTGGCAATAGTAAGTCCAGGTTCGCCGGTACCCGCTGCAATATCCAATATGGTTTGCCGGCCGGCAGGTTTTATACTGGCAATGATCTCATCGCCCATGGGCTTCAGGAAATCCATGGTCAGCACATCCCATTTTTTCCAACCGGCAGAAAATTTATTCCAGGATTGTCTTTGTTGTTCCCTGATTTCTTCTTGTTGCTGATTCATAATGCGGAATTTATGGTGAACGAAACAGGATTTAATTATTCGTTTTAATAGGTAAAAATATTACCACCGGCCATTACTTCCTGTGTGACTTCATCAAAGGTCGCTTTGAAGCCTGTTCGTACGGAAGCATTCGTCATAATACTGGCAACAGAATGGGCATAACCGGCTTCTACCGGGGCATTGGGTTGCTGCCGGCTCCGGATACATTCCATCCAGTTGCGCATATGTGCAGAGGTGAGATTATCAGCTCCGGTATTGGCAGAAGCCACCGCTTTTACGGTTACATCAGCCAGGTTAACTTCAGGGAGGAGATTAGGCTCCATCTTCATCGCATCTGCATGATTTTTCCTTAATCCTCCTAAAGGAGAAACTTTATTGGTGATCAGGTTCAGTTCACCACCGTTGGCGTAATAAATTTCCGCCGGTTTCTCATCTCCGTTATGCATCCTGGAACTGAAGATCACCTGGAAACCGGATGAAAGATCATCCGTTGGGCCATAATCAAATACCGCGGTCGTAGTATCCCAGTTCTTCCGTCCATCTTTCCACATATAGATACCGCCATTAGCAACTACATTGCGGGGGTGTTTTAAATTAGTAAACCAATGCACCGTGTCGATCTGGTGGCACATCCATTGCCCCGGCATACCGGAAGAGTAAGGCCAGAACAAACGATATTCTAAATATTTTCTTGGATCCCAGTTATCTGCCGGGCGATTAAGCAGAAAGCGTTTCCAGTCGGTGTCTTCCTGTTTGAGCTGGGCTACAAGGGCGGGTCTCCTCCAACGGCCGGGCTGATTTACATTCCAGGATAGCTCGACCATCGTGATGTTGCCGAATTTCCCTCCTTTTATAAATTCATTTGCAGCATGATAGTTCACCCCGCTTCTTCGCTGAGAACCCACTTGTACAATGTTATTTGAAGCTTTGATCGCTTTTAATGCTGCCCGGTTATCTTCCATAGTTTCTGCAAAAGGTTTTTCTACGTAGGCATCTTTTTTTGCTTTTACTGCTTCGATCGCATGTAGTGCATGTTGAAAATCGGCTGTACTGATGATTACGGCATCCAGGTCTTTCTGGTTGTATAGCTCATCGTTATTCATGCAGCTTTTGACATCATGCTCTAATTTGGTTTTTAAAAAAGCCACGCCTTCTTCCCTTCGTATTTTCCAGAGATCCGACACTGCAACGATGTCAAAATTCAATTCTTTATAGTGGTTCAGAAAGCTTGGAAACAGGGCTTGCCGAAAGCGGTCGGAATAGCCAACAATCCCGATCCTTACCCGGTCATTAGCACCGATAATATTACCATAGCTCTTTGCGCTCAATCCCATTCCTGCGAGGTAAGTACCGGCGGCGGCTATGGCAGATTGTTTAATAAAAAGACGACGTGAATTTGACATACGCAATAGTTAAGAAATAAATTTTTAATGAAGTTCTTTTATTTTAATGTTCTGGTACGAAACAAAATTACCATGATCCTGCAATAGGATATGACCTGTAGCAGCCATACCAAAGTTCGGCCATTTCTCATATTTACTTCTTGCTACCAGTGCATAGAAATATGGAGTGCCCCGCTGGTATTCCAGAACTTTATAGCCATTTAGCCAGTGTTCGGTACGGTTATCCGGGTACACGATCAAACGACCCTGGTTCCATTCACCGATCTTTTTTTTTGCAGCATTAATCTGGAGTGAGGGAATTAAATCATAGAGAGAGCCCATTTTACGATTGCCGATTGAACCTAGTTTTGCATCCGGATGTTTATCGTCATCCAGTACCTGGTATTCAAGGCCAATGGCAGAACCACTATTGTTTTCTTTTTCAGTTACAAAATACTTGATACCGCTATTGGCAGAATCGGTGATCCTGAATTGAAACTGCAATTCAAAAGCACCGTATTCTTTTTCGGTAACAATATCACCGCCGTTGGTAGATTCAGCCCCGGTGGATGCAAGCACACTTAATATGCCATTTTTTATTTCCCATCCCTTCTCCGGGAATTTTTCTTTGTAAGCACCCCGCCATCCATTTGTAGTAGTGCCATCCCACAATAATTGAATGCCATTTGCTTTTTCCTGCCCGGATAATGTATTGGACAACATATTTACTACATATAACTTATCTGCCCGGCTGGCTTTTACATTTTTTGTTTGTATCCTGATATTGCGCCAGCGGATCTGCCGCCCGGCTTCTTCCGGTTTGCCGATTGAATGTACCTGCAGCGCGATAAATCCTTTTAATGTCATATCGTCCACCACATTGGCCGCAGCTATACCATTTACCCAGGTACGGATGGAGGAGCCGATACATTCCAGCCGGTATTTATTCCATTGCCCATTCCTGAAAGCGGTTTTAGCGGCAGGATTATATTCCATCGTGTAAAGCCATCCTCTCCGGGCTTCATCATACAAACCGCCCGACCATTGACGGGGTGATGGATCGATCTCCAGTTGATAGCCATGCACTCTTCCGTTCATGTATTCCGCTGTTGATAAACTGCGAAATTGTATCCCCGAGTTCATGGGGCTGTCTACTTTAAATTCCAGCTCAAGAATAAAATCACCATAATCTTTTTCAGTTGCCAAAAAGGAATTGGGCTCGTTAAAAATAGTGGTACCGATGATCATTCCGTCTTTTACTTCGTACTTTGCTTTTCCATTTAACTGTTTCCAGCCATTTAAGTCTTTACCATTGAAAAGAGGTTCCCATTGAGCCTGGAGCTTATTATGTACAGTTATCCCGATCAGGAACCCGGTATATACCAGAAGAATTTTTTTCATACAGCTTTAATGAGTTAGAATGGTTACGAATGTACCCCGATTTTTGGAATTATTTATTATGGGCTTTAAGTCTGGCGCCCGTTTCGACGTTGGACATTTTTTATATGGATCAATGCGGTTATATATATGACCGGACAATATAAGATCACATTACCGGTTGAGGAGGGATTTGGAAATGGAATGATGTAAGTGAGCTATACCCAGAAGATAAGTACTGGCGAATGGGAGACATTTATCAAGCTGTGTTTGGGGGAGTAGGATGTGGCCGGCGAAAAATTTTGAAAGATTATTTCTTCAGGAAAATAAATCAGGGAATCGGTTAGTAAACGGTGTCCGCTGGATTCACCCATTCGTCAGCTTCTTTATCGGATTGTTCGTTAGTGAGGGTTTGCTTGTTTTTAATTTTCTCACGGGCTTCTTCGATGGCTTTTTTCATTATCATTGACAGTGTATATTGTTTCAGACTCTTGCAGCTCAAAAAGGTTAGACACTTCTTCAAGTACGGCAGGGTCGTTTATCTCTTTTAATTTGTTTATCATTTTTTCTTTTAGATTTTCTACTGGCATATTGTGCTGTTCATAAATTTACAATTCTTTTCTAAAAACCATATAGGCTTCTTTGCTATAAAAGACATTAATCTTTAGGATTGAATCCGACAGGTCTATAATAGAAAAATTATCATCAGACTTGCTGGTGTTTTTCAGGCAAAGTATTTTTGTACTATCCGGCAATTCATAAGGCTGTTCTGCTATAAACTCCTCGGTTCCGCCAGGTTTCTTTTGTGTTACTTTAAAAACATTGTCCTTTGAAAAGGAAAAGCAGAGCCCTGTTTGAGCCGTGTGCAGGGCTTTAAAAAGTGAATCCTGCAGATTGATTGCTTCCCCGCTATAGCGTTCTATTCTTTCATACTCCCATTTCCCTACGATGGGATTTGTTTTTACTTTTTCTTTTTGTCCACAGGCGGCAAGGATCATCAGTACGTAGATAAGGTATCTCATTTTTCTTTTTTTTAAAGATAGTGAATGTAGCAGATCGTTGTGCTGCCTGGATTTTATCAGTATTGATAAAAGGCTGGTATAATTCCGGCAAGCGTTGTGGAAAGTCTGAGTTGTGTTGGAACGAACTTCAGTCCCACACATATCGCTCATCATATTCTACATTGTATTTTTTCAGGAAATACCTGTATTCATCCTGGAAAGTTTTTTTGCCATGATGCTCCTTTTGTGTTGCGATATAGTTGATCACCACCTCTACTTCTGCCGGGTTAACGGAGAAAGCACCATAGCCATCCTGCCAGTAAAAATTTTTCATGCTTTCATCCTTTGTTTTTATCCACTTGGAGGAATGCGATTTTACTTCTTCCAGCAACTTCATTAATGCGATTTTTTTTGATAAAAGGCAAAGTAGGTGAACGTGATCGTAATAGCCGCCGATTTTTATGGGTTGGCATTCCAGCTGTTTGCAGGTGCCGCCAAGATAGCTGTATAATTCGGTCTCTATTGCTTCGCTGATGAGTGGCTGGCGATGCTTGGTGCTGAAGACCAGGTGGACGTAGTTTTTTACGAGTGATTGCCCCATGGGTTGCTTTTTTTTCGATGGGCTATACCCATTGTTGTGATTATGCCGCCCTTTCAGGGCTGTGTTGAAGATACTTCGTTTTTTTAAGCGATGGGCTTCACCTATCGTTATGGTATGTCGCCCTTTCAGGGCTGTGTTGAAGATACTTCTTTTTTTTAAGCGATGGGCTTCACCCATCGTTATGGTATGTCGCCCTTTCAGGGCTGTGTTGAAGATAT
>Ga0163149_10002344_pt1 | contig 22956 bp, 17 predicted proteins | sample OliLakLV19MP5G1_FD_148604 | JGI IMG/M metagenome (GOLD analysis project Ga0163149, IMG submission 148604) | Freshwater microbial mat bacterial communities from Lake Vanda, McMurdo Dry Valleys, Antarctica - Oligotrophic Lake LV.19.MP5.G1 | ecosystem: Environmental > Aquatic > Freshwater > Lake >...
CATCCTTCGAGAGGTTGTACTTGTAGGTGACGGACTTGAGGCCGATGGCCTCGAGGTCCTGACGGAAGTCGGCGGTCAGGGTCATGGCGGGTCCTCTCCGCCCCCGCGGCCCAGAGGGGCGCGCACGAATGGGCCGGAGCGTGTGAAGTCGAGGAGGGTATCCCGACCTCGGAAACCCGGCAAGGAACGCGCTGAGGAGAGGCTCGGAGAGGCCTCCAGGAGGCGCTGCGTGCTCCGCCCCGGTGCGATCTAGTTCCCGACGCGCGGGGGCGCTGCGAGCCGCTCGCGGTACCAAGCGACGGTGCGCGCCAGTCCCTCGCGCCAGCCGACGCGCGGCGCATAACCGAGCTGCTCGCGGGCTCGATCGATCGACGCCAAGCTGTCCTTCACGTCGCCCGCGCGCGCTGGCGCGAAGACGGGTTCGAGGTCGCACGCGAGCAGCTCGGCCATCGCGCGGTAGACGTCCAAGATCGTGACGCGCTCGCCAGAGCCGACGTTCACGACAGTGCCGGGCTCGAGATCGCGTTGCATCGCCGCGACATTCGCCGCGACCACGTTGTCGACGTAGGTCATGTCGCGCGTCTGCGACCCATCGCCGAAAATCGTCGCGCGACGGCCTTCGAGCATCGCGCGCGCGAAAATCGCGATCACGCCCGTGTATGGGCTGTCGTCGACTTGGCGCGGTCCGAATACGTTGAAGTAGCGCAAGCTGACGGTGCGCATGCCGTGGAGGTTCCCGTAGACGCGCAGGAGCTCTTCCGCAGCAAGCTTTCCGCTCGCGTAGGGTGACAGCGGTCGAGGCGGCATCGATTCGACCTTGGGCAGCTCGACCGTGTCGCCGTACGCCGCCGAAGACGCGGCGAAGACGAGTCGCGGAACTCGAGCGGCGCGGCAGGCTTCGAGCACGTTCAAGGTGCCCGTGACGTTGATGGCGTAACTCTCGCGCGGCGCTTCGATGCTGCGCGGGACGGAAACCTGCGCCGCTTCGTGGAAGACGCCGCTCACGCCGATGCACGCTCGATCGCACACGCTCGACTCGACGATCGACCCACGCACGATTTCGACGTCGAGGCCGGCGAGGTTTTCGAGTCGGCCGCTCGAGAAATCGTCGAGAACGCGTACGCGATCACCACGCGCTAGCAAGGCGCGGACCAAGTGGGATCCGATGAATCCCGCCCCGCCGGTCACGAGGTACTGAGGCATGGATCGATCTCTGTTGCGGCGGACTGCGGGGGCCGGCTCGACGCGAGCGATGGTAGCTCGCGACTCGGGCCGTCGCAGAGTATCGGCCTCGGAGTCGGGACGACTTTCGTGCTCTGCCTTGCTTCGCCGCGTGGCGCTCCAGTAGACCGAGGGGGCAGCGTCGCATGTGTGAGCTCTCGTGCACGAAGAACTCACTCCCGAGGCCCGTCGCGCGCCCGCGTCCGTCCGGGGGACGGGTTCGCGAGACTTGGTGGCCGCAGCCACGCGCCGCGGGAGGGCGTGAAGGAGTCGATCGGATGGCCATTCAGGAACTCTTTGCGTTGAGGATCGACGCGAGAGACCGCGCATTCTCCAGGGGTTCTCGGCCCGCATTCATCCAGGGCGATTCATGAAGCCGCGCACGCGAGCGATCCTCGCCGGGCTCTTGGTCGTCGTGATCGCGGACCAGATCGTCCAGCACGCGTTCCTCGGGACCGGATACCTGATGGGGCGACGAGTCGCTCCGTTCGACCCGCCCCTCTTCGCCCCGCACCAGGTCGAACGCGTCGCGAGCTATCGCGCGCTCCTCGCGAGTGGGCGCGATCCGCGCCGCGAATCCGGGTTCGATCCGGAGCTCGGATGGTGCGCGCTGCCCTCGGTCGCGGACACGCGATATGCCACGGACGAACGCGGCGCTCGAATCGGACTCGCGCCCGTGCCGCGCGACCGAACCCCTGGAGTCGGGCGCGTCATGGCGATCGGGTGCTCGTTCACGTTCGGCCAGGAAGTCGACGGTCCGGAGACTTGGCCGGCTCGCGTGGACACCGCGCGTCGGGACCTCGAAGTCGTCAACTTCGGCTACGGATTCTACGGGATCGACCAAGCCTTCTTGCGCTATCGGCGCGAGGCCGACGCGCTGAGACCGGACGAGGTGTGGCTCGGCGTGCTGCCGTCGGCCTTGACGCGAATCCTCGGCGTTTACCCTCCGGCACAGCGACACTGGACGAACGTCCTTCACGTGAAGCCGCGGTTCGTGTTCGGCACGAGCGGTGGGATCGAGCTCGTCCAGAGTCCGGCCCAGTCGCTCGACGATCTCGTCTCGCTGCTCTCCGATCAGAATCGTTTCCTCGAACGCGTCGGTCGTCACGACGCTTGGGTGCAGCGCCGTTGGGCCGCCTATCAGGGCTTTGGACGGAGGCTGTGGCACCACTCTGCGTTCGCGCGACTCGTCGTGACGGCGCTGGAAGGAGGTGAACGAGAGGCGAAGCCCGAAGTGCTCGATCCGGAAAGTGAGGTCCGCCGCCTCGCTCTTGCGCTCGTTCGCGAACTCGCACACGAGGTCCGCGCGAACGGTGCACGTCTGCGCGTCCTGATCCTCCCCGACCGGCTCGACCTCGCGGACCGCGCCGAGCACGGCCGAGCGTACTGGGATGGCTTCGTCGCCGACTTGGCGGAAGCGGGGATCGAGTGCGCCGACCTCGCAGCCGCGTTCGGAGCGGCGGGAGCGCAGGGCGAAGATCGCTACTGGGCGCCGGAAGGCCACTACTCGGCCGAGGGGAATCGGATCGCGGCGGAGGCGGTCCTCGATCATCTCGCTCGGTCGCGCTGACGCTCGGAATGGGCGGACGTCGTGCAGGGCGGGGTCATGGAAAAGACGCGAGCTCGGTCGGCGAACCGACCGAGCTCACGCTTCGAGAAGAATGGATCCCCAGCGCAGCCCACCGGGCTGCGACGCTCGGAGCCGCGCAGGAATCGCGAGCGAACGCGCTGAAAGTGGGTTCTAAAAAGTCATCAGCCCGTCGGGCGGACCCGGCGGGCTGATGGCATCGAGAAGAGTTGTCCCCAGCGCAGCTTCCTGCTGCATCGGATGGAGCCGTGCTGGCGGCGCCTTCGAACCACGAAACTCGAAACTCCTTGGGCGGTGAGTGGCGCGCGGGTCGGCGGGAACCGCATGGAAAAGACATCAGCCCACCGGGCGGACCCAGCGGGCTGACGGCATCGAGAAGAGTTGTCCCCAGCGCAGCTTTTCGTGCTGCACCTCGAAGAGCGGGATCGGGCACGTCGATCGAACCGGGATTCTCGAGACGCGCAGGCAATGGAGGTGCGTGTCGTCGTTCCGAATGATTCGGGCCGCGGGATCGGCGCCGCAAAAACATCAGCCCGCTGGGCGAACCCAACGGGCTGACGGGCATCGAGAAGAGTTGTCCCCAGCGCAGCTTTTCGTGCTGCATCCGAGTCAGCCGCGATGAGCACGACACCGATCGCGGAAATCCAAGTTCCTTGGAGTTCAGAGTTCCAGGACGCCCAGGAGCGTTGCGGCTCGGCCCGAAAAGAGCCGAACCCGCCGAGGAGATCAGCGGGTTCGACGCGACGAGAGGAGGCGATCGCTCACGGGACCGGCCCTCACTCGGCTCCCAGTCCCCCTCAAGGCGTTGTCAAAAGCCGGCCGATTCCGAGCACCGAATCGCGGCTCCAGGAATTCGCATTACCTACGTTTCGGTTCGGCCCACAACTTCGATCCAGAGTTCCCCGCCCGGGCCGCGAACGAGCACCCAAACCGTTTCCGCGCCGAGCGCACCCGAAACGCCGGCGCGAACCATCGGTGCGGATGGATCCTCGACCAAGAGGAATCGACCCGTTGCGACGAGCTCGTTCTCGACCATCGTCTCGAAAGCAGGCTGGGTGCCGGATTCGACCAGCGCTCGTCGCGGGAAGCGCACGAGGAGACGGCCATCACTCGGGCCCGCTCGCGTCGACCGCGCACTCACGTACGTCGAATCCGCGAGCTCGCACGCGGCACGGCGAGCCAAAGCGTCGGGACTTCCCGCACCAAGATCCACACGCATCACAGGGGATTCGCGGTCAGTCGCAGACTTCTCGGACGATGCGGAGCGGCATCCAACGAGGGTCGCGACCACCAGCCACGAAAAGCCGGCGAGTCGCGCGCTCACGGTGTGAACCGCATACGCCACGAGCGCGCATCCGCTGGTGCCGGTGAAAAGCGCAGGCGACGCTCGGCACCCGCATCGAGTTCGACCATTTGCCATGCGGACGCATTCGCCACGACTCGACCCTGCGCGTCGTACCACTCGGGTGCGCAGCGCACGGCGACGCGGGAATCACTCGGATTGGTGACGGTGACTTCGAGGAAGGCCGCGCCCTTCTCCGCGCCCATGCGCGGGTCGCGCAGAGCCAAACTCTCCGACAGGGCCTGCTCGCGCGCTTCCGGCTCGGTGGGCAGTTCTTTCGCCGAGCGCGACGAACTGCAACCAGCGAGGGCGAGGGTCAGGAGGATCGAGGCCGTGGCTCCGAGCGGTAGGTGCATGACGGCGAATCGTCCGCCTCGTCCCACGGACACGCAAGCGCCGCAGCGAGAACCGTCGTTTCCTCTACACTTCCCGCACTCCATGGGCTCCACCACGTACATCGAGAAGGGCGACTCGAAACGTCCCGCCGGTCAGGGTCGCGAGACGCCGATGATGGAGCAGTTCTGGCGCGCGAAACGCGAAGCGCCGGACGCTCTCCTCTTCTTCCGGATGGGCGATTTCTACGAGCTCTTCCACGAGGACGCGACCATCGCTGCGCGCGAGTTGGGAATCGCTCTCACCTCGCGCTCGAAGGGCGAGGACGCGATCGCGATGGCCGGCGTGCCGGTGCGCTCCCTCGATTCGTACTTGATGCGACTCGTGAACAAGGGTTTCCGCGTCGCGATTTGCGAGCAGATGGAGGACCCGCGGCAGGCGAAGGGCATCGTCGATCGCCAAGTCGTGCGCGTCGTGACGGCGGGGACGCTGACCGAAGAGAACGCGCTCGATGCGCGCGCGGCCAATCACTTGGCCTGTCTCTTCGCACACGGCGATGCGGCAGCTCTCGCGTGGGTGGACCTGTCGACCGGACGATTCCAAGCTTGCGAACTCGACCTCGACAACCTCGGCGACGAGATCGCGCGTGTTTCCCCGTCGGAACTGCTCGTCGCGACAACGCTCGCCGAAGGTCACCCCAGGGCTGCGGCGGAGCTCACTGCCGCGCTCGGCGCGCGCGTCCATCCGCGCGAGGTCTGGCACTACGACCGCGAATCGGCGCTACGGCTGCTCACGAAGCAACTCGGCGTCGCGCGCCTCGAGGGACTCGGCGTCGAGCAGGATTCCCCCATCGTGCCGGCAGCGGGCGCGTTGCTCGCGTACCTCGAGGAGACGCAGCGACAGGGCTGTGGGCACGTGAAGGTCCTCGAGATCGTCGATCGCGCGAAGCACCTCGTCCTCGATCGCGCGACGCGTTCCTGTCTCGAGCTCTTCGCCACGCAGCGCGAAGGCCGACGCGAGGGCAGTCTCCTCGAAGTCATCGACCAGTCGTGCACGCCGATGGGCGGCCGCGCGATGCGCGAGTGGCTCGGCGCGCCACTGCGCGACGTCGACGGCGTGTTGCACCGCCAGAAGGGCGTGGCGGAACTGACGGAAGATTCGATCACGCGCGAGCGCGTCCGCGACGTGCTCGGACGCGTGCTCGACGTCGAGCGGATCGCGGGCAAGGTCGCGACGGGCCGGTGCAATGCCCGCGACCTCGTCGGGCTCGCGAACTCGCTGCAACGCGTCCCCGAGCTGCGCGAAGCGCTCGACCGCGCCAGCTCGAAGGCATTGGGTGAGATCCACGAACGCCTCGACCCCATCGCTGAGTTCGCCGATCGCGTCGCGCGCACCTTCGTCGATTCGCCACCGCCGACGGTGAAGGAGGGCGGCCTAGTGCGCTCGGGTGTCTCGCCGGAGCTCGACGAACTCCACACGCTCGCGCGCGATGCGAAGAGTTGGATGGCGCGCTTCCAGAGTGAGGAGATCGAGCGCACCGGGATGAGCGGCCTCAAGGTCGGCTTCAACTCGGTCTTCGGCTACTTCCTGGAAGTCCCGCGCGGTCAGCTCGAACGCGTTCCGGTGCACTGGATCCGCAAGCAGACCGTCAAGAACGCCGAGCGCTATGTCACGCCGGAACTGAAGGAGTTCGAGGAGAAGGTCCTGCACGCGGAAGAGCGCGCGCGCGACCTCGAGTTCGTGATCTTCGAGGAGTTGCGCGTTGCAGCGGGACTCGAGATCCCGCGCGTGCTCACCACGGCTCGTGCGATCGGCGAACTCGACGTCCTGTGCGCACTCGCGCAATGCGCGGCCGAGAACCGCTGGGTCGCGCCGAAGGTCGACGCCAGCGACGTCATCAAGATCGTCGACGGACGACATCCGATCGTCGAACGCGCGCAACGCGGCATCGCCTTCGTGCCGAACGACAGCCACCTGAACCGTTCGGACAAGATGGTGACGGTCCTGACCGGTCCGAACATGGCCGGCAAGTCGACCTACATCCGACAGACGGCGCTCATCGTCCTCTTGGCGCAGATGGGCTCGTTCGTGCCGGCCGCTGAAGCACGCATCGGAGTCGTGGATCGCATCTTCACGCGCATCGGATCCGCGGACGACATCGGGCGGCAAGCGTCGACGTTCATGGTCGAGATGCTCGAGATCGCGAACATCTTGAACAACGCGTCGAACCGATCGCTCGTCGTTCTGGACGAAGTCGGTCGCGGGACCAGCACGTTCGATGGCCTCGCGCTCGCTTGGGCCATCGTCGAACACCTGCACGAACGCGCTCGGTGTCGCACGTTGTTCGCGACGCACTACCACCAGCTCACCGTGCTCGCGACGCGGTTCACGGGCGTCTGCAACAAGAGCGTCGCGGTGCGCGAGTGGAAGGACGAGATCGTCTTCCTCCACAAGATCGTCGAGGGCGGCACGGACCGGTCCTACGGCATCCACGTCGCGCGACTGGCGGGCGTGCCCGAGGCGCTGGTCGTCCGAGCCCGGGAAATCCTGGCCGAACTCGAAGAAGACGCCGAAGGACTCGCGCCGCGCATCGCGAGGGGCGGGAAGCAGTCCGCGGACTCTTCGCGTCAATTGGGGCTCTTCGAATCACCGTTCAGCGCAACCGAGGAGGAGATCCGCAAGCTCGACATCGATCGGCTCACACCGTTCGAGGCGCTGTGTCTCTTGCGCGACTTGAAGCGCAAGCTGCTCTGACGGACCACGAGATTCTTCGATCGTGCGGCCTCTCGTGCGTCTCCCCGCGACGCCGAGCTCGCGCATCGTCCACCCTCTCGGCCTCGCGCGCTGATCCGCGCGAACGGATCAGCGCGGCCACAGCCAAGCGAACGCACCGGCCGTCAGCGCCGCGTAGACGAGTCCATCCACGAGACCACGCACCGTCGAGATCCACGGCTTGCCCTTCCAGATCGAGTCCGATGCGCCCCCCGCCGCGTACGCGAGCCACGCCGTCGCGCCGATGACCTGGAAGACCTTCAAGTACTCCGAGCCGCGCGGCAAGGCGCTCGCTCCGACGTACCCGACGACCAGGCTGAGCACGAAGACGTAGACGATCCACGCGCCGAGGAACGGCCCGAGCTTCGTCGGGCCGTTCGGCCGCAGATAGACGAGGCCGATCGGCCCTTGCTCGAACTTCTTCTGCATTGCAGGGTCGGCCATGTCCTTCCCGCCCTTGCAGTGCGGAATGACGTACTCACCCGGCGTGGGATTCGCGCTGCGGATCGCGGCACGGACCTCGTCCTCGTTCGCGAACTTGCGGTGGTCGGGCGCGTGCCACTGGATCACCGTGTGGATGATCGAGCTCGCAACGAAGACGAGCGCCGTGGCGAGGAGGGCGGGAAGTAGGAGCTGCTGCCAGTCGACGAACATGGGGGCCTCCGGAACGGTTCGACTCGATCATCCGGCAGGGGGCGGTGGGGTGGGTCGGATCTTTGACCGATAACTGGTTCCGAACACCTCGTGAACTCCCAACGCGAAGCCGCAAGAGAACTGTGGAGGCCTCTCTCGAAGACCATGAAAAGAGGGACGAGCTGAGATCGTGCCTCCCCTCACGCCGTCAGGATCTCGACGTCGTCCTTCGTCAGGTACAGCGAGTGCTCGTACTGCGCGACCATCACGCCCTCGTCCTCGACGAGCGGCGGATAGCGCACGAGCGATCCCTGACGCGCGAGCTTCGTGATCGTGTCCTCGACGGCGTCGCGATCGAGGTGGTTGAAGTAGCGGCGCGCGATCGGCAGGCCGCGCCAGGCCACGATCGCTTCGAGCACCGTGCGGTCGCACGCTTTCGCCTTGGTCGGCGGGCGCACCATCATGAAGACCTCGGCCTTGCCGGCTTCGCGGATGTAGCCGCGGCCCGTGCTCGCGAACGGCTCGATCGCGAAGACCATCCCGGCCTTGAACGTACCGGCACCGCGCTCGGCGTAATTCGGGATCTGCGGCGCGGTGTGCACTTTCCAGCGCGCGAGTCCATGGCCGGTCAAATTGCGCACCGGTTGGAATCCCGCGGCCAGGATCGTGCGCTCGATCGCGGCGCCGACGTCGCCGACCGGACAACCGTCCTTGACGGTCGAGATGGCGGCGGCGAGCGCGTTCTTCGACGACTCGATGAGCGGCGTCCAACGCTTGTCGCTCGACAAGTCGACCGTCGCCGCCGTGTCCGCGATGTAGCCGTCGACGTGCACGCCGATGTCGACCTTGACGCAGTCGCCCTCGGCGTAGGTTTGTTCGTCCTCGGGATGAGAGCAGTAGTGCGCCGCGACGAAGTTGCGGCTCGATTGCGCCGGGAAACCGGGCGCGGCACCGCGCTCGCGGATCTTGTCCTCGATCGTTTCGAGGACGCTCCGGATCGTCACACCGGCCTGGATGTTCGTCTTGGCCCACTCCCGACATTCGGAAGCGATGCGGCCGGCCCTGCGGAAACAGTCGAGTGCGTAGTCGTCCACACGGTGAGGATACGCAGCCGCCCGGGAAGCGTCCATTTCAAGGAGCGGACGGTTTCGTCCGATAGAAGACACGTGATGGTCTCTCGCCTCGCTCTCGTCGCGCTCCTCGTCGTCGCCAACGGGTGTCAGGTCACGACGACACACAGCCCGCCCGGGCTCGCCGACGCCGTGCTGCTCCGCTCGTCACCGGTGCGTGTGTGGGACGTCGTCGAAGCCGCTGCGGTCGCTGGATTCGTCGTGCGTTTCGAGGAACCCGGACACAACGGCCGCGCATGGTTCAGCGTGCGCAATCCGTCGTCGCAAGAGATCGGGATCGTGGACGTCGAGGGTCGCGCGTGGCGCTATCGACCGCACCAGCGCGAGCCCGAATGGCTCGGAAGCGGCACTGTGGCTGCGGGTGCGAGCCGCATCCTCGGTGCGGGATCCGGCGCCAAGCTCGTCGAAGTGCCCATCGAGGCCGTGGCCGAGCGCGTTGCGTCGGACGGCTGATCCGCGCACCACGTGCGATGGTCGCGCGTCCTGAGTGCAGGTCGGTACTTCGGGCCAGGCTGTTCCGGCCAGTGACACGATACGAGGCGCCCGAGCGCGCAGTGGACCCGCTCACAGCACGACGCGGCCGTCCGATCGGAAAAGTCTCAATCGAAGCCGCGCACGGCCCGAAGAGGGCTCTAGGTCGCGCCGTGCGGGGTGCGACCGTTCCCCCGTCCCGCGCCGTCCCCCGGTTCTCCTCATGATCAAGCTCGAAGCTGGCGAGCTCATCGGCTCCTACCGAGTCGTCGAGTTCCTCGCGCGCGGAGGGTTCGCCCTCGTGTACGTCGCCGAGGACGCGGACGGGCGCAAGGTCGCGCTCAAGCTCGGCGACGTCGCCGGTGGCGGCCGTTACGTGACACGATTCCTCGAGATCACGAACCAACGCCGTCCCGAGGGCATCAGCCCGGACGAGACCCCGGCCGAGGCCGTGTTCTTCCGCAACGACGGCGTGCGCATCGACTTCCTCGACGTCCACGAGATCGACGACACCTTGCGCGCTGAAGCGGCGCTGCTCGAGCGCGTCAAGAGCCCGAACGTCGTACAACTGCGCGAACTGTTCAGCCATGAAGGTCGTCCGGTCCTCGCGCTCGAATACGCGCGCGGCAAGACGATACGCGAGAAGGTTCGCGGGCTCGAAGGCATCCGCCTCAACTGGTTCCTCACGATCGTGCGCTCGCTGATGAAGCTCTCGCGCACGGGTCAGCTCGCATACCACGGCGATTTGAAGCCCGAAAACGTGCTGATCAAGCCGTCGGGCGCCGTCGTCTTGATCGATCCCGCTGTGCGCACGGCAGATCGCGGCATCGCGACGACGACGCCGCACTACAACCCCCTGCTCCTGCGCGACAGCAAGGCCGACGTCATGGGCATCGGCGTGATGCTCTACGAGATCCTCACGGGTGTCCTGCCGTTCGACGAAGTGCCGTGGCAATACGCCGGCCGCGAACAAGGCGGCGAGGTCGAGCGGATGAGCCTCAGCTACTTCTTGAGCTACGCACCGCCGAAGGACCTGAATCCGAACACGCCCGAGCCGCTGGCGCGCATCGTCTATCGCTGCTTGACGATGCCGGAGTACGGACTCGCGGAGCTCGAGCACGATCTCGTGGATTTCCTCCGCAAGGAGTGAGTGCGCGCCGCCGGAATGTGAACTTCCGCGCGAATTCTCGAACCGTGGCAGACTGAAGTGGCCCCTTACCCGAGGGAGCCCCACGTGCTGCGTTCGATCCGCACGGCGTTCGTGTCCTCCATCGTCATCTTCGCGGCCGGCGCGCAGCATCGCTACGTCGATCCCACAGCGGGCAACAACTCCTTCGACGGCCTCACGCCGGCGACAGCGTGGAGGACGATCGGTTGGGCCAACGTCCAGCTACCGCCGAACGTCGGCGCGACGATCCACGTGCTGCCTGGGACCGTTTCCACCGCGAGCGGTGAGTTGTTCCCGATCACGTTGCGGGGGCACCGGCTCATCGGTGATGCAGGTTCCGCAGCGACGGTCATCACCGCTCCTCCTGGCTCAGCGGCCGCGCTGTCCCAATACACGGCGTTCGGATCGGGCGACTACTCCTCGCCGGAGATCCGCGGTTTCACGATCCGCAACTCGAGCGGTAACGGAATCAGCGTGTTCGCGGCCTGGATTCCACTCGACACCGCGCTGCGCGATATCGTGATCGAGGACGGGGCCGGCGGCAACATGAGCGCGCTCGCTGTCAGTCAGGGTGGTCTCAATCCATCGCTCTACGTCTCGCTCGATCATGTCGTGGTGAAGCGTTGTTACCTCGGTCTGTCCGTGTCCGGTGCGGCTACCGGGGGCGCCATCACGATCGACGCGAACGACTGTCAGTTCGTCGATGGATTCTCGAGCGGCGCCCAACTCAGCTCGAGTCCTGTCGGAAGCTCGATCACGTTGCAGCGCTGCCGTTTCGGTCGCAACGCGCAGCAAGGCATCCAGGCGTCTCCGCGGGCGGGCACGACGATCTCGCTCTCGGACTGTTCGATCGTCCGCAACGGCGAGCACGGCTTGCGTATCAACCCACCGAGTTCGGGCGCGGCGACCGTGAACCTCGATCGCTGCACGTTGGCGTCGAACGTCGGCTCAGGACTCACGGCCGTCGACGGCACAGCACCTTTCGAGATGAGCGTCCAACTGCGTGGAAACATCCTCTTCGGCAACGCGGACGACGTCGATTCGAACGTCGTGACGGTCGCGGCGAGGAACGACGTCGGCGACGGCGATTTCGCAGGAATGAACGGCAATTTCAGCGCGGATCCGCTCTTCGTAGCGCCGCTCACCGGCGATTTCCGTCTGGGATTCGGCAGCCCGTGCATCGACAGTGGTGATCCGAGCCTCACGGCAGGTGGGCTCGACCCCACGGAGGCGGAGCGCGTCCTCGACGGCGACTTGGACACGACCGCGCGCGTGGACTTGGGTTCGATCGAGCACCGCACGCTCGACCTGACGAGCACAGGGAACCTCGGATCGCCGTTGCTACTCGAGATCACGGGCGCACCCGGTTCTGCGACGATCGTTCACTTCTCGCGCCTGGGTCTCGCCGCGCCGCAGAGCACGCCTTTCGGCTCGCTCGAGCTTCCGCCGAATTACGGCCAGCTCTTCGTCGGCGTGATCCCCGCGGTGGGTCCGTTCGTCTTCCAACGCCCGATCCCGAACAATCCGGCGCTGCTCGGTCGCACCTTCGGCTTCCAAGCACTCGTGGCGTCCGCTGCCGCGCCGGTCGGCTCGTGTTGGAGCAGTGCCGAGGCCGTCACGATTCGTTGAGCGCGCTCGGAGAATCGGCCGTCACTCCACGGATCACACTCTTTCCGGCGTTCACGAGGGGGTTCCGATCGAGGTACGCATCGAGGCGGGCTCTCGAGAACTCGTTGCGTCACTTCGCGACGCGAGAGTTCGTGGCTTCTCCAAGGGCTTCGAACTCGCCGCCGGGCGCTGGCTTCGAGCGATCGCGTGGTTGCCCCCGAATGGACGCGTTAGGGGTACGATCGGCGCGTCGGCGGACCGAAGGCCCATCGGATTTGGGTTCGAGCGCCCGCCCCTGCGGAGTTCCCCCATGTTCCGTTCCAGCCTCGTGCGTCTCCTCCTCCCCCTCGCATGCGCGAGCCTCGCAGTCACAGCTCCCGCTCAGACCGTCGGCAGACTCGCGCGCCTCGACGGACTCCAAGAGGTTCCGTCGGTCCCCACGCCGGCACGCGGCCTCGGCTTCGTCTCGATCGACACGACGGCGAACACGCTGACGTACCGCGAGGTCTACGCCGGACTCACCTCGGCCGAGACCCTGGCTCACATCCACGGCTTCGCGCCGGCCGGCAGCACCGCGCCTCCCGTCCTCACGCAAGCACTCGGAACGCTCAAGTGCGGCGTGTGGTCGATGACGGCCGCGCAAACGACCAACGTGGTTGCGGGGCTCGCGTACTTCAACGTCCACAGCTCGACGAACCCCGCCGGCGAGATCCGTGGGCAGATCGATCTCGCGCCCGATCAGGCCACCTACTGCTACGGCGACGGCAGCGGAACCGCGTGTCCGTGCGGCAACTTCAGCGCCCCGGGCGACAACGAAGGCTGTCTGCACTCGGGCGGAATGGGTGCGCGACTTCAGGGCTACTCGGGTAGTACGACGCTGAACCCGAGCATCGCGAACGACCGGCTCGTGCTCCACGTGTTGCGCGCGCCGCCGAGCACCGCGGTGCTCTTCTTCCAAGGCACGGTCCAAGTGGCAGCCGGAGCAGTCTTCGGCGACGGCTTGCGCTGTGTCGGCGGGAATCAGCGGCGGATCGCCCTGAAGCAAGGTTGCAACGGCCAAGTCGGCCTGCCGGAACCCGGTGACCTCGCGATCAGCGTCGCCGGCGGAGTCGGCTTGCCGGGCGCGTACTTCTACCAGGCTTGGTACCGCAACGCGGCGGCGTTCTGCCTGCCCGCGACTTTCAACTTGAGCAACGGCGTCCAGGTCAACTGGGTCCCGTGACATGGATGGACGCACCCGTGGACGAGCGGGTTCTCTGAAGTGTTCGAGGCTCGGTCTCGCCCAAGCGATTCCGAGCCTCGAGCACTGATCAGGCAACGAACCCCTCGACGAACGTCGAGAGATGCGCAATCACGGAATCCACGTCACGCGCAAGCCGCCGGTCAGGTTGAAGGTGGATGCGGTGCAGAAGGCCGCCGCGTTGCGGTACCACGCCTGGTAGGTGCGGTTCGCACCCACGGCGGGCAGGCCGCCGCGGATCGAGATCGGCTGGTCGGCACCCGTCGGGTAGCTCGACGCGCCGCCGACGTTCGTCTTCGTCCCGAGGCGAATCACGGTTCCTGCGGCGCAACGGAGGCCATCGCCGAACACCACGCCGGCTCCGGCGCCCGATTCGCTCGTGCCTTGGAAGTACAACGCCGTGGCCGTCGCCGGCATGCCGCTCGCGTCGAGTCGGAACGTGTCCGCGCTGACGCGCGCCGATCCGAACGGATCGAGCAGCGCGCCGACTCCGAGCGAGTTGAGGCAGCCGCGACCGGACGTCGCCGGAGCGTTGTTCCCGCAGGGGCAGGGCGTCGCCACGCCGTCCCCGGTGCAGAACCGTTGGGCGAAGATGCGATTCGCGTTGAGCGTGCCCGTCACGGTGATCGTGCCGCTGGCGCCGGTGCCGGGATCGCTGAACATGAACGTCGAGCTGATCGGCAAATTGAGGTTCAACGAACCGGCACCGATCGAGAGGAAACCCGAGGCGGAGGTGGCATTCGACACGCTCCCCGCCAAGTTGGTGGAACTCGGGCTCCCGGTGAGCGGCGTCACGATCAGCGTTCCGGCGAGTGCCGTGAGTGTCACGTTCGCCGTGAATTGACCGAAGGCGCCCGTCGGCGTGACCGGGAACGAGGGTGAATTCGGTGACAGCACGAGGCCGTTGACCTCGATCGTCGCGAGCGGCGGCAGGAACGGGATCGGGTTGTTGATCCGTCCCCGCAAGTCCGGAACGACCGCGGCCGATCCGCCGACGAACGCAGCGGACGTGTAGTGCGCGGCGCCGGCTGCGATCGCGGAGTCGAGCAGGACGTTCCCCGCCAGTTGGAACTGGTTCGAGGGGTTGCCCACGATGTTCCCGAGCGTCGAGGTCCCGCTCCACGTGAAGTTGCTCGTGGACTGGATGATCTCGTGATTGACCGTCAGTTGGGCCGATGCGGTCGCTGCGGTGATCGACACCGCACAGGCGAGCGAGAGGAAGTGGTTCATAGGGGGGTTCTGGCGCTCCAAAGCGCGCCATCGAGAACCCTACCACGGGGTCTGGGAACGCGCTGGAGCAGGCGCGGGAACTCGCGCCGCGCTCGAGATCGCGCGGGACGCGGACCGGAGTCCCCCCGCGCTCGACGAACGCGCTGGACGGGCACTCGCCGAGAACGAGGGATCGATCAGGCCTTGGCAGCCAACTTCGTCGCGCGACCTTGCGCGATGCGTTGCTCGGCGAGGCGCACCGCGGCCTCGTGCGTCGGGATGCCTTCCGCGCGCGCGATCTCGAACACCTTTTTCAAGTTCGTGTGGATGTTCTCGATCTTGGCGAGCGACTTCTTCTCGTCGTAACCGCCCGGGAGCATCTCGATCGAGACGTTGATGATGCCGCCCGCGTTCACGAGGAAGTCGGGCGCGTAGAGGATCCCGCGCGCCTTGAGGTCGCGACCGTGACGCTGCTCGAGCAACTGATTGTTGGCCGCACCGGCGATCGCGCGGCACTTCAGGCGCGGAATCGTGGTGTCGTGAAGGCCTTCACCGCGCGCGCAGGGTGCGTAGATGTCGCAGGCGACGTCGACATGCTTCGCGTCGGCGACGACTTCCCAGCCGTGTTGCTTCGCGAGACGCTGGACCTTCGCCTCGTCGATGTCGCACACGATCACGTGCGCGCCATCGGCCGCGACGAGCTCGGCAAGTCGCCCGCCGACGGCACCTACACCTTGGATCAGGATGCGCTTGCCGCGGAAATCGGCTTTGCCGTCCAGCTCTTCGAGCACGGCGCGCATCCCGTGATGGCATCCGATCGCGGTATAGGGACTCGGGTTGCCCGAGCTGCCCGACTCGCGCGAAAGCCCCGTGACCCAACGCGATTCCTTGCGGACGATCTCGAGATCCTTGATCCCGATGTTCATGTCCTCGGCCGTGATGTACTTGCCGTCGAGGCTGTCGATGAAGCGGCCCATCGCTCGGAACAGCGTCTCGTTCTTGAGCACCGCCGGATCGCCGATGATGACCGACTTGCCGCCGCCGAGACCGGTCTCCGCGGCAGCGGACTTGTAGGTCATCCCCTTCGCGAGACGCAGTACGTCGAACAGCGCGTCGTCCTCGCGCGCGTAGGGCAGCATGCGCATCCCGCCCAACGCCGGGCCGAGGGTCGTGTCGTGCACCGCGATCAGCGCGTGCAGGCCGGACTTCACGTCGCGGCAGCGGACCACCTTCTCGTAACCGTCGTACTGGATCGTCGTGATCTCCATCGGATCGTCAGGGCGCGTATCGGGGTTCGAGGGGCGGTGCCGGGTGGCATCCTCGAAGCAGCGGCCGCGAGGAAAAGGCGGAGCAGGATAGCGGACCTCCGACCGATTCGTCGAGGCGGCGGATCGAAGTGGCGGGGTCAGGCGTGTGGGCCTGTCCGAAAGACGCACCTTCAAGGTCATGACCTGTAGGAGAAGACGGCTCCCTGCCCTTCGCACCGGGCCCTTTGCAGGTGATCTGTCACCAGCGCCGGCAACTCCATGGGATCGATCGTCAAGCGCCCCTGCCCACGCGCGGCATAGCGGCTCGTCGAAGCCTGCTCGTCGAGGATCTGGAGGGGCCTCGGTCACGATTCGCTCCCGGAGTCCGGGGCACACTCAGTCGACGGCACCCTCTCCGAATGAGATGGGCCGGGCACCGCTCGCGTGGAGCGATGTCCGGCCCGCTTCGAACGGTTCGGTGGCCTCAGTTCACCGGACCGCCACCCGGTTCACCCGGATCGACGTGCCGGCGATTGCGACCGCTCGGGCAGGAGCCGACGTAGGGGAAGAATCGGTGGTAGCGCTGATCGTCCTGATTGACGCCGTCACCGAGACGGTCGTTCACGCCCGCGGTGTAACCCGGGAACGGTGCGGCGAGAACACCGCCGACGGCCACGCGCAGCGTGATGTCCGTCACATCGTCGAACACTCGACGGCCGTTCGGATAACCGGCGGGATCACCGCCGATGACACCCAGTCGGCTGGCGTTGAACGTCGGCGTCGGTGTGACGCCCGTGTTCAGACGCAGGAGGTCCGCGATGGGGCCGGCGGGCGTGCCGGCGGGCACGATCGGCGCCGCATAGGTCACGAGCGGCAACAGGTCGTTGCGCGGAGCATCGGGGACGACGAGCGCTCCGCCGTACAGCGCCTCGACGATGCGAGCGATCGGCGGGTCGAGGAAGAAGCTCGCGAACTGGGAGTCGTTCGCCGGCTCGTTCATGCTGAAGCGATCCTTCATGCCGATACCGATCACGAGCTCGTTGATCAACGGGTTACCCATGCGCTGGATTTGGACGAACGGCCCGGTCTCCACGGGCGCATTCGGAGCCATGCGCACGGTCGTCATCGGGCGCGAAGTGACGCCCCAGACTCCGATCACGGCAGCCGGCGACGTGGAGGGCGCAATCGCGCCGGTGGACGTCAACATGCCGATCGGCAACTCGATCGCGAGCGTGTTCACGGCGTAGCCCGAGATCGTATCGCTCACGAAGTTGCGTTTCGCAGCGTCCTCGGCCGCCGTCAGCACGCCGGGAATCCCGCTGCCCAACGTGCGGAAGTTCGCGGTGTCGAACGTGGCGCCTAGGTCGATCCAGAACGCGTCGTCGGTCGTGCCCGCGAAGACGGAAACTCCGCTCGGCAGCGCGTAGGTGGCTTCGTTGAAGAGCGCCTCGTAGTCCATCGTGCGCGGCCCGATGTTCGCGGGGCAGGCGACGAACGCGCTGCCGTTCGTCTGCGTGAGAGCGGTGATCGCTCCCGTGTTCGTGTCCACGATTTCGCACGTGTACGTCTGGCGCAGATTCAGACCGACGTCGGACAAGCTCGTGATGCGCGGCGGCACGACGAGAGTATTCGTGCCCGGAGCATTCGCACCGAATGGTCCGACTCCGGCGGCCGAGGTGTAGACGCCGGGCAACTGATAGTGCGTCGCGAAGCGCCAACGGATGATCTTGTCCTCACGCGCATCGTGATCGTTGTCGATGCGAATCTCGTAGAGGATGCTCGGATCGAACGGGAACAGAGTCGGGCCGTTCGCGGGCTCGAGCAGCGGATCCACGGCGAGGATCAGCGTGACCTTCGTCGGCGAGGACGATTGGGTCGCTGCGCCGTCGTAACTAACGAACGCAAAGAGGTCCGTGATGTCGGCCTTGTGATCGAGAGCCGTGATGGGCGCCTCGCGGTGATTGGAGGCCATGACGGCCGTCGCCGACACGAATAGGGCGGCGGCTGACAGCGCCGCACACGACTTGACTTGCATGGTGTGATCCTGATTCCGGACTTCTGAATCGATGGTGCGGAGGGGGCGCGCAGTCTTCGGTACGAAGCGAACCGAGAGCCCGGATCTCCGTGTCACGCGGATTTGGGCCCGACATCGCACCTGGAGTGTTAATCGTGCGTGCGAAGGTCGGATGAGCGCGCTCGATTGGAACGCCGAGGGCAGTGGCCGGGAGTCCGTGCAGCGAACGGACGACTTTCCGACGGTGCAAATGAAGAACGGTGCAATGAAGAACTGACGCCGACCGAAAGAGCGGGGAATCGACCGGTCCTCCTACTCGCGACCTCGATGGCTACGAGGCAGTCGGAGTTCGTGCGCCGAACCTCATTCGCCCGCGTGCTGCCCATCCGACGGCGCGCCCGTCGACATCGTTCGGCGAGGATCGACGAATCGGTACCGCACGCCCGTGACGAACCCGTGCGTCCATCGCAGCGCGTGCGCATGATGCGCCTCGTGATCCGTCCTGGAAACGACGCCAAGAGCACGCTCGAAAGCGCTCTACCGCGCACGCCGACGCGTGGCCCGCGGCCCGCGTTCGTCGTGCCCTGGGCGAGCGGACCCGACCCCGCGATCGATGCCCTCGTGCGCGTCCATGCCATCCGTCCGTCGATCGACGGGTCGGGATGGGAGACCTTCGACGCGATCTGCCGGCCCGCGGGGAACATGCTGGTTGCTGCGCGAACTTTTGGGCTGGGCGCGGCGGACCTCGAAGCCGCGCGCGGCGTCGAGGAGGTTTGGTCGGAACTACGCGCGTTCCTCGGTCCCCTGCCGCTCGTGGTGCCCGACGCGGAGGCGTTCGAGTCCTGGCACGAGCACATCACCGGCGAGACGACGGGTGCAACGGTCGGACTCGATGAACTGTGCGGTCTCTTCCTGCCTGGACGTCTAGCCGGAAAACGCGAAGGGCTCGTGGCGTTGCTCGCGTCGGCACCTGCACGAGCCTTCGGGCCGATGGACTTGCGGCGAGCGACGACCGAACTCGCTCGGCGTGTCCATGCGCTCGAAGAGCCCGTCCTGCGGCTCCTCTCCGCGGCTGCGACGCGCGCGTGGCGCGGTCTCGCCTCGAACGACGGTTCCGCGGCCGCGCGGATGGGCCTCGCTCTCTCGATCCTCGATACGCCCTCGACGTGGGGTCTCGGCACGATCGACGACGCCCTCGACGGACGGCTGTCGACCTTCGCGCGCTCGACCGAATCGATCGAGGCCTTGCTCGACGACGCGCGTCCTGCCTGCGCGCGCGAGATGGAGCGCTGGTCCGCGCTCGACAACGTGCCCGCGGACCGCGAGGGCGACATGCCCTTCGAGCACGCGGACGAGATCGTGCTCGACGAAGTATTCGAGCGGCACTTGCCGGCGAGCTTCGCGCACACGAGCGGCGCGGCATCCTATCGAGCCAGCCAACATCAAACGGCCCGCGAAGTCGCGCGCACTCTCGGCACGCGCGAGCTGTTGCTCGTGCACGCGCCGACGGGAACCGGCAAGACGCTCGCATACCTCGTTCCGGCTCTTCTGTGGTCGCGTCGCCACGACGTGCGCATCGGCATCGCGACGTACACACGTGCGCTGCAAGAACAGGCGCTGGATCGTGAAGTCCCGCGCGCACTCGCGGCGTTGGCGCACGCTGGCGTCGCTCCGGGCACGCGCGTCACGATCCTGAAGGGCCGCGACAACTACTTGTGCTGGCGCGCGCTGAAAACGAGCGTTCCGGAGGACGAAACGGGCGAATCCTGGCTCGCGTGGACGCAGCTCGCGGTCTTCGCGATGACGGACCTCGAAAGCGACCTCGACCGTTTGCCGCGTCGGGCGCCGATCCGTCTCACGTCGGGCACGACGTACCAGAAGTCGCTCGAGAGCTTGCTGCGCACCGTTCGCGGTCAATCGGGTTGCTGCACGCACAAGGCCGATCGCGTCGCGTGCGGCGCGGAAGTCGCCAGGAAACGCGCCGAGAAATCGCACGTCGTCCTCGTGAACCAGGCGTTCGCACTGGCGCGTCCCGAGTTCTTCCGTCGCCTGGTGTTCGACGAGTGCGAACACTTGCACGAGCAGGCGCACAACGCGTGGAGCCGCACGCTGCCCTTTCGCGAGCTGCGCGGCATCCTGTCGCGCATCCGTCAGTCGGACAGGCCGTACTCGCGCGCAGTGCTCGACCGACTCGAGCGACAAGTGCTCGCGGGCTCGCCGTCGGGAGACCAAGTCGAGCTGTGCGCAGGCGCGCACGAGGCGCTGCTCGAATGCGTCGAGGACTTGGAGCAAGCGGCTGTCGATTTCGACCTGTGGCGCCGCGAGGAGCTGCGCGTTCGACCCGAGAGCGAACAGCACTTCCTGATGCGCGAATACGCCGAGCAGCAGGGCGGTGCACTCATTCGCGCGCGAATCGCCACTTCTCACGCAGGGGCCGCGCTGGAGACATCGCTCGCGGAACTCGCCGAGCGCATCGCGGACATGCCGCTGCGCGGCGCGTCCCAACTGCGCCGTGCTCTCGACATCTCGCGCTCCGATCTCGACGAAGCGTTGCAGACGATCGGCGCGTGGCTGCCGCTCGAGGACGAGAAGCCGAGCTTCGCGGATTCGTACTTCTACGACGTCGAGCCGGAACCGCGCGGTGGACTCGTGCTCGCCGCGCGCGTCTTGCTGCCGAACGAGGTGCTCGGACGCGCGTACTATCCCGAGCTCGCCTCGGCGGCATTTCTCTCGGCGACGACATGGCTCGGCGGTGGTTTCGACGCAGCCAAGGCCTATCTCGGTCTCGATCGCGCCGAGCGACCGGCGGACGGCGAGGATCGGGTCGGTTCCATCGTGCGGACATTCAAGGCGCCGGACGTCTTCGACTGGAGCCGCGTGCTGGTCGCGATCCCGAAGGACGCGCCGTCCGTGCAACGCGACAAGGACGCGTTCCTCGCCTACGTGCGCCGTTTCGTCGCGCACCTCGGAGAACGAACGCGCGGGCGCATGCTCGTCCTGTTCACGAATGCGAGCGACATGAAGCGCGTAGGCGAGGAACTCGTGGGCTTCTTCCGCGCGCGACGCATTCCGTTCTGGTTCCAGAACCAGGAAGGCACCGTCAAGGAAGAGCTCGCCGACCTGTTCCGCGCACGCATCGGCTCGGTCCTGCTCGGCGTCGACACCTTCTGGTACGGCGCGGATTTTCCGGGCGAGGCGTTGGAATACGTCGTGATCGTCAAGCTCCCCTACGGCGTGCCTGATCGCTACCACCAGGCTCAATGCGCTGCGATTGGAACGGGGGAGCACAGGAAGCGCATCTACATGCCGAAGTCTTTGTCGAAGTTCCGCCAAGGCTTCGGTCGCTTGATGCGGCGTGAGTCGGACCGCGGGTGCGTGTTCGTGCTCGACCCGCGCGCTCTGGAGCCGAAGCACCGCATGTTCCTGCGTGAACTGCCGGTGGCGACGACGCTCGACGGCGCGAACGCGGACGGTGCGGGCGAACTAGCGCGGCTGGTGCGCGGTGACACGGATCGTTGTGTCCGCGAAGCCTTGCAGCACATGGACCTCACCGATTCCGTGCGCGAGCGCGGACTCGACACACCGTTCGACGCGTTCGCCGGCGGCACGACGGAACGCGAAGAGGGCGCGGCATGAGTGCGTTGTCCGCCTGGACCGAAGTACGCGTTCTCGCGCCGATCGGCTGGCACGAGCTCGTCGCCGAGACGATGCAGGACGGGCCCTGCACGAGCGTCGCGTTCGGGCGACCTTCGCTCGGCGTGGCGGCCGCGCCCGAGGGATTCGAGTACGTGCGCACGTTCATCCCACGACGCGACGACACGGACGTGAATCGCGCGCGCATCGTCGCGGCGCTCACGGCGCTCGCGATCACGACGGGCGACGACTCGCTCGCGTCGCTCGACGTCGAGTTCAAACCGCTTCCACCCGAGGATTACGCGACCTCATGGATGAAGGTGTGGAAGCCGTTCCGCGTCGGACGATTGTGCGTGCTGTCGCCCTGGACGAAGTCCGAGACCCGACCGACCGACGTGACCATGGTGCTCGAGCCCGGCGCCTCCTTCGGCAGCGGTCGCCACGCGACGACGCGGATGATGTTGCGCGCGATCCAAGAACGCGTGCGCCCGGGCAATCGCATCGTCGATTGCGGAACCGGCAGTGGAATCCTCGCGGTCGCGGCCGCCCTGTTCGGCGCCGACGAAGTCGTCGCGTTCGACATCGACCCGAACGCCGAGCCGAACGCGCGCGATTTGGCCGAGCGCAACGCCGTTTCCTCGACTTGTCACTTCGCCACCGGCGGCTTCGAGCTGCTTCCCGTCCGCGACCGCCCGTTCGACGGCCTCGTCGCCAACATCTATTCCGACGTGCTCCAGCTCCACGCCGCGGACTTCCGCGCCTGCCTCCGCCCAAGCGGTTGGTTCGCCCTGTCCGGCTGCCCCGCGCAGCACGCCGAAGCCACAGACCACGCGCTGACCGCTGCCGGTCTCCACATCGAAGGACGACCCGTGCGCGGCCGCTGGCATTCCTTCGTGGGTGTCCGTCCCAGTTGATGAATGAGCTAGGCGACTTTGTTAACTGAGGCGCGTTCATGCGCATCCTGTTCCTTTCGCAGCGTGTTCCTTATCCGCCGAATCGTGGCGACAAGATCACGACGTGGCGCCTCGTCGAGCGCATGGGGCGCACGCACGAGGTGAGGATCGTTGCGTTCGCGCACGACGAGCGGGATCTAGAAGCGGCGGCGGAGCTGCGGAAGAAGGGGTTTCCGACGACGACGGTGCAGTACCACGATCGGGCGGCGAAGCTCGGCGCGCTGCCGCTTCTCCTCACGCGTCGACCGCTCACGCTCGGCGTCTACGGGTCGCGCGAGGTGCAAGCGGCGGTCGATGCGCTCGCGCCGGACTCGGACCTCGCGTACGCGTACTCGTCGTCGATGGGTGCTTTCCTCGAGTCCCATCCGCGCTTGCCGCGGATCATGCACTTCGG
>Ga0163149_10002347_pt1 | contig 22934 bp, 18 predicted proteins | sample OliLakLV19MP5G1_FD_148604 | JGI IMG/M metagenome (GOLD analysis project Ga0163149, IMG submission 148604) | Freshwater microbial mat bacterial communities from Lake Vanda, McMurdo Dry Valleys, Antarctica - Oligotrophic Lake LV.19.MP5.G1 | ecosystem: Environmental > Aquatic > Freshwater > Lake >...
TCTTTTACCATGTTATACACGTACTCATCATGCCCCCAGGACATGTGCACATTGCGCAGGCCACAGTTGGGTGTGTACACTCCGTACCTGGTATTATATTTTGGATTGGAGAAATCCGGGTTGTTCGCAAAGAATTCCGGATACACGATTTTATCCGCGTAGGCGCAACCTACTGGGAACGTATCTCCCACAACAGCCCATTGTGGCTCTCCGAAAAGACAAAGCACTTTGCCCATATCATGTAGAAGGCCCACCATCACCATCCAATCAGGATGACCATCTCTTCGAATGGCTTCGGAGGTTTGTAACAGGTGTTGAAACTGATCGAGGTCGGTGTCAGGATCGGAGTCGTCTATGAGTTGATTCAAGAAATCAAATGCACTCCATACGGGCATTTCTTTTTTATTGAAGGAAAGAAATTCTGCTTCCTTCTGCATCACAAAATCGTACGTTTGATAGGTGTGATTCAGTCGATAAAACTCGCGCACGGTGTCGCGCTGGGGTTCATCGTAATTGCGGTATTCTTCTGTAGATTTTGACGTGGCAATATTTTCCGGGTCGGGATACCTGCGCAGCAGATCGTCTTCCCATTCATCTAAATTTTTCAGCGGCACAGATTCGAACTGGTTTTTCATATTTCCTTGCTAATTAATAAGATATGAAATTAAGTATTTTTTTCAGATTTCATCACAGAAAAATGATAGAGTGCATTCGCCTCTGGGAAAGAGGCCAATTGAAGCTACTCCACGATAAAACTTATCTTCTCGCTATTGATGGCCGGAGGAAGCCAACCGGTGCCCACCGATAGATAAAAATCATATTGGCCTTGAATCTTCGGGGCGGTGATCAAAAGAGAAAACGACTGATACGCGCCAAACATACTATCTCGTAAAACAAAATTGGTCGATCTCATTTCCACATCACTTCCATGCTGAAAAAATGAATATAAAATCATAGATGGATAATCCTTATTGCTTTCTAATTCGCGGATGTTATTATTCTTATAGTTGAATTTTATATTGATTCGGACCGTATCGGATGGTTTTATAATTACCGGGGGCGCTAAATCAGATTGAATAAGCACATTGGAAGAAGATCGAAAATTATCGATGAAGCTGTAGGGAAGAAATTCTGAGCCAACACGAATACTATCATAATAAGCAATAGGACTATTGGCAACCAGGGTAACGGACTTACCCTGAAACGCTGCCTCCGAATCCCAGATGGTATATTGATTCTTCCTGCCCCACACATTGTTGAGCGAGAAGGCCGGCACACCGGAATAAAATTCATAGAGCGAGGCACGTTGATAGGAGTTCATGAACGCAACGGGTCTTTCTTTTGATATCTGTTTTAACTCTTTCGTCCATTGTTTTGCCTGTAATGATCTTGCCAGCGCAAGAGACAGTGGAAATAAATTACCGGTCAGCAGAATTCTAACCGATAAAATCAGTACGATTGAAATAGCAAAAGAATAGTAGGTGATCTTCTTAAGTTTCACATTGCTTTCAATTGAACGATACCCAACGTAGAGTAAAGGCACCAGCGTGATGATCGTCCAGTTGCCTTCCACCCTTCCTTTGAAGGTCATCAGAAAGAAAAAAATGTATGTGCCAATAATCAGGAACTTCAGGCTGCGTTCAAATAAATCGGCTGGCTTGAACACAACACCCAGATAGATAAGCAAAAGACCTATGAACGGACCTAAAACAAAGGGCTGGCCAAATAGATATTCCGTAGTGTAAGAAAAAGAATAGCCCTTCGTGCTGCGTTCAAATAAATGATAATTCACAGACGGAAAGTCATTAGCAACCTGCCATAGTAAATGAGGAAGAAACAAAGCCGTGGCTAATCCCACTATCAGCCAAAATGATTTCCGCTTCAGCAAGGCCAGATTGGACAATACCGTGAAACCCAGGATGAGAACACCATGATACTTACTCAATAACATCAGGCAAATCACCACCGACAAAAAAACAACCACGTGCCAGGACGACTGCTCCAGGTATTGTTTATATAGGTAGAAAAATAAAGCGGTAAAAAGCAGCAACGGAAAGTCGGGGATAGCAAACATGCCACCGCCAAAGACCATTCCGATTTGAAGGAAGGCGATGGACAATACAACAGCATAAAACAATTTGAGAGTGGCTGGTTGAATCATTTTCTCCATGACCCAAATCGTGGCTGTGCTGCACAGGATGAAAAAAAGCCGCACACCTAATTCATTTTGAAAAATAAAATAGCCGGCCTTCACCAGCAAAGCCGTAACCGGTGGATGATCAAAATAACCCCAGGCCAGATGTCTTGAATACATCCAGTAGTAGGCTTCATCACCCCGCAGCTCAACATAATAGGCCTGGAGCAAAAGAGTAAACACCCAGAGAAAATAAAAAACGAACCGGATGGTTTTATTATTCTCCATGAAAGGTGAAAAAATAATTAGACGTGAAATTCCAAATCGTGGTAAGCAGGATGGCTAAAAATTTAGACACGTAGAAATGATAGTTTTGCTTCTCGAAAAAGAACAGGAAAAAAGAATTGATGCCAAGTCCGATCATTGAAAAAATCAGGAAGGAGCCCAACTGCGGGTACACTTCGGGGTTGTGACTTTCAAACGTCCAATAGCGGTTCAGAGCAAAGTTAGAACTGGCGGCAAAAATAAAACCAATGGCATTGGCAACGTACCGGTGTATTTTAATTTTCTCCTTTAATAGATAGGTGAGTGCAAAATCCAGCACCATACCGGACCCTCCCACCAAACAAAACTTTATAACTTTTAAAATCATGAACCGATTTGAAGCCTTACTACTTTTCCGCTTTGGGTTGAAAATTCATCATCATCTCAACACGGAACGATGCGGCTAAGGTAGAAATAACAACGGATCAATCCACACAAAAGGATCGATCCGGTATGCCTTCAAAGCAAATTTCCCACAAGTAAAAAGTGGATAAGAGTATTAAAACTCCAGGATGATAAACTCAGTTCTGCGGTTGGATTGTCTTCCGGCATCGGTATCATTGGAAGCCACCGGGTTCAGCTCTCCATACCCTTTGGCTTGCACCCGTTGTGACGTGATACCCCCGTTGACCAAATAATCGCGAACGGTTTTGGCCCGATCATGCGAGAGTTTCATGTTGGTTGCATCATCTCCTACATTATCGGTGTGGCCTCCCACCTCAATCACCATGGAAGGGTTTGTGCGCAATAATTCAATGGCTTTGTCCCGTTCCAGAACAACATGGGTCGTCAGGTTTTTTCTATTTCTAGAACTTTATTGAGTACATACTTTTAAATCCATCTTTGCGCAAACCTTCATTCACTTTCGGGGAGGGAAGCCCAGTCGTTGGGCGCTTCCCATTCTCATCATTGGGAGACTAGCAAGATAAATCCACTAGGTATTATTAAGATCCAATAAGAATCATCAGGATTTTTGCGGATGGGATTTGAGCTCAACAAATTCATCTATTCCCTGTGGGGCAATAATGACAGGAATTTTCAGTGTGGTAAGAAAATGTTCAAAACTCAGATTTTTATACTCACTGAAGTTTTCGATCATAGAGTTTCCGACAACCAATAAGGTGACAGGAGTTTTACGAATAAATTGCCCAATGCGCGATGAGAAAAAACCAACCTCCGAAACAAACTGGTAGGGAACACTGGTCGCTTTCATATAGTTCTTCTCTATTTCAAGAAATTGGCTAGCTGCCTTTGCTTCCATATCGCACTTCATATTCAATGACGCAACCGTGTCATCTCCTACAATGAGTCGATAGCAAAACAGAAAAGTTACCTGTGCTTTGTATAACTGCGCCATGATCATTGTCCACTTAATCGCTTGTAAAGAAGACTCTGAGAAATCAATTGCACATAAAATTGTCTTTTTTGTCATATCGATTTAAAGCATAAACCTACGATCGTAACAGGCATGAATGTCTAAAGATTCATCAGGTCTAAAACTGATTTTTGTCATACTCTTTCCAGCGTGTAGTCTGCAACTGGATTTCCAAATATGTTTTAGCCTCGCCTGGCTCTTCAATTTCAGGCTGCCAGAAAAAACATAGCTCGCGAACAACCCAACTAGCCAGCTTAACAAATCAGCAAGCCGCAAGGAAAGAGTGCGACCAAGTCACTACTGTTGTTGTTTTTGTTGCCTCCTACAAACATCGCTCTACAAAATCACGCAAAAGTGGGTTTTATCATGCGAATAGATGATTTTTGTCGCGTATCTTAGAGCGCTATTTGGCGTAACTACGGCTAACACTAATCCATTGGAACTACCCTTTGTCTCCAGCGATGCCTTTCGGGAAATCTTTCAGACTTCAGCTGAGGGGATCATTATGGTAGATAAGACCGGAAAAATTTTGTTAGCAAATCCCGTATCTGAAAAAATGTTTGGATACCCACCCCAATCACTAGTGGGTCGGTTCCTGGAGGAATTATTGCCTGAACGCTTTCGCAGAAAACATATGGAATTTCGCCATCATTTCAATGCCACCCCAGAACCGAGGCGCATGGGCATTGGCCGCGACCTGAGGGCCTTGCGCCTGGATGGAACAGAATTTCCGGTGGAGATAAGTCTTAGCTTTACAAACATCAACAAAGAGATGTTGAGCATGGCTTTCATCACCGATATCTCACTAAGGAAAACTGCTGAAGATTCGTTAAAGCGCAGCGAAGAACAATTGATCGAGTATGCAGCCGAACTGGAAAAGAAAGTGAAATCCAGAACAGAAGCCTTAAATCTTTCTGTCGAAAAACTGGAGGAGTTAAACCAGGATCTCCAAAAGCAAATCAGGGTGCGCGAAAAAGCGGAAGAAGAAGTTCGGAAATCATTGGAAAAGGAGCGTGAACTCAACGAATTGAAATCAAAATTTGTGTCCATCGCTTCGCATGAATTCAGAACACCCCTTAGTACGATACTGAGTTCCACATCGCTCATTCAGCAATATCAACAGCGTGGTGAGCTTGACAAAACGAATAAACACATCGCACGGATAAAGTCATCTGTCCAACACCTTACCGCTATCCTGAATGATTTTCTTTCGCTGGGAAAACTCGAAGAAGGGCGCATTGAGGTGGTCTGGGAATTGATATCCTTACACGTCTTCTTTGACGAGATAAAGGAAGAAATACAACCCATCATGAAAGAGGCTCAACAAATGATCGTTGAATTTTCGCACCCTGAGTTTTATTTTAAAACTGATCCTCATATACTTAGATGCGTTTTATTTAATCTCTTATCGAATGCGTCCAAATACTCCGATACGGGAAAAACCATTAAACTTATCGCAACATTCACGCAAGACAAGATGACTATCATCGTGCAAGATGAAGGCATGGGAATTCCTAAGACTGACATCAAACATATTTTTGATCGGTTCTTCAGGGCTTCCAATGCCCCCAACATTCAAGGCACCGGATTGGGATTGAATATTGTGAAGCGCTATATTGAGTTGTTGAAAGGCGAGATTACCTTTTCCACAGAAGAAGGTAAAGGGAGTTCTTTTATTATTATACTACCAATTGAATGAGTATGAAAAAAATTCTTTTAATCGAAGATAACGCTGAGGTGCGGGAAAATACCGCTGAGATACTGTCGTTGGCAGACTATGAAGTAACAACCGCAAAAAATGGAAAAGAAGGCGCTGAACTCGCCCAGAAAATACTGCCTGATCTGGTGGTCTGCGATATAATGATGCCTGAACTCGATGGCTATGGGGTGCTTCACATTCTGAGTAAAAAACCGGAGACCGCAGCAATTCCTTTCATATTTCTAACGGCAAAAGCCGAAAAATCGGATATGCGAAAAGGTATGGAACTGGGTGCTGATGATTACCTCACCAAACCCTTTGACGATACAGACTTACTCAATGCCATTGAGGCAAGATTTCGCAAGAGAGACTTGCAACAAAAGAACTATTCGGCATCAGCGGAAGGATTCAATCAATTTATCAGCGATGCACGCCAGACGTTAAACCTAAAGGACCTGTGCAAGGAAAACAAAGTAAAATCCTTCAAAAAGAAATCAGAGGTTTTTTCTGAAGGCGACACTCCTTCGTACATCTATTTCGTGAAATCGGGGAATATAAAAACATACAAGTCGCACCCGGATGGAAAGGAACTGATTACCAATCTGTACAAGGAAAATGATTTCTTCGGCTACGAACCTCTGCTGGAGAATAGCCAGTTCGTAGATTCCGCTATCGCCCTGGAAGATACAGAGTTGGTGTTAATACCCAAACAGGACTTCACTACTTTATTGAACAGTCACGCGTACGTGTCGGCAGCGTTCATTTCAATGCTCTGCAAAAAGGTAGCTGAGAAAGAGTCCCAACTGCTTCACCTTGCGTATAATTCTGTTCGGCAAAGAACGGCCGAAGCGTTATTAAAAATGTGGCAATTGAAAAAGGGAGCCGAACCCTTGAGTATTCTCCGCGATGACCTCGCCAAAATTGTAGGAACCGCATCCGAATCTGTTATCCGCGTGCTCTCCGACTTCCGCGATGAAGGCCTCATTGAAATGGAAGGGACAAAAATTAAACTTGTTCAGGTTTCGAAACTTGAGCAAGTGGTGAGGTGGAATGTGGCCCGAAAATAATTGCCACAGCCTCCTCGTATTGCTGTTGGTTTCCAGCTGTGTCAGGTGTGTTATCACCTGGCACTAACTCATTTTATTTCTATCGTCTTTTTGTTTGGTTTGTTGCTCCTTCTCCTCCATTATTCGTTTTAAACTTTCGTCCTGCATTTTCAATATCTTTTGCAAGTCTATTGGAGTCTTCCTCCACTCTTCGATCTGCTTCATAGCCGCCTCCGGGTTTTTTCGCTTGTATTCATTCAAGTATTTTATTGCCATCGTCTTTTTGTTTTTCCTCTAAAGGTTTCTATTGAATTGTTTCTTTTTAGCGTCCCTTGAGTTTGGTCTGGTGTATCAACGATTGTTTTAATTGGCATAGTAAAATAGCTGAAGATGGGCAAACGATCAAGAGGCCAATTCAAGTTAAAGCTGAGATTGTTATTTTTGAAAACGAAAAAGGCACGGAGTCATGAATACACAAAGCTCTAAAAGAACATAATGAAATCTAAAACTCGAGAATAATAAATTCGGTTCTGCGGTTGGACTGTCGTCCTGCATCGGTATCATTGGAAGCCACCGGGTTCAGTTCTCCATACCCTTTGGCTTGCACCCGTTGTGACGTGATACCCCCGTTGACCAAATAATCGCGAACGGTTTTGGCCCGATCATGCGATAGCTTCATATTGGTTGCATCCTCTCCTACATTATCGGTGTGGCCTCCCACTTCAATCACCATCGAGGGATTTTGTTTCATCAGGTCAATGGCTTTCTGTAACTCCAATGTACTCTGAGGAGAGAGCGCAGCCTTACCCGTTTCAAAGAAGATATTATTAAGCACCACTTTGGCACCTTTCTCAATAGGCTTCAGTCCGATATTTTTTTTCACTTCTTCAAACCGGGAGGTTACGGGCACATCAAAACGTTGTGAGAAGAAAAAGAAACCTTCCTTGTTAGCCGATACACTGTAACTTTTCCCTGCTGGCAACACCACCAGGTATTTTCCTGTAGCGCTGTTACTTTTATTTACAGCAATCAGTTCACCCGTATTTAAATCTTCCACCATCACGTAAGCGCCTACCGGGATTGCTGATTTATCATTGGTAACAATACCACTCACTACTACAGTAGGTTGAGGACGCATGTCTTCCGGAATCTCCACTTCGAACAAATCGAGGTTGCCATCACGGTTGGATGAAAAGTAGCCGAGTTCCCCCGATCCTCCAATGGTAAAGTATTTATCATCACCTGTCGTGTTAAGTGGCCTTCCCAGATTGACTGGTACACTCCACTTTCCGTTTTCTAATACGGTTTTAAATATGTCGAAGTCCCCATAACCCGGATGACCGTAAGAAGAGAAGTACAACGTTTTTCCATCCTGGCTTAAAAAAGGTGAGGCTTCATCAAAAGGTGTATTCACCATACTGCCCAGGTTACTTGGAATTCCCCAATCGCCAAAAACATTTCGCTCCGTCATATAGATGTCACCGGCACCATAACCACCCGCGCGGTTAGAAATAAAAATGATCTTATTGCCATCATACGAAATGGTAGAATGAGCATCCCAATTTTCACTGTTTACAACATTGCCCATATTCACCGGCTTCGACCACTGATTTCCCTCGAGATAAGAGATATATAAATCACAACTGCCCACCCCATCTTCCCGACCGCAGGCACCGTACACCATCATCTGACCATCGGCAGAAAAGCTGGCTGCCCCATCGTTGTTGGTCGTGTTGATCGGTTCAGGCATCAATTGAGGCGTGCTCCATACGCCATCTTTCTTCTCAATAAAAAATAAATCCTCATCAAAGTCTGCGTCATCGGCCAGTTCATTGGAGATACCTCCTTTGCGATCGGAAGTGAAATACAATTTTCTTCCGGTCGGATCCAGCATCGGCAGGTATTCCGGATACTTCGTGTTTACGGCATCCGACAATTTCATCGGTGTTTTCATTTGCTGCCCCATCGCGTTGAGCACTTTTTGTTGTTGTGCATAGTGCAGTTTGTATTTGGCCCGGTGAATATATCGCTCATATTTTTCAACTTGTGTAACGCTTTTTATAAACGCTTCATACTTCTCAGTCGCCTTATCAAACTGTCTTAACTCCGAATAGGCAAATCCGCTCTCATAAGTAGCCATTAATGAGTATTTTGGATTGAGTGCAAATAGTTTTTCAAATTGAGGTACTGCTTTTGCGTATTGTGCTTCGTAGGCATAGCTGCTTGCAAGAAAATAGAAAACGTCTTCGTTTTCGCTCCCATTGCTAACCAGGGGCTCCAGCAACGAAATTACTTCTTCATATTTATCGTCTTCATACAAGGCTTTTGCTTTTCGAAGGTTCACTTCTTCCTGATTGAAAGTACGCTGGCCCTGACTGAATGCCGATACCGTTACAAAGAGTAAAAACAAAATGGCTGAGGTTTTCATAGTGAGTATCTTTTAATCTGTTAGAATCTTTTATTGTGCTATCAATTTCCCGTTAAGACAAAGGCACCCCAGTAATACGGTGCCGGGTATATACTTTTTAATTTGATTTGCGCTGCTTTGAATGCCGATGCCGAATCATGCGTCTTAAGCCACTGCTCATAAAACGCGATCATAAATTCCTGTGTCGCCTGGTCATCCACTTTCCAAAGGCTCATGATGATCTGCCGCGCGCCTGCCATGGCAAAGGCACGCTGTAACCCATAGACTCCTTCACCATTTTTAATTTCCCCCAAACCCGTTTCACATGCCGACAGAACTACTAATTCAGTTTGATCCAGTTTCAACGCGGAAGCCTCAAAGGCAGTAAGTATGCCGTCTTCCTGTTGTTGATCTTGCGCTGCATCCGCTTTCCAGGATTGATTTTGACAACCCGCCAGCAATAATCCAGAGCGCAGCAAAGGATTTATTTCCAACGACTGCTCTGAAAAACCAAGAAATGAATTTTCTGAATCCGTGGTGGTTATATCAGTAAGGAAAAATCCGTGCGTGGCAATGTGCAATACACTGGGGTTGTCTATCGACTTAATGTTTTCCTCTGTTGCATCTGCCTCCGACCAATCGCTAAACGAAATACCATTCTGTCTGAACAGTGCGCTGAGTGCAACCCGTTCTGTTTCAGTGCCCGGCAGATCAGCAATGTTTTCAAAATCCAATGACCGGTTTAAATCAACTGGTGTTTTAGTTTTTTTCTTGCTTCCATAGTCAGGGTGAGCTACCAACACACCTTTGCCTGACTGCTTACGCGAATCCATTTTGAATGCCAATTGTGCGGTTGACGGAACATAGTGAACATCCATCTCATCAAAAACATATTGGTTTGTTTCTGAATGATACAACGTAGCAATATTCACCTGATGATAGGCACCATCCGAAGAAATATAAACCTTGCTTATGCCGCGAAGTTTTTCGGCAATGGGTTTCCAAAAAGCATTGTACGACATGGGATCATCCTGTTGCAACTTTACTGCGTTGCGATAGAATTTTAATTGTTTGTTTTCGAGCACTCCTGCTTCAGAAATAATGACCACTTCCGGATGAATACTTTCCTTTCGCACAATTAGGGCGGCATAGATCGAGTCACCCTCTATTTCGCGTTTCACGTACATAATCTCAACGGCTGCATCCGTATCTTTCAGTTGCTTCTGTACATCTTTCCAGGTAAGTGATGCCTGCTTTGACCAGTTTGCGAAATCGTTGGATTGCTCTGCTAATTTCTTTTCCAATGCATTGACCTCATCGGTGAGGCGTGTCGTCTCATCCGCATTTTGCTTTGATTTCTGAATGGACTTGACCAAATCATTTTTCTTGTCGCGCCATTGCTCATAGAGGGCCTTGGTCTGTCTATCTCCTTTTTCAATGATCAATTGCCGCACCCTATTCACCGATTGCAGTACGATACCTTTATTGGAGAGTTGAAGATTGTATAGCTCATCGGCCAATGCTGGCTTTTCGGTGCTGTGGGCGACCGCAAAACTTTGAAAGTTTGAAATCCAATTGGCGTTGGCCTGATAAAACATTTCCTTCTCGCGAATACTGAGATAGGGGAAAACAGAAGCGATATATGCGTTTAGCTTTTGGAGTGCCCGGGAGTAATATGCATTACTGGTTTCAATGTTATTTCTACCCTCGGCTTTTATAGCGATGGCAAATAAGATCGTAGTATAATAGGGGTGGTCTTTGGAAAAGTCACGTTCAATTTGTGACGCACATTGCTCATATAGTTTATCAGCCGCAACCTGATCACCCCGTAATTCATTGATTCCTGCTTTCGTTAAAAATACATCAATACGTTCGGGTATAAATTCCTGTTCCTGCAGGCGATCATACATGTGCATGCTCTGCTCCAGATAATGGTCTGCTTCCTTCAGGTAGGTTCCTCGCTTAAAATTGTCTAGCATAAAACAGGTTAAGCCACGTTGCTGATAAAGTTTTGCAAATAACCTGATCTGAATAGCGTTCAATTCAACTCCTCGAAAGCCTTCCATCAATGAAGACGCTTCCTTCAGGAGCACGTCTGCCTTCGCCCATTGACTTCTTTTATGAAGGTACTCTGTATTTGATTTAATACTCGTTAGGTATTCCGTAGAGGTTATGCCAAATGAAGCTTGAGAAAATGAAATCATTTTGGATAATGTACTTTCCTGTTCACGTGTATTACCAATAGCTTCATAATAATCTGCGAGACGCACCAGGAAACCAAAATGAAATTGAGTATAGCCCGGATCGCTTTTATCCATCGCATCGAGAATGGTTTGCGATTTGCGAATGTAGACATCGGCAAACTGAGGCTGCCCGAGTTGGAAATAGACTTCAATGAGGGGAACGCAAGACGAAATCAAGACGAGCTTATCAGAGGAACTGGCTTTCTCCATAATTGCCACCGCTTGTTTAAAGTACGACTCGGCCTTTCGCAATTGGCCTCCCATCTTGCAAAAATTTCCGAGCGAGGCAAGTGCGTTGGCATACTTCACAGAGGTTTTGCCATCCTGCATTTGTGCTCTTTGCAGTTCTTCTAAAAACAATTTTTCACCGTCTGAAAATTTTCCCGACAAAGAATAAGAAGCCGACAGCAACGAACTTAGCAGTTGCAGTTCATCCTTGTCTTCCGGTGGATTCTTTTCATAATAGCTTTTCGCTTCTTCCAGTGTTTCCACCGATTTCTGATAATGGAACTGTTCAGAATAGACATCACCTAATCCACACAAAGCCAAACCATGATATTGGTGAAACCCGGAGTAATACTTTCTTTCTCTTTGGAAATATTCTTTCAACCATTCCTCAGCAAGATCCCACTGCTTTAGAAAACGATAACTACGGGCTATATCAAAGATGGCTGTAAGTAAATCTTTATCTCCTGGCTCCCGAATCAATTTATAGATGGAAGCCAGTTGCTGTTCATAGTGAAGCACTTTCGTTCGATTGCCCAGATCATGATGCATCAGAGAAAGCCAAAAAATAACATCTGCATATTCTTCCGACTCCCGCTCCATGATGGCTTCAACGTGAGGCAAGGCTTCTTCAAAAAGTCGGGCGGCCGCTTTGTAATCTTCAGACTCGCTCGCTTCAACGGCCGGATCATAGTAATCCGCTTGCCAGTTGAGATTAGCGGGTTGTCCATTCCTTAAGTAACTTAATGGATCACTTGCCACTTCATTATTCTTAAAAACTGCTTCCGACTTTTTTTCACCAGTTTCATAATACCAGGTCTGTGCTCCTTCATACACATCAGGGCGATCTTTCAGCAACGTGCCTTCCCATTGGATGGAACCGTTCCAGTAACGATCAGAAACTTTGCCAACTGGCAAATCATTTTGATAAGATATCAACCGATAGTATGCAGCATCCTGTAGATTGGTAGTTTCATTCCACCTCGCATCAAAGAGGATGATCCATCCACCCTGTCGCAGGTTTTTAGCATCTACGTGGTTGGGGCGCTGAGGGGGTGTTTGAGAAACTAACGGAAGAGAAATGATCAGAAGAAGAAAAATAAAAATTGCTTCAATAAGAATTCGCCCGGCTGCACGAGGCACCCGGGCTATTCTACCTAAACCAACTACTAAAGACGAAATGATTGCCACTTATTTATTGACAGCGTATCTCGTCACTTTTTCATCATCCCGCACAAGAATGTAATTACCATCGTCTGTCATCTGTGGATTGGTATTATCCTTCATCTTTCCTTTCACTACACCTTTGTTAAGGTCAAAGCCTATGAAATCCTTTTCACCTACCCATACAAACATATTATCTCCATAAGAGAATGAATGAGATAATGTGCCAGGCGCTTTCCAATAAAGCTCATCTGTTTTTGTTGCGTAGATAATTTTACCTGTGGAGGCATTTGCTCTAGCTATACCATTGTCGCAGAAAATGATAAGTGTTTCAAAATCTCCATCGACTATTACCTCAATCATATCGCCAATTTTTCTTTCAGCCAAAGATGTTTTGTATACAACAGCTCCTGTTTTAGGTTCCAGACAAAACAAATTCTGCCCACTGGCTACTACTATTTTATTATTGAGCGGATAGATCGTAGAGATACGGTCTTTAAACTTGTCGCCTAGTTTGTCGCTCATTTGTGAGGTATTCCAAAGCAAGGCACCCGTATTGGCATCGAATGCCCTCACCTCAAAATTTCCGTCAAAGCGGTTTTCTGTTTTGTATGTGCTGCCCGTGCTTCCGGAACCAGGAATATATATTTGTGTGTTAAGCATTCCGCCAAATTGTGCCACCAGCACTCCATTCAGAACCATCAGATTGGGAACGCGGTCATTTGATTTCAGTTTTTCGGACTTCCAGATCACTTTTCCAGTTTGTGCCTCCACTTTTTTTATGGCATTATCATTTTGAAGATCAACATAATAAATCGCACTGCCCATTAACAGGGGCCAACCGGCAATACCAAATTCCTGCTTCGCTTTTAGTCCCGCGGAAGCGTCACAATTGTCGAATGGAGTTTCCCATAACAGGTTACCTGTTTTAAGATCAAAAACGGTGATGTTCTTCGACATAACGAAAATTTTATCGCCCTGAACATCCATTTTCACATAAGGCCTGTCTTTCCACAATTGGCGCACAGCGGTACCTTCAAATTTCTTCGTCCAGTTTGATTCGCCTTTTACTTCCAATTCGAATTTTATTTTGTTACCAAGTCCCTTCATTCTCCCTACCAGTGTAGTCCTATTGGCATCGAGTGTCTTTGCAATTACTACCAGACCAGAAACGGCCTTTTCCAGATTTCTGCTTTTTGAAGTAAACTTACTTTTATCGATCTCTTCACCGGTGATAATACTCATTAGTATTTCACTCTCCTCCTCCATATTTTCATCATAGATCAATATCTGAGCATACTCAGAATCTTCAATTATGTTAATACCTACGTTTTTGGATAGCTCCGCAGCAGGATATGCTTTAGATTGCCATTTCACTTTTCCAGAGCGCACATCCAGGCCGGTAAATTTTTTAGTTACATTATCAAAAACAATCGTGGTTTGGTTGGATGTTAAAGAGCTCATATTGTTGGCAAAATGATAATTGTTATCCGTATCGATGCCGGCATATTCATTGGTGCGCCACAACTCTTTGCCGGTAGCAAAATCCACAATAATTTTTTCGCCAGGCTTCTTCTTCTCGTCAGCATTGAAGAAAATAACAATCCCCTCGCCATAGTTATAAGTTGCCCGTGCGAGTGCTTTTACTTTTAAGTCATTCTTAAAGTTGAGTTTCCATAGTGACTTGCCGGTTGCACCGTCCAGCACTTCGGCTTGCTCATCATTGCGGCCCAATACAAACTTTGCGTTGGGGTCATAAAACCAGCGGTCGGGGTTAAAGCTGAATTTTGATTTCCAGGCTACCGGAAATTCTTGTGCGTTTGCCAAAAGGCTAAACATCACGGTTAATCCAAACAAAAATAATTTTTTCATGCGTTTTGTGTTAAAGTTGGTTTTTGGTATTATTTGCCCGAGCAAGGTAGATTTAATGGCTTTGGTAGAAAATGTGAAAAAAGTAGTAATCCTTACTATTGTGATTCACCTTAGAGCGGCAAATTGTCTTACTCTTGCTAAGATTGGTTAGCTTGACGCGTACCTGATGGGAGTCATCATTACTCAAATAAAAAGTAACACGCTTCAAGAATATCCAACCTTATTTTAGTGAAGGGAATTTATGTGAGCATTGGTTATTTTCCATGAACCGTTATCGTTCTTTCGCCAGTTAACCGTGAACATTCCTTTGGGATGAGCAATCAATGAATCATTCACAATTACATCCAATTCATAGAATCCTGTAAATCCTGCCCGGTCTGCAGTTGTCCATTCCTGTATCTTCTCAGCCGTTAAATTATTTACAGCATTTATATTAGGTCTGATCCATTTCGCCATCATTTCATCATGGCTTCGTGCAACAATGTTGTCATCTACTAATATTCCGTCAGCCTCAAACATGTTTCTCACACCCAGAGAATCATGACTATTCCAGCTTTTAGCCCATTCAGTTATCAAGGAGTCTACCGGTGGCGTTATCGTTGTTGTTTCTGTGGGCTTTGTGCATGATGCTATTAAAAGCATTGCGACCATCAGGGTAAGAAATAGAATTGTATTTCTCATAATTAATTTTTTTAAAGGATTTTTTATTGGATTGGGAAATTATTAAAGCAAGGTGGTTCTAATACAAATGGCAGAAAATATGAAAAAAGTAGTATCTGGGATTATGCGGGTGTGCCGATACAGACTTCATCACCACGAAACAATCTTACCAAACAGCACATCAACCGTAGATGACTTATAAAATTCAGCACCCGCATATTGCGCCTTAAATGTTTCATATCTAACTCCCACCCAGTAAAGTGTATCTCGCTTCTTGAATCTGAATATATATTTTGGAAAAACATGAAAGTTGTCATAGCCCATTCTATAGGAAAAAAATCCATCTTGATTTTTATCTCCAACGTTTTGGTGAAAATCCACCATTAAATTCTTGTATCGAATACTCGCCCCTACTACCCAACCATCATCGTTTGATGTTTTTATTAGCGTAGTAGTTTGGATCTGACAAAAATACTTTCCTGAAATAAACAGATCATCACTTATCCGATAACCCAGAGAAAATCCCATCGGTATTTTTGCCAACAGACTAAGAGGATAACCAATGCCTATTTCTAATCCAAAATATCCACCGAGGTATACTTTATCTTTAATTGAAAATGCTGGTGTAAGTTCGGGTATCCCTATTGACCAAACACCCCATCCACTAACTTTCGTACCGTCTGCGTTTTCTTGTGTAGCAGATTGAAATCCTGAGATGTTCCACAACATGTATCTGGGAGTCAGCTCTTCCAGTTGTGCAAAAGCATTCATCTTGAAAACAATTAAAAGGAGTGCTAACAAAAAAACTGTCTTCATATATTAAGCTTTAAATTAATGGATAATACCATTGCAATTATGCGCAATATAACCGATGCGTTACTGGCAGGGAATGTGAAAAAAGTAGTATCGGGTGAGTTACCGCCACACAAACAACCTGCTTACTCGAATATTTCAGGAATATCGGTGATGAGAAAAAATGCACTAAAGCAAGAAAACAAATTAAGAAAGGCCGACTCTCTTAAGCGCTTCTTTGCGGTTGCGTGCATGCAGCTTTTCGTAGATGTTTCTAATGTGAGTGCGCACAGTCTCCACAGAAATAAAAAGTTTATCAGCAATATCCTGGTAGCGGAAACCTTGTGCCAGCCAATGAAGCACGTCCTGCTCTCGTAGTGACAACACTTCCATTGGATTTACTTTTGGTTCTTGCTGAAATGCCGAAACCACCATGCGCGCAATCTGGCTGCTCATCGGGCTACCTCCTATCTTCAAATCATGCAATGCTTCAATCAGTCTAGGAGCTGGCGTATTTTTGAGCACATAACCAGAAGCACCCGCTTTCAATGCACGGAATACGCGATCGGAATCATCAAACGAACTCAGCACCATCACCTGTACATTTGAAAACTGTGGTTTAAACCATTCTATAAATTCAATCCCATTCTTACCAGGTAATTCGATGTCGGTCATTAACAATTCCACTTGATGTGAATTGCCTTGTCCAAAGAAATCCATGGCCTCTTCAGCAGACCCCAATGCGGTGATCAGCGAAAATTCTCCTGTACCCGACATCAGGGCCGAAAGATAATTGCGGATTTTTTCGTCATCTTCAATAATTGCCAGACCTATCATGAGATCAAATATATGGGTAATTAAGCGTTCACTTCGTGTGAAAAAAGTAGTAGTGACTTATATCGGTAAAGGCATTGCATAATTTACTTTTGTACCCTCCGATGACGTGATGATCCCAAAACTACCTCCAATTTCTGACATGCGACTCTTCATGTTCTTCAACCCATTTGCTGATTTGCGAATTTGCTCAGGCTCAAATCCCTTACCATTGTCGGAGATCAGGAAGCAGATCTGATTTCCCTTTATCTCCATGGATAAAGAAATGGAAGAAGCCTTAGCGTGCTTTAACGCATTATTAAGTGTCTCCTTGGTCACCAAAAATAAATTGCGTCTTTGCAAATTGGTGAGTTTCACAATGGGAATTTGCTCTGGTAAGTGTATAACATAATTCACTTCAAATGGCTCAAAATATTTGTTGGTCTGCTCCCGCAAATAAGAAGTCAATGTTTCCAACGTTTCGTTTTGCGGATTGATAGCCCAGATAATCTCACTCATATTTTGAACCAATTGTCGCGAAATGGAAGAGATCATCTGAACTTCTGCCTGACCTTCAGTGCCTGAATGTTTTTGAACCGTAATCATCTCACTGAGTAATGAAATATGCGTGAGGCCGCTGCCGATTTCATCATGCATGTCCTTGGATATGTTCATACGTTGCTCATAGATAGACTTTATGATAGCTTGATCCTTCTCGATGCGAGCCATCTCAAGGCTGGCGGTTTGTCGTAACCGGAGGCGTGAATAAAACAGGTACACCGCCACACCAAGAAAAACCAACGAAGCCACCACCAGCACGAGTTGAATGGTGCGCTGATCAATCAACTCATTCTTTTGCGCAATCTCTAACTTCTGGCGCTCTGTTTCTGAGTTAAGTAATGCAATTTGTTTTTCTTTCAGGGCCGATTCGTATTTCTGCTCCATCTCATACAGTTTTTGAGATTTTTCTGATGAGTAGAGAGTATCGCGCAACACGCGCGCCTGTTGTGAAAAAGCAAGGGCGATCTTGTAATCCTTCATTCCTTCACGGGCATTCGCCAACCCTTCGTACGATTCCGCCATCCGATCGGTCGACTTGATTTGTTGGGCAACCTTCAAGCCTTTGCTGAAGTATTCATCTGCTTCGCTAAACTGCCTGAGTTTTAAATACGAATCACCAATGCTATTATTAGAGTTAGCGATTCCATCATTATTACCAATTTTTGAATTGGTGGCGAGTGCCTGCCTGTGATATTGAAGAGCCTGCTCCTGGTTGTTCATCAGCCCATAGGCAACCCCCATATTGTTTTGCAACACCGCCACACCATAGGCGCTTTTCAATTCTTCAAAAAGTTTCAGTGATTGCTGATAATAGGGAATTGACTTCTCCGGCTGGCGTTTGTTTTTATAAATCAGTCCAATGTTGTTAAGTATCCCGGCTAGTCCACGCTTGTCGTTCAACGCTTCATAGGCCTTGCGGGCGCGATCGTAATAGTCAAATGCTTTGTCCAAATCGCCCGTATAATCATACACCATCCCGATATTGTTAAATGTATTTGCAATGGCAGTTTTATTAATGAGCTCTTCTGAAATCTTTAACGACTCCAGGTAAAGCTCCAGGGCGCGCGAATAGTTATTCAGAAAAACATAGATATTCCCTACGCTGTTGAGTGAAAAGGCTACCTCTGATTTCAGTCCGAGTTTCTTTCGGATCTCATAGGCATGCTGATAGTAATCGAGTGATTCCTGGTAAAATCCAAGATGCTCTTTGGCTACACCCATGTTGTGATACACTTCAGCAATGCCAGTGGAGTCTTTCAGCAACTTAAAAAAATCAAGGGATTGCGCCAGGTAAAATAATGAACTGTCATAGCTGCTCACATCGCAATGCAGCACGCCTATCAACAAGAGACTTCTCGATTTTTTTTCTTCATCCGTTGCCTGCTGAAAAGCCTTGCGGGCGAAGTTCATCGCTTTGTCTGGTTGAATTGAGCGGTACTTCCTGGCAGAGTCCAACAGTGGGGTCATTAGCGTAGGCTGAGATATAACAACCGAAGCCGACAGCAACAGAAAGGTTGCTAAACAAAACCCGAGCATCCGGGATCGTGTGGCTAAAGTTTGCAATGGCCTCTTAATGCGCAATACTTCACTACTATGCATTCGAACAGGTTATTCAGTGTAAGGTCGTAGTTATTTGAAAGATAGATATTAATGCGAGTGTTCAAAAACTCTTTTTGAATTATGTCGATCTTTTTCTACCATCCTTCACGTCAAGCGGAAGCTTAACTCACTGATTTCGCCACTCAAAACCAAATCCCATCATTCATGATTAATTTCGTTGATTGTCAGGATAACTTTTTGCTCATTAGAAAAGTTAAACTCCACATCCTATGAAATTCTCTTTCATTCCCCTCCTCTTCGTAGTATTTTTTTCACAAGCTCAGGTAACCGACACGCTGTTCACCCTGAAAGCGGTTAAATCATATCCTTTTCCCAATGAACTTTGTGCTGCACCAACCGGTTCGCGCATCGCGTGGGCGTTGAATGAAAATGGCCTAAGAAATATTTATGTGGCGGAGGGTCCGGATTTCAAACCCAGAAAAATCACAAACTATGGTACTGATGACGGACAAGAGTTGTCTTCGGTTTCTTTATCACATGACGGAAATCAGGTGGTATATGTTCGTGGTGGCGATCACGGATCAAACTGGGATGACCATCAACCGGTGAACCCATCTTCGTCTCCCCTATTACCTAAGGTACAAATCTGGAGTGTGAGCTTTAAAGGCGGAGAACCTAACTTGCTAGGAGATGGTGAAGAACCCGTCATATCATCAAAAGGAACGGTGGCTTTTCACAAAGGCGGACAAATCTGGACAGTACCCGTTGACGGAAGCGCAGCCGCTACACAATTGTTTTCAGCAAGAGGAAGCAACACCAGTCCGGTGTGGTCGCCCGATGGATCGAAGCTTGCGTTTGAATCCAACCGCAACGATCATTCCTTCATTGGTGTTTACCATAGCACCATACAACCCATCACCTGGATGGAACCCGACTATGATCGTGATGTCTCTCCCCGCTGGTCGCCAGATGGAACACGAATCGCATTTGTGCGCATGAACGGTGGTGGTGGCGAACCTGACTCTATATTAACGCGTCAGCATAATCCCTGGGCTATCTATTCAGGCAATGCTGCATCTGGTAAAATCAAAAAGCTTTGGACCGCGCCACAAACACTTCGGGGTTCAGTACCTTCCACACACGGTGGAACCAATTTGCACTGGGTGGCAGGGCGAATCGTATTCCTTTCCTATCACGATGGCTGGCCACATCTCTATTCCATTGCCGAACAAGGTGGTGACCCTATCCTTCTCACACCCGGCAACTTCATGTGCGAATACATTAAATTGAGCGCAGACAAAAAGTGGATCGTATTTACCGCCAATGCAGGAACAGATCCCCTTGATATCGATCGGAGACATATAGTAAAAGTACCGGTCGACAAGCCAGCAATGCAGGTGATGACTCCCGGAGCAGGATTGGAGTGGACGCCTGCCATCACGGGAGATGGTGCAACACTTGTTTTCATCAGTGCTACCACACAGCGCCCACCTATGACGAGCACGATGGCGGTGAATGGTGGAAAAATAAATTTGATGGGTCTTGATCTGCTTCCCGCTTTGTTTCCTCAAACCAAACTGGTGACACCAAAGCAAATCACTTACAATTCACCGGATGGATTTTCCATCCATGCTCAATGGTTTGAACAACCGGGCGGTAACAACAAGAAGAAACCTGTCATTATTTATATACATGGTGGTCCTCCCAGGCAAATGTTGCTGGGCTGGCATTATTCCGATTATTACACAAATGCTTACGCGATGAATCAGTATCTGGCGAGCCGTGGATTTATTGTACTGGCAGTTAACTACCGGTTGGGCATTGGTTATGGATACGAGTTTCATAATCCAAAAGCTGCCGGAAGTGCGGGTGCATCCGAATACCTCGACATAAAAGCAGCGGCAGAATGGCTGGCAAAACAACCCAATGTCGATGCTCAAAAGATTGGTGTCTATGGCGGTTCTTACGGAGGATTTCTTGTTGCCCTCGCATTAGGAAAAAACAGTGATCTTTTTGCTGCCGGTGTAGATATACATGGCGTACATGACAGAACCATTGATAGAACCCGAAACATGATTACTCCAGACAAATTTGAAAGAGCGCCCGATGCTGAACTCGCTCTGAAGACTGCCTGGGAATCATCACCCACTGCGTATGTAAAAAGTTGGAAGTCACCGGTGCTGGTGATTCATGGTGATGATGACCGCAATGTTCGCTTCAGTCAAAGTACGGATCTTGTCCAACGCTTAAGGAAACAGAACGTGCCGATGGAAACACTCATCATTCCGGACGACACCCATCACTTTATGATGCACCGCAATCAAATGAAAGTAAATAAAGCTACCGCTGATTATTTAGAAAAGAAGTTGAAGAAGTAATAGCTTATTCAGATAGTTGCTTCATTCCCCCTTAGAACGAGCCCGTGCAGCATCAAACAAATTACTCCCGTCAGAAGGGTGGCAAGAATATCCCACGGATCAATGGGCTTGCCCAGCAATGGATGTGCAACCTCATACACCACCAAACTAATCGTTACTGTTTTTATTAAAAATAAATCGCGACTCTTTTCGCCACCCAACAGAAATAGAAAACCAAATACGGTAGCAATGGTACCCAACGAATTTCCGATGGTATCGGCAATATGGAAATCATTAATATTGTTCGTGTAGATGTAGGGGCGGTAATAGGGTCTTGCCACAAACTCATAAAGTAATAATGCAGCAATACCGATAACAAAGTAGATAGCTTTCTGCTTTGAAATTTTCCAGCTACAGATTTCTTTTTTAAAATCGTTTAGTGTCATAGGTTAACTAACCAACATACTATTTGATTTACTTATTTTCTTTTAGCCCCACTCTCTTACCTGTGCGCGCACTTTGTATTGCGGCATCTAAAATTTCCACTACAATCATATTGTTTTCAAGAGAAGAAAGATCATAAGCTGGCAAGGTAATCTTCTTTTGAACCACCGCTGCGAGCAAAGCAAAAGGATCATCATACGGAGCTTCCCGATTGCTCAATGTTTCTGTTCGCTCGGTTTTTTCTCCTTTCAAACGAATACGCAAATCGGATCGATTGTCGCTCAGCACATAGCCGGTAGCGCCATATACTTCCATGTCTTTCCTGCTGAATGGCCAGTTCCACGATGCCTGAATGATGCCCTGCATGCCGGGATACTCCAATACAATGGTTGCTTCGTCATCAACTTTCGGATAAATATCAGGTTTGAATTGTTGCGTGATTGCCATCACAGAAGTAGGGCGTTGACCATTGGCAAGCCACGTGATGAGGTTAGCGCCATAGCATCCAAAATCAATCACGGCTCCTCCTCCATTTTGCTTGGGATCGGTAAGCCAATCCAGAAATTCGGAATTGACTCCGATCTCTTTCGGTCCCTCATGACCATCATGAACTACCACTTTACGGAGCTTACCCAGTTTATCCTGCCTCACTAAATCAAACGCTTTATGATTGGTGGCATACCAGGTGGTTTCATAGTTGGTAAGCAACTGTATATTGTATTTCGTGGCGAGTGCCTGCATTTGTTTAGCATGATCCAAACTTACGGCCAACGGTTTTTCAACCATCACATGAATGTCCAGCGGAGCACAAGCCTTCACCACAGCAAGATGCTCATAGATAGAACCAAAGGCAGTGACCGCTTCGGGCTTTGTAGCAGAAATCATTTCTTCCAACGTGGCAAACCACAGCGACATCGGTAATTCATGTTGTTTTAAAAATCTTTCCGCCAGCGCTTTGTTAGGCTCGGCAATACCCACCAGTTGAATATCACCGCGATCAGGTCTTCCTAAAATCCAGTGTACGTGACTGTGTGTTAATCCGGCAACACCCACGCGAAGTGGTGCTGCGGGTGCCATATATGACAACAGCAAAAGGCTAATAAAAAAAGTGATGAGTTTCATGGTAGTGGTTTCGTATTCCAAGGTAATCTTGTTAAAGAATATCTACAACAAAAAAGTTTGTACTTTCAAGTACTAAACAAATACGAGTTATGAGCCCTGCTGATCAGTCAAAACTAAAAAGAAAGATAATTTTATT
>Ga0163149_10002348_pt1 | contig 22922 bp, 14 predicted proteins | sample OliLakLV19MP5G1_FD_148604 | JGI IMG/M metagenome (GOLD analysis project Ga0163149, IMG submission 148604) | Freshwater microbial mat bacterial communities from Lake Vanda, McMurdo Dry Valleys, Antarctica - Oligotrophic Lake LV.19.MP5.G1 | ecosystem: Environmental > Aquatic > Freshwater > Lake >...
ATTTTAGGTTTGAGTTTCATAAAAACTAACTCTGCTTAAATGTTTTGTAGGCACTCAATAATTATTCTCCAATATACCATATTCTACTAATATAAATTTTAGATGCGTTCGCCCTGCCTCTCCGGCGAATAGAAGAGTTTATTTCTTGGATGTCCCTTATAAAAACTGGTATAAACAGAATAACGCAGACAGTGCAGGAGCAAGTTTTTGGAATAGCATTAATAACGTTGAGGTATACCAATTAGCAAATTTGTCTCACTTTCAAAATAATTATAAAATTAAAATTTGGTTAAAATATTTAACAAAAGACGGTACACAACCGTGTGAAAGTCAGGAAGTAGAAGTTATACTTGATCGGAATAAAGCTCAGTGGTTGATAGATAGAATAAATAACATTGAGCAAAAGCCAGATTGTGGCAGTTGAAGAATGTTTGATGGGAATTTTAGTATCTTGATAAACTATGGGAACTAATCTGTTAATTACAAAATAAACTCTGCTTCAGTTCTAGTTATTTTCGGCTGATACTGAGACAATAACTCTTTATATTTATCTGGATTTAAACAGTCCTGGACGCACTCCGACAAAGAAACCGGGTTTTTTACCGACTTTACGGTGTGTAACAAAGTATTTCGTAAAAAAAACCGGTTTTTGGGCCCCCACAGGGACGGGCAAGATGCCCATCCCACAAGAAAACTGACTCTTTGTGGAACAGGCATCTTGCCTGTTCTAGATGACTACAAACAACTACAAAAAAACAGACTCTTTGTGGAACAGGCATCTTGCCTGTTCCTGACAAAAGGCCACACAGATTACGAATCTCGATCGAGCTTCAGCACAGCCATAAAAGCCTCCTGCGGCACATCCACAGTACCCACAGACTTCATCCGCTTCTTACCCTTCGCCTGCTTTTGCAGCAACTTCTTCTTCCGTGAAATATCGCCGCCGTAACACTTCGCCAACACATCCTTCCGCAAAGCCGGAATGTGCTCCGAAGCAATCACCTTAGCGCCAATAGTCGCTTGAATCGGCACCTTAAACTGGTGGCGAGGAATCAACTCCTTCAGTTTTTCAGTCAAGCCGCGGCCCACATTATAAGCCTTATCCCGGTGCACAATCATCGCCAAAGCATCCACCGGATCGCCATTAATTAAAATGTCCAATTTCACCAACGGATTTTCGCGATAACCGATGATGTGATACTCCATACTCGCATAACCGCGCGATCGCGATTTCATCTGATCAAAAAAGTCCGTCACCACCTCCGCCAAAGGCAACTCATAAACCAGCGTAGTCCGCCCCTGACTCAGATACTTCATATCCATAAAAATGCCCCGCCGATTTTGAGATAATTCCATCAGCGCGCCCACATAAGTTTCCGGCGACAGCATTTCTACCCGCACATAAGGTTCCTCAATTTTCTCCCGATACTGAGGATCTGGCAAGTGGCTCGGATTGTCAATTGTTAACACTTCTCCTTTAATTGTTGTGACTTGATAAACCACAGAAGGAGCCGTAACAATCAAATCCAAATTGTATTCTCTCTCAAGTCTTTCTTGCACAATTTCCATGTGCAGCAAACCCAAGAAACCGCAGCGGAAACCAAATCCCATCGCGCTCGAAGTTTCCGGTTCGTAGGAAAGCGCCGCATCGTTGAGTTCCAGTTTTTCCAAAGCTTCCCGCAAGTCTGGAAATTGGTCAGCATCGATCGGGAACAAGCCGCAAAAAACCATCGGCTTAGCCTCCGTATAACCAGGCCAGGGTTCCGATGCAGGCTTCTTGACCAAAGTAATTGTATCCCCGACGCGAGCATCAGCTACTGCTTTAATTGCCGCGCCCAGATAACCAACTTCCCCCGCGTGCAGTTCGTCTACTTGCACTTGCGTCGGTGAAAGGATGCCCAATTCATCGATGACATATTCCTTGCCCGAAACCATCAACAACACCCGATCGCCCTTTTTGACACTTCCGTCCATCACCCGGAAATAAACAATCACCCCGCGATAAGCATCGTAATAACTATCAAAAATTAACGCCCTCAGCGGTTTATCAACAGTATCCTGCGGCGGCGGCACCAATTCGACGATCGCCTCCAAAATCTCATCAATACCAATTCCTTCCTTAGCAGAAGCCTCAATCGCCCCGCTACAGTCCAGACCGATAATCTCTTCAATTTCCCCTTTCACCCGTTCCGGTTCCGCCCCCGGCAGGTCAATTTTATTTAAAACTGGAATAATTTCCAAATTGTGTCCCAAGGCAAGGTAGACATTTGCCAGGGTTTGTGCTTCCACGCCTTGAGATGCGTCTACCACCAGCAGCGCCCCTTCGCAAGCAGCGAGCGATCGCGAAACCTCGTAGGAGAAGTCTACGTGTCCGGGAGTGTCGATCAGATTCAGCACGTACTCCTGACCGTCCTTGGCAGTATAATTCATCCGAGCCGCTTGCAGCTTAATCGTAATGCCGCGTTCGCGTTCGAGATCCATATTGTCTAAAAACTGCTCCTTCATCTCCCGTGCCTGCACAGTCCCAGTCGCCTGCAACAGGCGATCGGCCAAGGTCGATTTTCCGTGGTCGATGTGAGCAATAATCGAAAAATTACGAATGCGAGATACAGGGACGTTAGTCATGTTTTTTATCGAAGAGCTAATCGGCAAAGGATACTTTTTGTTGTATGATTACACAAGCAAGAGTAGAGTGCTTACTTCAACCTCTTACTGGGGATTGAGATGAAACCACAACTGAGACAAACCTTAAGAGTATCAGTTATTACCCTTCAAGTGTCCTGGCTCGGTCGGACACCCAAAAGGAAAAAACTTTTCTCTGTCTCATTGTACAGAAAGCTGTTAAGCGGTTGAGGAAAGGTGGGGTGCAAATCAGGGACTGCAAATATCTAGTCCAGTCGGTTGTCATGAAAAGAATTGAAACTTAAGAATTAAAACTAGGATTTTTTAACTATGAGCCAGTCAAGTATACCCTCCCACAGTTCGTCAGAAAAAGTGGAACTATCTATCCATATAGATTCTGAACTCCTCGACCAAATTAAGCACTTGACCAATGACCCCAGCAAAGTCATTGAAACAGCAATCAAGCAGTGGCTCAGAGGCGAGCGCCGCGAAGACGAGCTGGCTCTGAGTTTACGCCGCAACCCCCCAGTCCCGCCGCGTGGTGAATGGAACGACTGAGGTGCTCTCGCCCCAGACGGCGCGCGAAATCTGCAGGCTGTGAAATTTAGATCGCGCAGGCGATTTCCTGCAGATTTCGTGGCTAAAGCTACAGGTGGTGGGCGAGTGAACTCGGCTAAATCACAACCTCGGAACTATTCCAGGTGAGGGAAAAAATGCGTGAGCCATTCCCTGACTAGAGTTGTTCGCAGCCTCATATTTTGGCGTAATTTTCACAGTTGATAGTTAATCGGTGCAGATTCCTAATTTCTCAATCTTAATTTTTATCTTTAAATTACCCAAAACGGCTGAGAACGAATAGTTTTGAGTTTTGAGTTGAGTTCAGAATTAAATAATTAATATTTGATGAGTTGATTAATCACTCAAAAGTCAATAGTAGAAGCCTAAAATTTTTGCAAATTGTGAGTTTTGAGCGATTAATGTTTTAATTAAAAAGCCAACAACTTTTTAATTGATTAATAACTCACAAATTAACAGTAGAAGCCCCAAACAATGGGGAGTATTGAGTTCTTTATTAAAAACTCAAAACTCCAAAATCCGAACTACTTTCATCCCCTACTCTGATGGACTCTAACACAGATTTCCGGCGATCGAGCCTCGCCTCTACAGTTTTTTTTCAAGAGTTAGGGGCAGAATTAGTATTTACCCAAGACGCAAGGGGTCGATATCTATCTTTTTACTGGCAAAAAGCCGAGCAGTACAACCTCACAGCAGAACAAATTGTCGATCGCCCCCTCAGCGAAACCCTGCAACCCATCCCCCCTGCGCCTTATCTCGATATCCTGCGGCGGGCGCTCGAAACCCTCGTACCGCAACGGTTCAGCTATCCATTTTGCCACGACGGACAATATTTTCTCTTCGATTTGACACTCACTCCGGCGATCGACTCAAACGGCAAAGCTGCAAAAGTCTTAGTTATGGGAAGGCTGCTGTCTGACAAACCCACAGACAGACGGCCCGACTCCCCAGAATTCATGCTCTATCGAGCTTTGCCATCCCCCTTGGACGCCCGCCAACAAATGTCGCTTCCAGCGAGCCGTATCCCCGGTCGATCGCTCCCTCCCTACTCGGAAATCGACCGTAAAATCATCTCCCAAATCGCTCAAAACCTGCACAAAACCCTCGATTTAGACACAATTTGGCAGCAAACTGTTAACAGCTTGGGTCAAGTTTTGAACGCAAGTCGCTGCATCATCTGTTCCTACAAAAAAGACAGCGAAAATCTCGAAACATCCCCCTTCCTTGCCTCGGAAAATCAGCAAAAATCGACCGCAGCAGCCGAATTACAACAGTCAATAGCCAGCGACTCCTCGCCCCCGCTTTCCCCAGCTCAAATCGAAAATCTCCAATCGAAAACTTTTAAAGTAGTAGCTGAGTACCGCCAAGAAGCTTACTCTTCTATGCTGGGATTAGAACTGCGCGCAGCCGAACAGCCCGGGTGGATTCAAACTTTAGCCACCTTAAAACCCGTAGCAGTCGATTACGCCTCCCTTGCCGCCGATCCCTTCCACCGCCATTCCGTGCTCGTAGCAGCTACCTCCTATGAAGACCAACCCAATGCACTGATATGTTTGCACCGCTGTGGCAGTTCCCCGAAATGGAGTCATGTCGAACTCGAATTCGCCCGCGAGTTAGTCGCTCAAGTCGGCAGTGCGATCGCCCACGCTACACTTTACCAAGAATTAGAACAGGCCCGCGCCGAAGCCGTAGCTCTTTCCCAACTTAAAAGTCAATTTCTTGCTAATACTTCTCACGAACTCCGCACCCCCCTCAACGGCATCATCGGCTTCCTAAAACTGCTTATGGACGGCATGGCAGATGACCCCGAAGAAGCGCACCAATTTATCGAAGAAGCTTACCGATCAGCAGTACATTTGTTCAATGTGATTAACGATATTTTGGATATCGCTAAAATCGAAGCTGGCAAAATGGAGTTAGACCTCGCTCCCGTCAAACTCGGTGAACTGTTGCAACAAGTTGAGAATTTTACACGGGTTCAAGTCGAGCAAAAGCGATTGCAATTTCAAATCCAAAAACCCCCTGTGGAGGACGAGATTATTGTGTACGGCAACTACCAACGCCTGCTTCAGGTAATCTTGAACCTCACGGGCAATGCGATTAAATTTACCGGGGAAGGGGGAATTCGCATCAGTGCCGAAATTATTAAGAAAAAGGTGACTGTTGACAACCAGCAGTTCCCCGGAATGGTAAAAATCAGAGTTGCTGATACTGGCATTGGCGTTTCTCTCGACAAGCAGGATAAATTATTTGAGTCGTTTTTTCAGGTAGACGGCAATCGTACCAGACAATACGGCGGCACTGGTTTGGGATTGGCTATTTCTCAAAAACTGGTAGAAGCAATGGGGGGTACAGTAAATTTTTACAGTATGGGGGAAGGGCTGGGAGCGACTGTTACTTTTACTGTGCCGCTTTATCAAGAACCACTATTTAAAAATTAATCATCAGTAATTGATCATCAGTAATTGGTCATCGGGACTTTGAAGGAATCAGGAATCAGGAATCAGCAAAAATTAAGAAGCAATAGGGAATCAGGAAGCCGAAAAAAAAACTGCTAGAGAGGTTCTCAACTTTCGTGAGGTACTCGCTAGCTTTCTTACCAATTACCAATTACCAAACTGTACCTTACTCACTTAAAAATTGCTATATTCGTGTATTCGTAAGTTCCGTTGCGTGAATAAAGGTTAACGCACAGTAAGTAGTTTGCTTACTTTCGTTCATGTATGCTACTATTTGTTACATGGCATACGTACCACTCAGAAAAGCAGTCGAATTTCTGGGTTTGCATCCACATACCTTAAGAAAATATGCAGACGAAGGGAAGATCAAAAGCATCAAAAACGAAGCAGGGCAAAGACTCTACGATGTCGAGTCTTACCAGCGCGGTGCAACTAGAACTACCGTTGTTTGCTACTGCCGAGTTAGTTCAGCCAAGCAGCGAGACGACCTCGCCCGACAAGTTGAATTCATGCAGCAGCAGTACCCAGACGCCGAAATCATCCAAGATATCGGCTCAGGAATCAATTTCAAAAGGAAAGGACTGCAAACCCTATTGGTCAGATTTATGGGCGGCGAACAGCTTACGGTTGTTGTTGCCTGTCGCGACAGATTGTGCAGATTCGGATTTGAACTATTCGAGTTCATGGCAGAACAAAACGGTGGAAAAATCGTGGTTCTCGACCGAAGTGTTTACTGCCCAGAAACCGAACTCACGAGCGATCTTCTTGCCATCCTTCACGTCTTCAGTTGCAGAATGCACGGACTCAGGAGTTATAGCAATAAAATCAAGGAAGATCCGGATATTCCTAAATCCTGAACAAAAAGCGTTAATCAAGCAGTGGTTTGGTGTGAGTCGTTTTGTTTACAACACGACTATCAAGTATCTGCAAGAACCAGGCACAAAAGCGAATTGGATGACAATCAAAACCGGAATACTAAACAGTTTGCCAGAATGGGCAAAGTCTGTACCTTTCCAGATCAAATCGATTGCCATCAAAGATGCTTGCTTAACTGTTAAGGCAGCAAAACAAGGATTCAGCAAAGATGGTCAAATCCGCAAGTGCAAATTTCGGAGTAGGAAAGACACTAAGCAGTCTATTTATGTCCCAAAATCGGCAATAAAAAACTGCGGTGTTTACCACTCAATTTTAGGTAAATGTCAGCTAAAAGAAGCATTGCCTATAGCTTTCAGTGATGGCAGACTGACGCTTGTTTATGGCGAATATTACCTAATAGTTTCCCAAGAAGTGCAACAAGTTAAGACCGATAAACAAGGTCGGCTGGTTGCCTTAGATCCCGGTGTCCGCACGTTCATGACATTTTTCTCCGAAGATTCCTATGGCTGGCTAGGAAGCGATTCTAATTTGCACATTCAGAAATTATGTTTTCGGTTGGATAGATTGGTATCAAGGATTTCTCACGCTTCTAGTCAGCAGAAAAGAAGATTTAAGAAAGCAGCTAGTAGGCTTCGCTGCAAAATCAAGAATTTGGTCAAAGAGTTACATCATAAAATAGCTAAATTCTTAGTTGATAATTTTGATGTGATTCTGCTGCCCACATTCGAGACTTCTCAAATGGTGTCTAAGTCCCGCCGTAAATTAAGAAACAAAACGGTGAGACAAATGTTGACACTAAGTCATTACGAGTTTAAAAGTTTTCTGCAGTGGAAAGCTTGGGAAATTTCAAAACTTGTAATTGATTGCAACGAAGCTTATACGTCAAAGACTGTTGTGCGTTTCGTTCTGAAGAAACCCAGAAATGGGGAGAATTCAGGCTCTAATAAGGTAATCCAATATGGATTGAGTTCGCACTTTAATCCCTTGTTAGATGACAACTTGTTCGTCTTGTGGGTGAGAACACTGTTCAAGTCCCATCCCGCTGGTGCTGCGGTGAAAGCATCACCCCTACGGTAGCGATTAGCCATCAATCCGTAAAGCGGGGTGAAAAGGCGGTAACTGGAAAACCTATTCTAGAATCCCGTCGAGCAGGAGTTTATGGGTAGCGAAAGCAAAGGTACATCCGAACCATCGTGATCGATAACCAGCGAAACAGGTTGATACGCTGGGAGTTCCAAAAGGGCAAGGATTGGTAATAAAGGGACTCCACCCTCAATTTACCACAGGGTTGGCAATTGGTAGTTTGACCAACTAAGCACTCTGTAATAAACCCGGTGGAAAGTACCACCCTAAAAACTCTAAACAAAGACGAACAGGAACGAAATAACCTACCGTTTGCTCTGTAGGTTCGCTGATTTGAGGAGAGGAAAAAGAATTAAACTCTTACGCCTCAAGGGATAGGGAAATTATGTAACTGGATCAAGAGTATAACCAAAGAGAGGTAGGCTAGAAAGCAGTTGCTGGAGAGGGAAATGGGATGAAAAACGAAACGGTCGAAATAACTTCCGAACGAATTGATGACATTCCAGTAGTCGTAGAGTGGCTCAAGCAGATGGAGATTGCTAAATGGATCGATAAAAGTCTATCAAAGCCACACGGAAACCATCAAGGAATGAGCTATGGGCAATTGAGTGTGTTGCTATTAACATACATGATTACCCAAGCAGATCATCGATTGAGTGCAGTAGAAGAGTGGGTAAAAAAACACATAAAAGTGCTAGAAGCAGTGACAGGCTGGTCAATTGGGGAGAAAGACACTAGCGATGACCGATTAGCCAGAGTAGTAGAAGAGTTAGGTTTACAAACATCGGCTTGCACTCAAATAGAAGAAAAAATTGGGCAACATCTCATCCGAGCTTATGAATTACCAACAGAAGTAGCAAGAGTGGACACTCCTTAGTTTTAGCGTGAATCACCAACAGCAGGAATCTGAGTCCGAGAGTTTGCTACGCTATGGATATTCTAAAGACAAACGACCAGACTTACTCCAATATCGTCAAATGTTAGGTACTATTGACCCAGCAGGAATCCCATTGGTAAGTGCAACTCTGGCTGGGAATGGAGCAGACGATCCAATTTATTATCCAACTTGGCAGAAGATGGCAAAAGTCATCGGTCACAACCAGTTTGTCTTGGTCGCCGATTGTAAGGCAGGAGCCATCGCCACCCGTGCCCAGATAGCCAGCGAAGGCGGTATTTATTGTTTCCCACTACCAATGACTGGACAACACCCAGAGTTACTCAAACAATGGGTACTCGACCCACCTGCTGACTGGGTAGAGATTCGATTACCACGACAGGATGTGACGGAGCCTGCTGTCGGAAAAGGGTTTGAAGTAGAGTTGGGTAAATTTTGGTTAAATCCAGACACTGACAAATGGGTACGCTGGAATGAGCGATATCTAGTTGTCTACTCTGATGACTTCGCACGAGCGGCAATAATTGGTTTACAACAGCGCATCGACAAAGCTACTGCTTCCCTCAATAAACTAGCTGCCTCACCAGGCGATGACCTCGAACAACTGTCGGTGAAGGTAGAGACAATTCTCAAACGTTGCCGCGTCAAAGAGTTGTTTGTGGTCACGACCGCGACTCAAACCATCACGGAAACTCGCTATATCGGACGGGGAAGACCCACTGCCAAATCACCAACACAGCAGATAACTCGGCTTGAGATCCAACTTCACATTCAGCCACAATCTATGGCGATTGAACAGGCGTTCAAATTGGCGGGATGGAGATTGTATGTCACCAATGCCTCCACGGAACGACTCACCCTTCCACAAGCTGTTATTTACTATCGGGATGAATGGCTTTTGGAACGCAGTTTTCATCGTGTTAAACGTGGTCATTTGCCTGCGCTACCCATCTATTTCCAAAATCAAGACCGGATTATCGGCTTGATGTTTCTGTTGACTATCGCATTGAGGGTATTTACCCTAATTGAGTTTGTGGTTCGACAGGCACTTCAAAGCACTCAACAGTCCTTGGCTGGTCTTTACAATGGTAATCCTAAGAGAACTACTGCTCGTCCCTCTACGGAGCAACTACTCCACGCTTTTTGCCACCTCACTCTTTATTTTTTGCCCAATTCTTCTTTCTTTATTACACCGCTTGACAAGCTCCAGCGAGAGATTCTGCGACTAATGAAAATGCCAGAGTCTCTGTATCAGCTACATCTTTGTCTACACAAGGTATAAATCTTCGCTATCACTTAAATTCAGCGAACCGACAGTTTGCTCTCTGGAAAAGTCGATTTTCAGAGTAGGTGCTAACCGGATGCAACGGCAAGGAGAGATTGGGTCAAAAGCGAAAGCTCCCCTGTAACGAGGGAGATATGCAGACAGACCCACGGTGTCTCGGAAGATAGAGCCTCCAGTAGCAATGTAAAAGTCATGAGCACGGTAAAACCGATGTATGAATGGAACAAGACTCCCTGGCGAAAGCTGGAAAAAGTCGTGTTCAAGTTGCAGAAAAGAATCTATCAAGCCGCCAATCGTGGTGATATTAAGGCACTTCGTAGACTCCAAAAGTTGTTGATGAAGTCCTGGGCTGCAAAATGCTTAGCGGTTCGTAGGGTTACTCAGGATAACAAAGGAAAAAAGACGGCAGGTGTGGATGGTGTCAAATCACTAACCCCAAAGCAACGCCTTGACCTAATAGGTAATATAAACCTGAGTTCAAAGGTCAGCCCGACCAGGCGAGTATGGATTCCCAAGCCTGGTACAGAAGAGAAGCGACCTTTAGGAATCCCGACAATGAAAGACCGGGCATTGCAGGCGCTTGTTAAACTGGCACTAGAACCAGAATGGGAAGCGCGATTTGAACCGAACCAATACGGGTTCAGACCTGGACGCTCGTGCCAAGATGCTATCGGGGCAATATTTAGTGCGATTAGGTATAAGAAAAAATATGTTCTAGATGCCGACATCGCCAAATGCTTCGACAAAATCGACCATGAAGCACTGCTTAAAAAATTAAATACATTCCCGCTTTTGCGCCGCCAAATCAAGGCATGGCTCCGAGCGGGGGTGATGGACGGACAGCAGTTGTTTCCAACACTTGAGGGTACGCCACAGGGTGGAGTCATTTCTCCACTACTGGCTAATATAGCTCTCCACGGGATGGAACATCGAATTAAGGAATTTGCCAAAACCCTGGACATCAAAAAGCCAAAAGGAAAAGGGCAAGTAAGCTGGCAACAGAAATGTAGAAGCATATCCTTAATAAGATACGCCGATGACTTCGTAATTCTCGCGCGTTGACTTAACCGTTGTTCAAAAGTGTAAAGAGATAATCTCTGAATGGTTAAAAGGCATGGGCTTGGAGCTAAAATCCAGTAAAACAAGGATAGCTCACACAATGAGCAGCCATGAGGGGCAGTCTCCAGGATTTGATTTCCTGGGGTTTAAAGTCAGGCAATATCCATCTGGCAAATACACTAGCGGGAAAAATCCCCAACGTGAACTACTGGGTTTCAGCACAATCATCACCCCAAGCCCGGAAAAAGTCAAGATACACCTCAAAGAAATCGCAAGAGTAATAGACATCCACAAAGCCAAATCTCAATCAGATTTAATTAAGAGGTTAAATCCTCTAATTATAGGGTGGGCTAACTATTACCGAACGGTTCCAAGTAGCAAAGTCTTCTATAAATTAGACTTTCTAGTGTATCAAAAACTCAGAGCTTGGGCAAATCGTCGCCATCAGAAAAAATTGAAAACATGGGTGTCAAATAAATACTGACAAACCATAGGCAATGATCACTGGGTATTCGCAACCAGGGAAGAAGGGACTAACCCTCTCCGGTTACGTAAACATGGTCAAATAAAAATCATAGACCATGCCAAAGTTAAAGGCGAATCGTCACCATACGACGGAAACCTGGTGTATTGGAGTACAAGAATGGGAAAACACCCTGAAAGTCCCAAAAGAGTGACAACACTTCTTAAGATTCAAAAGGGTAAATGTTCTCACTGCGGATTACATTTTCGAGACGAAGATGTCATGGAAGTTGACCACAGAATTCCTAAATCGAAAGGTGGAAAGGATTCTTCTGAAAACTGGGACTTACTTCACAGACATTGCCACGATACAAAGACTGCAACAGATGGCAGTCTGGGTACAAAATCTAGCTGTAAAAGTGCTAAACCTAAGCCACCCTCACATACAGAATGGTTCTGGAAAGAGGATATGTTGGTAACGCGGTATGAGTGACAATCACCGAGTCATTGAGGAGCCGTGTGAATAGAAATATTCATGCACGGTTTTGGAGAGCGGCGGCTCTCGTGAGAGGGTCGCCGACTTTAATTCATGGACGGGCGAAATTGTCCAGAACCTAGGTGGTGCTAAGATCATCAAATCTCAAGCCACTGGATTGAAAATGGATCGGGATCTAAATGGTGCTCGCGGGATTTTCCTTCGGGCATTGGTTGATACGCCTTTGTTAAGAGATTCTCTTAATTTATACGTTTGTTAGCATTTGTTAGCAAAAAAGTATCGGATACGGATAACAGCTCATCTTTAATCTGTCGGCTGGCAGCCCACACCTCCTAGTAAACCGCCACAAACCGCCAACTTGACAAGAACTTAATGCCTACTTTTAAGACTGATTCAGCTTTCCAATCCCCTAATGTAAAGGATTTTTAAGAAAACAGGACGCTCTCCCTTTTATGTGAAAATCATAAAAATCTTGTAAAGACACCGCAACTACTTAGTAATGTTTGACAGTCTGTGGCAATATTTAAGTAGAATTACGTAATCCATAAGTTGCACAGCGGCAGGCTGGTAAATTCAGTAACTCCCTGCTCTGTTGCCGGAGTGGTAAACTTTTGCCAGTCTAGTAGAAAAAGGGTTGCTATGAATCAGCAAATATCAGCTCAATCGCAAAAGCTTTTACTCCAAATTGGCAGAAATATTCGTCGAACCTTGGATCTCAATACCATCTGGCAGCAAACAGTTAACAGTCTGGGAGAAACACTAGGTGTCAGCCGCTGTATCCTTTGTCCCTATGAAAGTTCTAGCCTGCAAGTCAAAGTAGCTGCTGAATACTGCCAAGAACCATTTTTACCGATGCTGGGAATGGAAATCTCGCTCACAGCAGCACCTCATTTCCTTCAAGCTCTAGCCACCCTCGAACCGGTGGTAGTAGAGTCCTTTGCAGCCAATGACCATTTTGGGCCGCAGTCGCTGCTAGTGGTGGCTACCGCTTACCAAGAGCAACCTAACGGCATAATTAGCTTGCATCAGTGCAAGGGTCGATCGTCGGGAAAGGGTAATGCCGATCGACCTTGGACTCAATGCCAGATCGAATTCGCACAAGAACTTGCCGAGCAAGTAGGAAGTGCGATCGCCCTCGCCACCCTCTACCAAGAGCGCAGCAAGCGAGTACAAGGACTATCCCAGCTCAAAAAGCAATTTTTGTTGAAGGCGTCCCACGAGCTCCGCACTCCCCTAAATCACATCATCGGCTATCTACAACTAACCATAGACGACCAAGCTGACGATCCCATAGAGGAGAGAGATTTTATCCAAGAAGCTCACCGTTCGGCTATCCACCTTTCTCAGGTAATTTCCAATATCTTAGATTACATTGAGTTAAGTGAAGCTTGCCAAACTCACGCAGAGTTAGCCACTTTCAGGAGTCAGGAAAAATCTGGGCATCAGTAAACCTTCTAGTGGCGTATTTAACAAGTCTAATATTTACCGTGTTAACAAGTTTTACCCTGGAAAAAGCTGACACTTTATCGATAGATTCCCTCAATAAATTCTGTAGCGGGTTCATCAATTATTTTTAGGGAATTATAGTTTTACACAGTACAGCATAGCAACTACTACACGTAGTAGCCCGGTGTATTTATCAGATTATGTCCGCTCGAACGGCTCCCATCAAATAGGTTATTTGACCGGAAAGGATATGGCAAGCATAAGATTGCACTTTCACACTTTTAATGCTTTTAACTTGTGCTTGATAGAATTACCCACTTCCCTTTTTTTTCGGAGTTTTTGGAGGGCTGACATAGCGCGCCCAAAAAGGTTCCTCCATATCTTTCATCGCTGCTAGTTTTTGGCGCTCTTCCTCTATGCGCTTGCGTTCTGAAAGATCAGAAAATATGTTGATACTGCCGACAGTCTGGCCGCCCGCATCTCGCACGCGTGCGGCAAACAGCCAAACATCGATCGAACTACCGTCTTTTTTCAACAAAGATATTTCCAAACCGTTTTGCGGTTTGCCATTAGACGCAGACTTTAGCAGCGCGTAAAAATCTTGCTTTTGGCCTTCAGGAATATTCGGTAAAGGTTTCCCTAAAACCTCAGCCGCAGTCCAGCCAAAAAGTTGTTCGGCGGCGCGGTTCCAAACAACGGTATTGCCGTCATTGCTGGTACAGTTAATCGCCAGCGGCGCCGATGCTATCTGGGCTTGCAAAACTTGGTTAACGAGTTGCAGTTTCAATTCTACTTGCTTGCGATCGGTAATTTCCTGACAAGCGCCCCACAAACGGACAACCCGTTCAGCAGTTTTGTCCCACACCACTTGCCAGTAGTCCCGCACCCAGCGCACCTCGCCTTTTTGATTAATAATGCGATACTCATTAGCTCCAGTGCGGCTAAAAGTACAGCCTTCTAACTGTTTAATTAACATTTCCCTGTCGTCGGGATGAACGAGTGCCGAGTTCCACCAACCAAACGATTCTAATTCTTCAGGAACGCGACCGGTGCAGCGCTCAAAAGCTTCTGTTACCCACTCGCAGGCGAACTTGCCGTCGGGCAGTCCCTTAAAAGAATAGGCAAAATCCGAAGTAATTTGCGACATAACTCTGTAGTGGAGTTCCGACTCTCGGACTGCGATTTCAGCTTGCTTTCGTTCCCCTATTTCCCGCGAATTAATTATAATTCCCTGCACGCTAGAATCGGAAAGCAAACTGTTACCTATCGACTCCATGTAGATCCAAGAACCGTCAGCGTGGCGTTTCCGATATTCGATTGCCCCCCCAATTCCTGGAAATTCTAACAACTTACCAAAATACGTCTGCCAAGCCAGCAAATCGTCTGGATGGATTAACTCGCCGTGAAATTTGCCAATTCTTTCTTCTGGGTTGTAACCCAAAAGTCGCTGTAGGGTTCCGCTGTGGTATCGAACTCGCCCGTCGGAGCCAACAATGCTAATTAGATCGGGAGAATTACGCAGCATAGCTTGCAGTTTTGCTTCACTTTTAATTAATCCTTGATTGTCCCTGCGGTGCTGGCTAATTTCTTTGTCCAACTGCTCCCGTAGCTGTCTGATTTGCCCTACTTGCTGGGCTACAGTGCGTTCCAAGAGGCGATTATTTTTTTCAATTTCAACCAGCTTTGCCGCGTTATTTGTGGCGCTTTCAAACAAGCGGCTGCCTGCCATTTCCTGCAGAGAATTTGATAAATCTTCCAAAACTTTTGTGAAAATTGCCTGTTGCGGGTGTGGCAATTCCCTAGCTTGTTCCTGCAATGTTTCTAAGTGTTTGTAGACAGTTTCTAGCATTTTATTAAGGGGGAATCTAATAGTTGCCTGCGGGTGCAACCCCTAAAAAGCGGACACAAGTTTTTTCAACATAACCCATAACTAAGAGTCGTGTCTGGCGATCGACCCATCGCGCTCTCAATAACCAGGCATTTTGGGACTTTATTTTAAAATCATAGCAACCGATAGAGAAAGTAAATTCTTGTTGCGCCCTAATTGCCAGCCCCGCCAGGAGTGCGGGTAACTCCCCTACCCAGTGAATGTGGGGCTTCTCGCGGTTAAGCTAAACTAGATGGGTGTCAAGAGAAAGAGGGATTTATGACAGAGCAAGCCAACGCTCGCGATTTGTTTCGCGCTGCTTACGAACACCGTTACACCTGGGATGCTAACTTTCCCGGTTACAGCGCCGATATTGAACTCAAACAAGGCGATGAAGTATATACGGGTCATGTTTCCATCAAACCAGACATGACAGTGGAAGTCAGCGGGATTGCAGATGAGGAAGTAAAGCAGAGCGTTTACACCCAAATGCGGGATATTGTGACTCACCGCAAGCGATCGACATTTGAAAAATCCCACGGCAAAAACAGCTTCACCCTGGGCGAGAAGGACAGCACCGATGCTGTGGATATTTTAGTGCAAGGCGACTCAATGGGCTCGAATTACAAAATCCGAGGTCTGTCAATTTGTCAAGTCAGCCGGGTGATGGGCCGCATGGCTTTCGTCATTGACACGCACAAAAGCTTAGAGACTCCTGAAGGTTCTTTGGCCAGCCATTACGATGCCGTTTTCCGCAACCCCGAAACCAACGAAATCACTAGAGAACTGGAATTTGAAGATTCCTTTGACAAGATAGGCGACTATTATGTCATGACCAAGCAAGTAGTGCGATCGAAAGAAAAAGGTCAAGAAACGACAACCGAGTTTAACTACTCCAACGTCAAAATGCTAGAACCAGCAGTAGTCTAGGGTTATACCCTTTGCGATTAAAGACTTGGCAATGACGGATGACAACCCAGGTGGGGAATCTCTCCTACAGTTGCATTAATTTTTGGAACGGGTATTAATTGCAAAATCCGTTTTCTTGGAGAAAGCGGGTTTTGCGATTAGTGTATCGGGCTAAACTTGATTTAGCGGCAAGTAACGGTACGATCGAACTAAGTCAATTGTACGAATAATTTTTGAGGTAAAATATGACGACACTAGCACTGACCAGAGATAACGTCGAAACAGTTCTCGATGAAATGCGCCCCTACCTGATATCCGACGGCGGCAACGTGGAACTCGTAGAAATCGACGGCCCAGTCGTACACCTGAGACTGCAAGGAGCTTGCGGTTCTTGCCCAAGTTCCACAATGACTCTGAGAATGGGCATTGAACGTCGCCTGCGCGAGGCCATCCCAGAAATTTCTGAAGTCGAACAGGTAATGTAATTAGTCAGTTGACGGTTGACGGTTGACGGTTGACTGTTGACTGTTGACGGTTGACTGTTGACGGTTGACGGTTGACGGTTGACTGTTGACTGTTGATGGTTGACTGTTGACTGTTAACAATTACTAATTACCAATTACTAATTACTAATTCGCGAATATTAATCACAAATTATCAATTACCAGTTACCAATTATCAATTCCCGAATATCAATCACAAATTACCAATTACCCATTACCCATTACCAAAATCAATGTCTCATCCCCTTTACGTAGCCTTCATTTGGCACCAACATCAACCGCTCTACAAATCCAGAGTATTAGCTAGCGCAGGAGCATCCGAGTATCGACTGCCTTGGGTGCGCTTGCACGGAGTCAAAGACTACTTGGATTTAGTGCTAATTCTGGCAAAATACCCCAAACTGCATCAAACAGTAAACCTGGTTCCATCCTTGATTTTGCAGATAGAAGACTGCATCGCTGACAAAGCGTTAGACCCTTACTTGGCGGTAACTCTCAAGCCAGCCGAAACTTTAAACATCGCAGAACAAGAGTTCATTTTAGAACACTTCTTTGATGCCAATTACCACACCCTGATTCAGCCCCATCCCCGGTACGATCAACTCTACACTCAGCGGCAGGAAAGAGGCATTCAGTGGTGTTTGGCAAACTGGAAAGTGCAGGATTTTAGCGACTTGCTGGCGTGGCACAATTTAGCTTGGATTGACCCAATGTTTTGGGACGATCCCCAGATTGCCGGGTGGCTGAAACAAGGACAAAATTTCAATCTGGCAGACCGAAAAAATATCTACTTAAAACAAAAAGAAATCCTCGCCAGAATCATTCCACAGCACCGTAAAATGCAAGCTGAGGGACAGTTGGAAGTCTCCACAACCCCCTACACGCACCCGATTTTACCGCTACTTGCTGATACCAACGGCGGCCGCATAGCGATTCCTAACATGACGCTGCCAGAACATCGGTTTCAGTGGGCAGAAGATATTCCCAGACATTTGAGAAAGTCTTGGGATATGTATCAAGATAGGTTCCATTGCGAACCGCGGGGTTTGTGGCCGTCGGAACAGGCAGTTAGCCCGAAAATTTTGCCCTATATTGCTAAACAAGGCTTTAAATGGATTGTCTCGGATGAGGCAGTATTGGGGTGGACAATTAAACACTTTTTTAACCGCGATGCGACGGGGAATGTCTGTGAACCAGAATTGTTATATCGCCCTTACCGTTTAGAAACTCCTGATGGGGATTTGGCCATAGTATTTAGAGACCACAGATTGTCCGACTTGATTGGGTTTACCTACGGTTCGATGGAACCGGAAAAAGCAGCATCAGATTTAGTGGGACACTTAGAAGCGATCGGCAGAACTCTCAAACACCGACAGTCCGACGGCCAAACAGCTTTAGAAAATCCCTGGTTGGTGACGATCGCCCTAGACGGCGAAAATTGCTGGGAATTCTATCCCGAAGACGGCAAACCGTTCTTAGAATCACTCTATCAAACTCTCAGCGACAATCCCGATATCAAATTAGTCACAGTCTCGGAATTTCTCGACAAATTCCCCGCCACCGAAACAATTCCCGCCGCCCAACTACACACCGGTTCTTGGGTTGACGGTTCCCTGACAACTTGGATCGGCGATCCCGCAAAAAATCGCGCTTGGGATTTGTTAGGGGCGGCGAGACAAATGCTGGCCAACCATCCAGAAGCCACAGAAGAGAGCAATCCCGAAGCTTGGGAAGCGTTGTTCGCGGCCGAAGGTTCCGACTGGTTCTGGTGGTTTGGCGAGGGCCACACGTCGAATCAAGATGCTATGTTCGATCGGCTATTTCGCGAACACGTAGCTGCAATCTACGAAGCTCTGGGCGAGCCTGTACCCCTGGAAGTGTGGCGGGAAGTAGAGGTGCACGAGGTTCAAGGCGACCACCAGCCACTGAGCTTTATTCACCCGATTATCGACGGTATCGGCAACGAACAGGATTGGGACAAAGCTGGCCGGATTGAAGTTGGGGGAGCAAGGGGTACGATGCACCGGAGTTCGGCAATTCAGCGACTTTGGTACGGGGTTGACCACTTGAATTTTTACATTCGCGCCGACTTCAAGGCAGGGGTGCGGCCGGGTATTGATTGCCCTCCAGAGTTAAATTTGTTCTGGTTTTATCCCGATCGCACGATGAACAACAGTCTGATTCCGCTGTCGGGTTTGCCCGACGAAGCACCGCTAAACTACCGATTCCACCATCAGTTAGAGATTAATTTGCTGACGAAATCGATTGGGTTTCACGAAGCAGGAGAGGGCGATGAGTGGCAGCCCCGCCTCAGCCGGACCCAAGTGGGATTGGATAAATGTTTGGAGATAGCAGTGCCCTGGGCGGATTTGCAGATTATGCCCGACTGGCAGGTGAGGCTGATTGCAGTTTTATCGGAAGGGGAGCGTTACTCTACCTGTATGCCGTTCGATTCTTTGATTCCGATCGGAATGCCGTAAAAAGACAGTTGACAGTTGACAGTTGTCAGTTGACAGTTGTCATTGGTCATTAGTTATTGGTCATTGGTCATTAGTCCTATTGTGTCCGGTCGTTCTACCGCTATAAAATTGGTTCGAGCGTTAGGACTTCAGTCCTCATAAGACAGAGGACTGAAGTCCTCACTACAAACCTGAGACTGGGTGAATTTACCGGACATCAAATCATTAGTCATTGGGAAATTATCAAACTAATGAGTCGCATTTTAATCTTGGTCGATCGCCTCCAACAACATTTGCCGATCGCCCACCTCAACACCGAGCATGAGGTGATCGTACTCGATCGCGCTTTAGCTCCAAACTCCGAATTTCCCTTTCCCCAAATCGCTTTTGACTTGTGCATTCTCGACGAGGCAAATTTCGATCGCATCGGGCCGCTGGTAGAAGCATTAAAAGCTGCCGCCGAGCCGATATTTTTACCGTTTTTGCTTGTTAGTAAATCCCAAACGCCTGCTCTTTCAGGGCAGCCATTTTCGCAGCAGGCAAAACAACTCGAACGAAGAATAGACGATTTGATAGTAAGTCCCGCAGAACCCGCCCAACTGCACTTGCGGGTAGAGAATTTGTTGGCCCGCAGGCGGCTGTCGCTAGAACTCCACAGACTTCAGGAAGTAATTAAAGAAGGGAATTTTACAGAAAGTTTGTTAATCGACTCGCTGCAAACGGCAAACGAAAACCTGCAACAGGAAATCGTCAAGCGGGCGGAGGTAGAAACTGCACTGCGAGAAAACTCCTATCTCAACTCGCTGATCAATGCCATGCCAGATATTGTCTGCTTCAAAGATGGCGAGGGCAGGTGGCAGGAGGCAAATCAAGCGATATTGGAAGTGTTCGAGCTAGAAAAAATAGACTACCGCGGCCTCACAGATTCTCAGCTAGGAGAACTCAGCAGTTTTTACCGGGAGGCTCTACAGGCCTGCGAAGTGAGCGATGGAGAAGCGTGGGAAAAAGGTGAGCTTTCTAGGGGAGAAGAAGTGATTCCCCGATCGAACGGTACTGTAAAAATCTACGATGTGATTAAAGTACCCGTATTTCACCCCGACGGCAGACGCAAAAGTATCGTGATTTTGGGCCGCGACATCACGGAATACAAGCAAACTAGAGATGAACTCGTCCGCTTAGCGTCGATTGTCGAGTCTTCCGACGACGGCATCGTCAGCAAAACCCTCGCCGGGACGATTCAGAGCTGGAACGCAGGAGCCGAAAAGATTTACGGCTACTGCGCGGCAGAAATCAAGGGACAGTCGATCGAGATTTTAGCCATACCCGAACGCCCCAAGGAAATGCCTCAAATATTGGAAAATATTCGGGCTGGAGCCAGCATCGACCATTACGAAACCGTGCACTTGCGGAAAGACGGTCAACAGATAGATGTGTCCCTGACGATTTCTCCGATTAAAGACGCCACTGGAGCGGTAACGGGGGTTTCGACAATCTCTCGCGACATCAGCGACAGCAAGCGAGTCGAAAAAGCCTTTGAACAACTCCGTCACCAAACAGAAATGATTTTGTTCTCCGCAGGAGAAGGAATTTGCGGGTTGAACAAAGAGGGAAAAGTAACTTTTGTCAATCCTGCGGCGGTGAGAATGGCAGGCTGCGAATCGAAGCAATTGATCGATAGACCACTCTATGAAACCATAAACCGTTCACAGGAAGAATCCTCAAAGGCGATCGAGCAACTCTCACCTGCAACAGACATCAATTCAGGCTCTGAACTTGTCCCAGACTGCGCCGCACCGCAGGCGGGCAAACTGCTGCCGAACCGGGTAAGTTCTCAAATTTTAGCCACCTTGGAAGACGGAGAGGCGCGGCGCGTCACCGATGAGATTTTTTGGCGGCGAGACGGCAGCAGTTTTCCGGTTGAGTACGTTGTCGCTCCGATGCGAGAAGAAGGCGAAATTATTGGAGCTGTGGTGACTTTTAAAGATATCACCGATCGGCTTGCCGTCGAGCGCATGAAAGATGAATTCATCTCTGTTGTCAGCCACGAACTGCGGACGCCCATGACCTCGATTCACGGCGCTCTCGGCCTCCTTAACAGCGGCCTGCTGGACGCTTACCCCCTGAAAGCCAAGCGGATGCTGGAGATTGCTGTCACTAACACTGACCGTTTGGTGCGCTTGGTCAATGACATCCTGGATTTAGAGCGGATGGAGTCGAGTTACAGCACTGCCATCAAACAAACTTGCAATGTGGCTGAGCTGATGTTGCAGGCGGCTGACGAGATGCAGGGAATGGCTCAGCAGGCGGGAGTTACTCTGTCGGTGAAGCCTGTGGGGGCGCAATTGCAAGCTGTTCCCGATCGGCTAATTCAAGCCTTGACAAATTTACTCAGTAATGCTATAAAATTTTCTCCCTCCGGCGCTACGGTTTGGCTGAGCGGGGAGTTGACCCACAATCCAGATTTGGCAGAAAAAGCAGCGGACAAGTTGATGTCGTCTCCGTCTTTGTTGTCTCCTGAGCCTGCCGCCGCGCCTCCGCACTTGCCAGTTGCGAGCTCGTGGTACATCGTGATTACTGTGAAAGACCAAGGGCGGGGTATTCCGGCAGACAAACTGGAGATGGTCTTTGAACGCTTTCAACAGGTTGATGCTTCTGATTCTCGCCAGAAGGGAGGTACTGGTTTGGGGCTGGCTATTTGTCGCAGTATTGTGCAGCAGCACGGGGGGCGGATGTGGGTGGAGAGTGTTGTGGGGGAGGGCAGCACTTTTTTCTTAAGTCTGCCACTTCTCAGGGAGGGGCTTGCAACTGAAAGTTAATTTCTACCCAGGTGTACCCAACGTTACTGATTTTGTGCAGATTGTTTGTCGATGACTCGATCAAACAATTTCAGCCTTTTCTGCAGTTTGGGGACAGCAGGCAAAAAGCGCGATTTTAGGTCGAAAAGCGGCTTTTTTTGGGTGGGATATTTTACAGCCACCGCGCCAGACGGTTAGGACGTTCTTAGTTGAAACCCTGCCGCTCGATGGCAACTTCGGTCTTCCTTGTTCCTTCTTTCTTCAACATCTGCTATACAGTTTTGAAAATTTACTGTAAAGTCCGATCGGCTAAGATAATTTGCTTTACAAAATATTCACATTTCACATCTAATCTGTGATCAGTTCTCATTCCTAAAAAAATGTTAATTTTGACTGCCAAGCGCATCTTGGTTATTGACGATGCGGAAGATATTCGGGAAGTAGCTCAAGTCAGTCTTGAGGTGGTGGGGGGCTGGGAAGTCCTGACAGCGAGTTCGGGTCGCGAGGGCGTTGCTAAGGCTCTTGCCGAACAGCCTGATGCTATTCTATTGGACGTGATGATGCCTGACCAAGACGGGCCTACTACTTTTCTACAGTTACAAGCTAATAAGGCTACGCAGCACATTCCGGTAATTTTATTGACAGCTAAGGCTCTGGCTGGGGACAGGCGGATGTTCGCGGATTTGGGGGTGGTGAGCGTGATTGCTAAGCCTTTTGAACCGATGTTTTTGGCGGCTCAGGTCGCTGAGGCTTTGGGCTGGGAGCAAGAATAGATCGATCGCCCGCCTTGAATTGTGCAGCTTTTCAAGCAGTAGTTTTGCAGGCAAAGAGAGTTAAAAAAACTTGCTTTCTTTGGTGGCGTTGCTGAGCTCGAATCGGGTCGATCGGACAGGATATATGTAGCGACTTAGGCGCCGTGCCTTTCGTCCTGTCAGCTTAAGACTAAAAACCTCAGTCCGGTATCAATTTTAACCCTGCTGCTCTTGGGGTTTTAAACTGTAACTTAATTTATGGACAAAGCTACCCATCCTTTACTGTTTGAGTAGCTTTGTCCCCAATTCGTTCAATCACATCACGCGAGACTATTTGCCCCTAGTTCAATTTGTTTTTGGCAAGAGTGCTATTGGATT
>Ga0163149_10002350_pt1 | contig 22900 bp, 26 predicted proteins | sample OliLakLV19MP5G1_FD_148604 | JGI IMG/M metagenome (GOLD analysis project Ga0163149, IMG submission 148604) | Freshwater microbial mat bacterial communities from Lake Vanda, McMurdo Dry Valleys, Antarctica - Oligotrophic Lake LV.19.MP5.G1 | ecosystem: Environmental > Aquatic > Freshwater > Lake >...
AGGCGAAGAAACTAGAAAACTATGCCAAGAAAACAAAACGAACAAAAACGGATATCGTGCGAGAGTTTCTGCGTTCCTTGCCCTGAGAGGTTGGCTATGAGTATTGCAGGATGCGAAGAAAAAGCCGCCCTAGAACGGCGGGGCTTTAGACCCAATTTCTTGGTAAATACTTAATACGGATTTAATAGTTGCAATTGAGGTGCTGTTGACATTGATTAAAATGTAATCAATCATCCAGTCGGTGGCTACTATAGAGATTTCACCTGTGCTAGATTATTCAGTATATATTTCGATAAACGCACTCCGTCATCTATAAGTAATGCTCATGGCAAAACGTGGAATTGTCCTTAGTACAACAGCAGCACTAGTTGCAGCCGTTGCAGTTGTCGGTTTTCAACTAGCAAATCCCAATGTAAACTCCAGTGCGGCAGCATTTAGAAATAGCCCCAAAGAAGTAGTGGATGAGGTTTGGCAGATTATCGATCGAGAATATGTCGATGGCACCTTTAATAAGGTTGACTGGCAGCAATCTCGCCGTAAGTATATCGGTCGAGATTATGCTTCGCAGGCAGAAGCGTATCGGGCTGTAAGAGAAATGCTGAAGACGCTAGACGATCCTTACACTCGCTTCATGGATCCCGAACAGTTCAAGAGTATGCAAATTGATACTTCGGGTGAACTAACAGGTGTAGGCATTCAACTAGGCATGGATGATGCCACCAAAAAACTGACTGTAGTCTCACCAATTGAAGACTCTCCTGCCTCTAAAGCTGGCATTTTGCCTAAAGATGTGATCGTCAAGATCGCGGGTAAAAGTACGGAAGGAATGGATATCAATCAAGCTGTAGCATTGATTCGTGGTCCTGCTGGCTCTAAGGTAATGCTGACGATTCGGCGTGGCGATCGAACCTTTGATGTTGAACTCGCCCGTGCCAAGATCGAGCTTCATGCCGTCAAGTCTGAAGTACGGAATGAAGGTGTAGGCAAGGTGGGGTATATCCGCCTGACTCAATTTAACGCCAATGCTGCGGCAGATATGCGTAAAGCTGTTCAAGGTCAACTTGATAAAAATGTATCTGGCTTTATCCTCGATTTGCGCTCTAATCCTGGTGGCTTGCTTTATTCAAGTGCCGAGATTGCTCGGATGTTCCTCGATAACGCCACAATTGTTTCTACAGTCGATCGAAAAGGCGAAAACGAGCGTTTGACCGCTAATCGTCAAGCTCTCACCGATAAGCCACTAGTGGTGTTGGTTGATGGTGGTTCTGCCAGTGCGAGCGAGATCTTGTCGGGGGCTTTGCAAGATAATAAGCGGGCTGTTTTAGTTGGGACTAAAACCTTTGGTAAAGGACTGGTGCAGCAAGTTCACGCTTTAGGTGACGGTTCAGGCTTAGCCGTGACGATTGCCAAATATTACACACCCAAAGGCACGGATATCAACCATGCTGGGATCAAACCTGATGTGGTGGTTGAGTTAACTGAAGCTCAAAAGGAACAGCTAACCAAAAACCGAGATAGTATTGGCACAATCGCCGATCCTCAATATGCTAAAGCCCTTGAGGTTCTAACGACGCGAGTCAAAAACCCTCGGATGCCTTCTGCAAGTCTCAACTAATCCAAGTATTGAGCGGTCAGCCTTTATCGGTTGACCCTCTAACCTGTGGAAGGCAAACGGTACTGAGCTTGACAGCGCTGAGAAGTTGGAATGGTGGTTACTATCTCGTTTCTGAGATCTATGCCTATTTTTTTCGGATCGCCATCCGTAACTGACTTACGGAGCATTTAATCATGAATTCAGATCAGGAAATTTTGCGATTACAGGATTTGCTGCCAGCTTCATGGCGGATGACGACCAAAATTAAGATTGCTACAGATCAGCCCCAAGCAATCTCCAGCACGCCTCTTACTCCTTGGGCGACTGAAACAAAGTTAACGATCAATCCTCGCATCTGGTTACAGTTGGGACTAAAAGAGCGCGACCTGCTGTTGATTCGAGAGGTGGCGTGGCGACAGCAGGGGCAATGGTTTAAGTTTGGGGTTTATCAGTCGATCTTAGTTTTAGCAGCTTCGAGCCTAGTCATCCAAGTTGTGCAATCTGACCCAGTTGGGATCGCAATCGGGGGTGGTTTATTCGCTGTTGCTGCTAACCAGATCTGGCAAAAAAATCGTAGTACTCAGATCCAACTTGAAGCCGACTCCGAAACGCTGCGAGTTGCGGTCAAGCGCGGCTACACCGAAATTTCTGCCGCCAAAAGTCTATTGGATGGCATTCAGACCGCCGCAAAATTAGAAGGTCGATTGGCGTTAGAATTTGTGGAATTAATTCGCTGTCAGAATCTCCGTTCGATCGCAGGTTTGTCTTCGGTTACAGTACCCGCCGATCCAGACTTCAGTGCTTGATCAAGTAATCAGCTTGGCATATTCGGGATCGAGATAATCTCTCACATTTTTAATCACAGGCAGAGAACTCAATCCTTCTTCTACTAGATCGGGGAATTGTGAAAGGGCAATTGCTATATGATTGGCAAAATTATATTTTCGATCGACCCCATAGTTAAGTGTTAGATACTCCAGCAATTCCAAGGCATAGTCAGGGAAGTACATGACATCAGCAATACAGGCGAGTTTAAATATTCGATCGGGAGATGCTGTATTTGATTGAAATGAACTTGGTTGAATTAAATCTCGAAAATAATAAGCATCTCCCCACAACAATTGGCCAACTCGCACAGCTGATCCAATTGGAGCTTGAGTGCGAAGGCGATGCGCCAGACGCAGATCGAATAGCGTTAAACCTTGTTCTCTTAGATAAGTGTCAACATCTGAGAATAGAGGTTGGTTGAGATAAAGATGCGAAAAAACCACTTCGGTTTGGATCGCTAAAACACTCTTTTGCAATAATCCGATCGCGCCTTGGAGCACTTGAAGATCGGCTCCCTGAACATCGGTTTGGAGGAAATCGATCTGATCTATGCCTTCAGTTTTACAGAAATCATCCAAAGTTGTCGTTTCCACTTCTACTTGAAACTCCAATTCCGTCATTTCCCCAACCTCACTAAATCGCCGCAAGTATGTCTGGTTTGGTTGGTAGAGAGAACTGCATTCTAGACTTTTTGTAACATAGAGCGTTGACTCTCCTTTGACCTTGCCAAGAATAAGTGGGATATGTTTTTCTACCCAATTTACCGATCTTGTCTCTAAATCCGCATTAGCAGCGTCGCAGGCATCGGCATCAGCATCAAATCCATAGATCGTAAGATTAGGGGCAAAGATATCCCAACCCAAGCTAGCATAATCATCGTTACTCGATAACTTCCGCGACCCGACATTAAAGATCGTGAAATGAATTTGCTCTAAATGACCACTCTGTTTGAGGCTAGGGAGAAAAAGTGTCACAATAAATTCCTTGCTGTTTATTAAACTCCACCAGTTTATGCCAGCTAGCTAAAATTGAAAAGAGAAATTCACTTAGCAAGTTCAGCTTTAGCATTTTGCCATAATGTTTCTAGCTCTTCTAAACTGTAATCTGTGAGTGGTCGATCGACAAAATTCTCCATTTGGGTAATGCGTTGAATAAATCGCTGATTTGTGCCATGCAAAGCTGATGTTGGATCGAGTTCATACCAGCGGGCAAGATTAATCACAGTAAAGAGCAAGTCGCCGAGTTCGGACTCTTGACGGGCTTTGTCTTCGCGATCGATCGAATGTTTAAATTCCGCTAATTCCTCTTCAAACTTCTCCCATACACCTGCGATATTTTCCCATTCAAATCCTGCGGCGGCGGCTTTTTGAGATATCTTCATACCTGACATCAGTGGCGGCAGGCTACGGGCATAACGACTGAGTTTACGGCTGAGTTTCTGGGATTCAGCCAGATCTTCGCCTTTCTCCGCAGCTTTAATTTGCTCCCAATTTCGATCCACTTCTGCCATACTTTGGACTTCGATATCGCCAAATACATGAGGATGACGGCGAATCAGTTTTTGGGTGATGCCTTCAGCTACCTGAGTGAGACTAAAATCCCCATGTTCGCTGGCAATTTGCGCTTGCAATACGACTTGTAAAAGTAAGTCACCTAATTCTTCTTCGATCGAATTTCGATCGCCACTCCTAATTGCACTCACGACCTCATAGGCTTCCTCAATCACATAAGGCATCAATGTTTCAGGGGTCTGAGCTAAATCCCAAGGACAGCCGCCGTCGGGCGATCTCAACTTGGCGACGACTTCAATTAAATGCTGGAGTGCGGTGAGAGCATTGGTGGTCATTGATTTAAGGATTAGGGTGAGGCTTCAGGAGTATTCTAGAGGAGAAATTAGATAAATTCTAGGCAAGTTCTATGATCGCCGATCGAAATTCTCCTGTGTTTGTGTTGGCTTCAGCCTCGACTACACGGCGACAAGTATTACAGAATGCTGGGATTACGGCAATTGTGCGTGTGAGTAATTTTGATGAGTCGCAAATTGAGTGTAACGATCCAATCGAACTGGTGCAGCGATTAGCGCAGAGTAAAGCTGAAGTTGTGGCTGAGACTGTGGCAGCAGAGTTTGGAAATCGACCCGCTCTGATTCTCGGTTGTGATTCGGTCTTGTGGTTGGATGGCAAAATCTACGGCAAACCAGGCAGTCGAGAAAATGCGATCGCGATGTGGCAAAAAATGCGCGGCAATCGAGGCGAAATCTATACAGGACATTGCCTGATCGACCTACAAAATCCACAGAAATATCGAGGGGTGATCCGTTATGGCATGACTGGGGTGCATTTTGTTAATGCCAGTGATGATGAGATTACGGGCTACATCGACACAGGTGAACCAATTAACTGTGCGGGCTGCTTTACTTTAGAAGGCTTGGGTGGCTTGTTGATCGAAAAGTTAGAAGGTTGCCATACCAATGTGCTGGGATTGAGCTTGCCCCTATTTCGATCGATGTTGCTAGAGCTTGGTTACAAAATTAGGTTCGATCGAGATCGAGTTGTTTTCGATCGGACTCAGCCTATTGTTGTAGCTTCTGGATTCGATCTAGAGATAGTCCAGTGATTTGAGCGATCAGAGCAATAGCAATACCTGAATGGATCATGTTTAGGGCAATTTGATTAGCAGCTCTTACTTCGCCTTCAACTAAACCCTCTGCCCTACCTTCAGCCTTGCCTTCAAGCAGGATTTCTTGATAAATGACTGATTCTTTCATGATCTCACTCCTTAATAATCTTTGAATCACTTCTTTGTTTAATGCTAGCCCAGAAATAATTGCGGTGGCGGCGGCTACATTACTCTTTACTTTTTTGTCTTCAATGTTGTCAATTAGTTTTGCTACTTCACTCAAAACTTCTGCTGGATTGTTGGTCTTGGTTAAAACGGCTAGTGGTAATAATCCTGAGTATTTTTGGAATATCTCGGTCGGCTGTTCCCACAGACGGATGACTTGGAAGTTATGGTTGAGGTTTTTAGAATTAAAACTGGTTTGGTTAGCCAGTGGCGAATCTGTGGGTTTTAAGTAAACTACGGTTTGATGAATTTCTTTGTCTGGATACCTGCGGTGTAACCTCACCCAATAATCTAGCATCCGAAATGCCATGTTTTCATCGGTTCTGGTCTGGAATTCGATGTGGAGGATGATTTTGAACGATTCTAGAAATATGACTGAGTCGGCGCGGATGGGTTCGACTGCCAGTTCTGAGGGTTCTATTTTGGTGAGTACGATCGATTCCCCTAATAGCCAACTGGCGAAGTCGGTGGGGAAGGTCTCAGCTAGAAATTTGCAGGTATTGTCATACATCGAAGAATTTTATCATTTAGCGATCGAACAACAGCTAGATTTCACGATGCTATAAATTGCCATTATTAGCGATCGCATGATAATCTACGGTAAGTACATGGGTTAAACGGTATTTAAAATCATGAATATGATCTGGAAACATTTCAGGAAATGGCTCTCATTGTTTAGCGTGGGGATATGTTTAGCTTTTGCGATTGCTGCTTGCGGTAGTCCATCAAGTCAAACAAATCAAAGCAACAACACTCAAGCAGACAAAAAAGAAGCAGAAATTATCCTAGTTTCCTATGCCGTGACCAAACGGGCGTACTCAAAAATTATCCCGCAGTTTACCGCCGCGTGGGAGCAAAAGACAGGGCAAAAAGTCAGAATCACGGAAAGTTATGGTGGTTCTGGCTCCCAGACCCGTGCTGTGATTGATGGGCTGGAAGCCGACATCACCCATCTCGCCTTATCGATGGATACGCAAAAGTTGGTGAAAGCGAAATTGATCGAACCAGGTTGGGAAAAAGAATTACCTAATGAGTCGATCGTGACTAATTCGGTCGTGGCTTTGACCGTGCGTAAGGGGAACCCGAAAAACATCAAAGGGTGGGAAGATACCGTCAAACCTGGAGTTGCCATAATCACAGCCAATCCTAAAACTTCAGGCGGTGCCAGATGGAACTTCCTCGCAATCTATGGTGCTGGCGAACACAACTTAAAATCTGCCGAAAAAGCTGAAGAATTTACCCAGCAACTTTATCAAAACACCAAAGTCCTACCCAAAGATGCGCGTGAATCTAGCGAAGTCTTTTACAAGCAGCGTCAAGGTGATGTTCTGATCAATTATGAAAATGAAGTCCTACTAGCAGAAATGGAGGGAGATAAAGAGCCATTCATCGTCCCCACTGACGTTAATATCTCAATTGATTCACCGATCGCTGTGGTAGATGCAAATACAAAAAGACATGGGACTGAGGCCATCTCCAAAGCGTTTGCAGAGTTCCTGTTTACTCCAGTTGCCCAGCGAGAATTTGCCAAGGTGGGATTTCGCCCGATCGAACCATCGATCGAGACTGAATTTAAGGATAAATTTCCAAAAGTAGAGAAGTTGCTGACGGTTAAAGATTTTGGTGGTTGGGATACGATCCAAACCAAGTTTTTTGCCGACGGTGCGTCATTTGACAAGATTCAATCCAGCTTAAAGAAGGGATAAATGGAGGACTAATTATGCTAACTGAAATTGACACTGGAATTGGGACTGGTTCACCACAGCCAGATATCTCAGCTACTCCCGATCACCGCCCCACTCATGTCCTGATCACAGTGAGAATTCCCAGTGATTATCATCAAGAACCTGTAATCTCGCAACTGATCTCCAAATATGGCTTAACCGTGAATATTACGGCGGCAATCTTGGGCGAAAGTGTTGAGCAAGAAGGCTGGTTCAAACTGGAACTGCGAGGCTTAGCCGATCGAATCCAATCTGCCCTGCAATATCTGAATGAGCTAGATTTGGAAGTATGGCGTAATTCAGCAGAAGAGGAGGGCTGGTAATGACTTTAGCTCAAAATCTGCCGAAAAGAAGGTTTAAATTTCCCTTTGCCTGGGTTGTGACTTGGGCTTATCTATTGGTGATGTTATTAATCCCAATTGGGGCAATGTTGCTCAAGGCGGCGACTTCATCACCGCAAGAATTTTGGGAGAAAGCCACAAGTGATATTGCCCTGTCTGCCTATGATGTCACCTTTGTCACCGCCCTTTATGCCGCGATCGTTAACGGTTTCTTTGGCACTCTCTTAGCTTGGGTATTGGTGCGCTATGAGTTTCCTGGCAGAAAAATCGTCGATGCCGCCGTAGATTTACCTTTTGCGTTGCCGACTGCTGTTGCAGGCATTACCTTAGCAACGGTTTATGCTCCTAATGGCTGGATTGGTCAATTGGTGGAACCATTGGGGATTCAGCTTGCATTTAACCGCACGGGTGTATTCATTGCCATGGTGTTTATCTCTTTACCTTTTGTGGTGAGAACTTTGCAACCTGTGCTCCAAGAAATGGAAAAAGAACTAGAAGAGGCCTCCCATTGTTTAGGTGCGACTAACTGGCAAACGTTCTGGCGTGTCCAGTTCCCGCCGCTAATTCCACCAATTTTGACTGGTATAGTACTGGGTTTCTCTCGATCGGTGGGTGAGTTTGGTTCTGTGGTGATTATTGCTTCTAATATCCCTTTTCAGGACTTGATCGCGCCGATCTTGATTTTCCAAAGACTAGAAGAATATGACTATGTGGGTGCAACTGTAATTGGGACTGTGTTGCTGCTGATCTCGCTGATTTTGATTTTGATCATTAATTTCTTACAACGCTGGGGGCAAAAGTATGTCGGTTGATCCTGTGGTTGAGATTGGCTTTGGAAATGAGAGGTCAAATACCAGAAAACTCAATACTGGCGAATTTCTAGTGAAGTGGGGATTAATTTCGATCGCGGTTTCTTATCTAGGATTAGTCTTGTTCTTTCCAGTTTTAAATGTGGTCTATGTTGCCTTTGCCAAAGGGATCGAGCCAGCACTGGAAGTGTTTAAGAATCAGGATTTCTTCAGTGCGGCGCAGTTGACGCTTTTAGTTGCAGTCGTCTCAATCCCATTAAACACTGTGTTTGGGTTGTGTGCTGCATGGGTAATTGCCCGCAATAGATTTAGAGGCAGGACACTTTTGATCAGCATTATCGATTTACCGTTTTCGATCTCGCCTGTGGTCGCTGGTCTGATGATCGTGCTACTTTATGGCAAGAATGGTTGGTTTGGGCCATTTTTGGAGCAGATTAATCTTCAAATTGTGTTTGCGATTCCAGGCGTGGTACTTGCCAGTGCTTTTGTGACGATGCCATTTGTCGCTCGTGAGGTCATCCCAATTTTAGAAGAAGTTGGCACTTCGGAAGAAGAATCAGCTCGGACTTTAGGCGCGAATGACTGGCAAATCTTTTCACGAATCACCGTACCGAATATTCGCTGGGGTTTACTCTACGGGGTGTTGCTCACAAATGCTAGAGCGATGGGTGAGTTTGGGGCGGTGTCAGTAGTTTCGGGCAGCTTAGCGGGTAAAACTCAGACTTTGCCATTGTTTATCGAAGAAGCCTACAAAAATTACCAGTCTCAAGAAGCTTTTACAGCTTCGCTAATTTTGGGATTACTGGCTCTGGTGACTCTGGTATTAAAAGAGATTTTAGAGCGGTTTGGACATACATCTCAAACAAAAGTATGATGTCTCAAGCTATACCAGCTTTGGAACTGCACCAAGTCAGCTACAAGTCAATCTTGACTAACATTTCGCTGACGATCGAAGCGGGTAAATGTACGGCGATCGTGGGGGCTTCGGGTGCAGGGAAATCGACTTTGCTGAGATTACTCAATCGCCTAATAGATCAGACATCAGGCAAGATTTTGATGCATGGCAAAGATATCCAAACCATGCCGATCGACACGCTTCGATCGAGCGTTATGTTAGTTCCCCAAGAACCTTTTTTGCTAGGGATGACTGTCCAAGAGGCGATTGCTTATCCATTGAAATTAAAAGGCTATTCGATCGACAAGATTCAATCTCGACTAAAGGAGTGGACAGAGCGATTACAACTTGACCACAAACTTATGTCTCGCACCGAAGTCCAGCTATCGGTAGGACAAAAACAGTGGGTATCGATCGCACGAGCTTTAGTGACGGAACCAGAAATCTTGGTGCTAGACGAGCCGACTTCTGCGCTTGATAGCGGACGTGCTAATTTCTTACTAGATTTACTGCGAGATTTGACCCCGAAACTGACGGTAATTATGGTCAATCATCAACTTGATTTAGCCTCTAAATGGTGTAGTAATCTCATCCAATTACATCGAGGTCAACTAGTCTTAGCTCAATCCAGCCAATCTGTTGATTGGCAAGCCCTAGAGTTAATGCTCAAGTCTTCTGTCGATCGAGAATATGAGAACAAAGATGAGAGCGAAGATTGGGATTAAGATGTGAATCAGGTTTTGTTGCTTTGCAAAAAGTTCTTTGATACGTCAAGACGAACTTTTGCTCAGTCGGTACAGATGCCGAATATGGGCAGGCTATATCAGTCTGATCGTGATTCTCTCAAAAGTTTTCTCGAAGATAGAGGTTTTGTGACTTACTATTTTTCATTTACCGTATAGCGGATTTTATCGATAACGTCGCTGAGGTTATCTTTGTTGAGGCGATAGCTGAGTTGGTGAGCGATCAATCGCGCCGTGCTTTCAAAAAGAACCTCGATTTCAACTAGTCCATTATCTTTGAGCGTGCGTCCAGTCGAGACTAAATCGACGATCGCTTCGGACATACCAGTAATTGGGCCTAACTCCACTGAACCATAGAGCGGAATAATTTCGACAGGCAAATCAATGCTCTGGAAATACTCACGCGCACAACGCACCGACTTCGTGGCAATCCGACAATGGGGGGGCAAATCTAACGCTGAAGTATATGGGCTATCTTTTGGCACCGCGATCGACAGGCGACACTTGCCAAAACCTAAATCCACCAGCCGCGCCACTCTGGGCATTTTTTCGCGTAGCACATCTTCACCGACAATCCCAATTTGCGCCTGACCGTATTCCACATACACAGACACGTCCTGCGCCCTTACCAACAAAGCTCTCGCCGCTCCAGTGGGGTCAGTAATTTGCAGGAGGCGATTTGACTTATCTAAAAATAAGCTGAAATCTAGCCCAAGCGATTGCAGCAGCGCGATCGAATCCTCAAGCAACGATCCTTTGGGTAGAGCAAAAGTAATCATGAATTTAGTAGTATGCCGACAGTTCTATGATTATTATCTCTAACTTTTGCCATTAAAACCGTCACTATCCAGTTATGGGGAATCCAATGGAATTTGGATCTCTCTGAGGTATTTCGCACTCTCTTCAGGTATTGCGGAATTAATATACATCCCACTACCTAGCTCAAATCCTGCGGGGATTGAGACTCGCGGCACGATCGCAATGTACCAGTGGAAATAATCAGTCGGTCGATCGTGAAGTGGGATCGATCGAATGGAATAGTTAAAGTCAGGATTATTCAGCCCAAAGTAAAGCTTAGCGAGGACTGTCTTCAGCATCACAGCCAAATCGAAAATCTCTAGATCGGTAATCTCATGAAAAGACGAAGCATGATGGCGCGGAAAAATCCAAATATGAAAAGGCGAAAGTGCGGCAAAAGGGATAAAAGCGACGAAATATTCGCTCTCATAGATCAGGCGATCTCGGCTTGAGAGTTCATCTTTGAGCGTGCTACAAAACACACATTCGCCTGTGTCATCAAAGTAACGGATCGCTTCTTCGATCCGCGCCCGAACTTGAAATGGCACAACAGGTGTGGCGGCTAGTTGAGAATGTGGATGTTCTAAAGATGTACCTGCCCCTTCACCATGATTTTTGAAGATCACGATCGCCTCAATCCGAGGATCTTGCATGATCTTGATGTAACGCTGGCGATAGACTTTGAGAATATTTTCAACATCGACAACATCCATCAGCGCGGTTGTGATGTCATGCCGTGGATGTTCGATAATCACTTCATGAAATCCTACCGCCGTCATCGATCGATGGATGCCTTCGACTTTTCTGATCCGCTCTCCTGTTGCAGCAAGGGCGGGAAATTTATTGGGCACGGCTCGGACGCGCCAACCCGTGAGATCGCTAAGTCGATAAAATTCATCAGGCGTGCGATCTTCGTTGCCCAGACAAAAAGGACAATGATCTTGATAGGCGGGAACGATCGGATGGGGACGAGATCGAGCAAATTGATCGGGACGCTTTGACCGCTCAGTAGCGATAATCACCCAGTCTCTCGTAATGATGTTTTGTCTGAGTTCAGGCACTGCCGTAAGAGATAGTTTCCAGACTAGAGTTTAATTCTAGCTCCTACGAAGTGCCCGATTCACGATCGTTTTTATTCGTAACGGATGCCTGCTTCTGCCATACGTTTAATCCCTTCACGAATTCGATCGTCTTCGACCGTCAGCGCGATGCGGAAATAGCCTTCACCATATTCGCCGTAGCCATTACCAGGCGGAACGATGATGCCGCATTTCTCTAATAGTAAGGTGACAAACTCGGTCGAGGTGTAGGCTTTTGGCACTGGAACCCAGATGTAGAGAGTGGCTTTCGGGGCTTCTAGTTGCCATCCGAGCGATCGCAATCCTTCGACCACGAGGTTACGACGTTGTTGATAGACTGCCATTAAAGTTTGCAAGTCGGCCTCGGTGGTTTGAAATGCCGCGATCGCCGCCCGTTGGACTGCCTTGAATGCACCAGAATCGACATTGGTTTTCACCTGTCCCAAGCCTTTAATCCCGATCTTACTGCCAACGACAAAGCCAATCCGCCAGCCTGTCATGTTGTAAGCTTTGGAGCAACTATGAAATTCGATCGCCACATCTCTTGCACCTGGCACTTGCAGCACACTGGGTGGCTTGTAGCCGTCATAAGCCATTTCTGAGTAGGCGTGATCGTGACACAGTAAAATTTCATACTTCTTGCAGTAATCTACCAACTCCTTGAAAAACTCTAGGCTAGCGATTCCACCAGTAGGATTGTTGGGATAGTTGATCCAGAGCAATTTGGCTTTACGTGCCACATCTTCAGGAATTTTGCCCAGTTCTGGTAAGTAGTCATTTTCGGGGAGTAGTGGCATGGTGTGATACTCACCACCCGCAAAAATTGTCGCAGTCCGATATACAGGGTAAGCAGGATCGGGAATTAAGGTGTAATCACCTGGCTCCACAAAGGCCAGAAAAGTATTGTGAATCGATTCTTTCGAGCCGATCGACGAGACAATCTCAGTATTAGGATCGAGACCAGTCACACCATAACGTCTTGCCATCAACTCAGCTACGGCAGTCCGAAACTCTTTTGTACCTTGGTAGGGTGGATAGTTGTGGGTACTGGGATCGCGCACGGCATCAACCATGGCATTAACTATGTGATCTGGCGTAGGTCGATCGGGGTCACCAACGCCCATGTTGATGATATCCACCCCTTTTGATACCAGTTCATCACGTTTTCGATCGATCTCAGCGAACAGGTAAGGCGGAATCTTTTCAAGGCGTTTGGCGAATTGCATAATTAATTTTTCTAACAAAATCACAATTTAAATACTAGCAAGAAGCGATGCTCTCTTGATCCTTCAATTTAAAAAGGACGAGATTAATCTCGTCCTCAAACATAAGTCATTCTGTAAATTTATGTATGGTCGAGATCGCAGTCTACATAAACATTAAAAGCACTTCCCACAGATTATCCAACCAGAATTTTGTGAAACCGTGTGAAACCCACAGATTTCATCGACTATTGGGTTACAGCTTGGGCTGCCAGCAATTGTTGCTTGAGCTTCTCCAATTCATTTGCCCAACGTGGATCGGGTTGATGGGCTTCAGTTGAAGCTGTACTCGAACCAGAAGAAGATGAACGATTTTGATTAGAACGGCGAGATTTGTTTTGGTCACGGTTACTATCGCGATTACCTTCACGACGTGCGGCTTTAGGTGTAGGAGCTGCAACTTTATGGGTCGGCTCAGCGCGCTCAGTGCCTGGTTCCAGTTCAGAGGTGGCATCAGTGTCAGAACCTTCTTCGCCCTCTTTACCTTTGTTGCGAGGCAGAGCTTTTTCTAGCTTGAGCACAGCACCATTAAAGTCAAAGCCGTTGAATTTTTCGATTACTGTATCGGCAACTTCGTCTGTACCAACAGTAACGAAGCCAAATCCGCGACATTTACCTGTTTTTCGATCGGTAATGATTTTGAGTGAAACTGACTCGCCAGACTCATGGAAGATGGTTTCCAATGCTTGACGATCTAACTCTTCTGGCAGGTTGCCAACATAAAGACGAATAGACATGATGAAATTAACCTCTGGTTATGGAAGTGCGTTGAATAATCTGTGAGAAACTTTTATGGACCAACTTTGGCGTGAGACCTTAGACATTAAACCTTTGACATGAAACTTTTGGCAAAATTAAGAGCTAGTGCAATCACTCTTTAAGTGTGAATCTATAGCTAGAATTTATCTGGAGCTTGGCTGTAAATTTCCTTGCACGCTTAGAAAGCCTGTATTTTAAGCCACTACCCAAAATAACATAAAATTGTGTTCTATGTTGCAACTCTTTAATAGGAATTACGAGGAAATAATTTAATCACTCCATTCCAGATCCCAGAATTGGTGAGATTACCTGAAATTACCTGAATTAAAGCGATTTCCTTGGGATGTGAAACCATTTACCAATCTTGTGCCTGTGCCACCGTCAGAAGGATCGAGGTAAGGTTTGAGATAAATGCCATTACCACTGAAACTAGTAGAGTTGTTGGAGCTATCTTGGGTGAGGATTTGGCTATTTCTGCCTCTGCTTATACCGCCGAGTAATCCAGCTAGGTCAATTTTGCCCCGACTCCGATCGCCCTCGACAAAAGTGGGAACCGAAATAGTCTGCTGTCCTGTGTCGGCAGTGGCAAGATTGCCAAATACTCGATCGCGGATGCTATTAGGATCTTGACCGACAGGCACGGTGAGGATAATTCGACAACCAGGATTTCTCTCTGTTGTGGCACAGATAATGTTGTAGCCATTTTCGGCACTAGTTTTCATCTCGACCAAACCATCAGGGCGATATTGCTCTAAACGCCGAGCGATCTCATTGCAACGTCGATCGGGCGACCAGCCACCACCCATTGTCGATGGCGAGGCCCAAGGGAAGTATTGTCCTGGCTGGCTCTTGGGTTGATACATCACTGTGTATTGCCCACTCTGACTCTGGCAGGTAAAACGCTGTCCCGTCAGCACTCCATCAGAACTTGATGGGATCGTTGTACCTGATGTAGTTGATGAAGGAATCGAGGAGTCTGGGGAAGTTTCGACTGGAACTGGCCCAGAACTTTGACTAGAATCTTGGGCATCAGCAGGTTTTGCTGCTAGAAACGGGGGAACCAAACAAATGATCAAAGCCAATCTGCTCAAATTCCGCCTGTGAATCTGGCTGCTAATCTGAGTAATAAATTGTTGGCGAAAGCGATAGAGTTGTTGCAACATAGCCGCATTCCTCTGATTAAAAAATCGGTGTGAAGAGTTCTTTTAGTATGACGAATCGATTTTAGAAATAGTTGTGCGGGTTTGTGTGAGTTTAGTTGCGGGATTAAGCGATTTCGATTGCCGCCTCTTCTACAGGCAAAGGATTTCCGATCGAAACGTTGCTAAATAGCTTACCGATGCCTTCAATCTCGATATAGACTCGATCGCCATGATGCAGAGATCCGACTCCTTCAGGCGTTCCAGTTAAAATCAGATCGCCTGGCAATAGGGTCATAATCTGGCTGATATAGGCAACCAGAGCGTCGGGTGAGAATACCATTCGATCGATGCTTTCTGATTGCAAAGGCAGCTTGTTGCCTTGAATAAATGTTTGGATCAAGGCGGTGGGACTGAGATCTCGCACGATCCAAGGCCCCAATGGACAAAAAGTATCAAACCCCTTTGCTCTTGACCACTGACTATCCTGACGTTGTAAATCCCTCGCTGTGACATCATTGGCGATCGAATAGCCCCAAATGTAATGATGAGCCTGACTGGGCGGACAATTTGAGCAGGTCTTACCAATCACCAACGCCAACTCTCCTTCATAGTCCACCTGTTGCGATTGTGGTGGCAATAAAATTGTGCCGTCTGGCGGCAAAATCGAACTAGGCGGTTTCAAGAAAATCAATGGCTCGGCAGGCAGATCATGACCCAATTCAGCCGCATGATTAGCATAGTTTCGCCCCACAGCAATGATTTTGCTAGGCTGACAGGGTGCGAGTAATCGGTAGGTCTCAGGTGCAATCAGTTCATTGCTTGGAGTTCCCCCCAGCCACGGTGCAGATGTGAGGATTTGCACGGACTGGTTAAGTTGCAGCAACCCATAGTGAATCTGCCCTTGAGCAGTTTTGACCCGAACATAACGATCTGTCATATGTCGTGAAAATGTTGTCCTAAGAGTAGATCGGACTTGGTTGTCAGCCAATTTTAGAGCAAGCCAATTCTAGCTGAATTAGTCTAAATAGAGTAGTGAAGAAGTGTTTAGCTACCCTAGAACGATCGATCCAAAACATAGGTGGCGAGGTCGATCAGAGATTGCTTGTGGGGCGATGATGGTAGCCATTCGATCGAACTCACAGCTAACTTAATGTGCCCCTTTGCCAGCTCTCTAGAGCGCGAAATCCCGTTACTAGATTGCACCAGTGCCAAGGCCTTGTCTAAATCGCCTAACTCGCTAAATTCTCGATCGATCAGCCCTTCAAGCTGTGGCTTTTCTTCTAAAGCAAACAACACAGGCGCGGTGAGATTTCCCTGCTTTAGATCGGAACCAGCAGGTTTACCGAGCGACTCAGTTGAGCCAGTAAAGTCGAGAATATCATCGACAATCTGAAACGCAATACCGAGATTTTTGCCGAAATCAAATAACAGGTCAGAATGCGCGATCGACACGCCACTCAGCACCCCCGCCGCCTTTGCACTACCTGCCATCAGCGAGGCCGTTTTGTAAAAGCTCTTTTCTAAATAATCTTCTAGGGTGAAGCTACTATCAAATGCGGTCAGGCTTTGACTAATTTCCCCTTCGGCAAAATCTGTGATCACCTTAGACAAGAGTTTCACGACTTCGAGATTATCCAAGTTAGCCAAATACCAAGAAGCTTGAGCGAATAAAAAATCTCCCGCCAAAATTGCTACCCGATTACCAAAATTGTGGTTAACCGTGGGAATGCCCCGCCGTACCTCAGCCGTGTCGATCACATCATCATGCACTAGGCTCGCGGTGTGGATCATCTCTGTGATCTCAGCCAAACGACGATGGCGGGGTGTAATGTCTCGATCGATCATCGTTGCCCGCGACACCAAAAATACGATCGCAGGACGCAAACTTTTACCCCTACCCTCAAACAAATGCTCTGCCGCCGCATACAAAATCGGGTGTCTTGCCCCGACAAGATTCTTCAGATTAGTAGACAAGGTACTGAGATCTTCTTTAACAGGGGCGAAAAATTCGGTGACTGATGGCATGGGTAAAGACTGCATGATTTATATCGGATCTTAAAAGGTATAAATTTGATTTATGAAATTTTACATATCTTCATATATTGTAGGAGAATGTTGAGAAAGTTGGACTAGCATCAAAAGAATTGACATGAATCGATCGAGATACTTTGTCTATAACTTCGATCTATGGTCATCTATAGATAAACTTAAGATTGTGAGTAAGTTGTGTAAAGCTCAGATATACATTTGCAACAAAATATGAAATTCATCAGAATCCAGTAAATTTTTGCCTAAAACATCTAGAACTAAAACACCTACTTATTCCTAATCTAGCTATCCCTAAAATAGCTCAACATTGTCACACTAAAAGCCACAACAACAAATGCGTCGGATTCTAATCATTGATGATGACCCCCTAATTGCTGAAATAGTAACGGTCAATCTCGAAATGGCTGGCTATCAGGTTAACCATGCTAACGATGGGATCAAAGGTCAGGCACTTGCTATCCAATTATTGCCAGATCTGATTATTCTCGACCTGATGTTACCTCATGTTGATGGTTACACAGTTTGTCAACGTCTGCGCCGTGACGTTCGCACCGCCGATATTCCCGTTCTAATGATGACGGCAATGGGTCAAACTAAGAACAAAGTTGAAGGTTTTGATGCTGGAGCCGATGACTATCTGACTAAACCCTTTGAACTCGAAGAATTGCTCGCTAGGGTAAGAGCTTTATTGCGGCGAACAGGTGGTATTCCTGATGCTGCCAAACACAGTGAAATCCTGAATTACGGCTCTCTAACTCTTGTGCCCGAAAGATTTGAGGCTGTTTGGTTTGACAATACGGTTAAACTTACCCATTTAGAGTTTGAACTGTTGCATTGCCTGCTCCAACGTCATGGTCAAACAGTGTCACCGAGCGAAATCCTCAGGGAAGTTTGGGGATATGAACCTGACGATGACATCGAAACCATCCGCGTCCATATTCGCCATCTCCGCACTAAACTCGAGCCCGATCCGCGCCATCCTAAATATATCAAAACTGTCTATGGCGCGGGTTATTGTCTAGAACTACCAAGCTCACAAGATGCGGAGACAGCTACATCGGTATTGCCAAATTCCCAGACAAGCTATAGCGGCTAAGTTTCTTTATCCTCATTCGCGGGTTTTTGTGGTTCTGAACCGATCTCGGCGCGGAACCCACTGATCGTTTTACCCACAGCTTGACCCAGTTCGGGCAGTTTTTTTGCCCCGAAAATCGTGATTGCTAATGCCGAAATTACAATGATCTCAGGCCAGCCAATTCCAAACATAAAACCTCTTTTCTTGAAAAGTGTAAATAAGCAGCAACCAAAACCAAATTAAGATTAGGCTTTCATGTTTGCTGTTTTCTTGCCACAATAACTTAGCTAGAACTTTTTAAAGCATAACCCCTATGGCAAACGTAATTAATTGGGCATTGGGTAGTTCTGACCCAGAGAATGAGACCAACCTGACTGAAATCTCGCAGTGGTGGGCAGGTCTGGCAGGGCAGGAAATTATCTGGAAGCAGAGGGCAATGCCTGAAAATGGTGACACCAGTACGATCGATTGGACTAATAAAGAGCAGTTTGATGAAGCTTTTTCGATCGAATCGCCATCGTTGCGCGGGATCACCCTGTACTGGCGCAAGCCTGGATCTCCAGAAGAACGTAACATCACTGTTGGTCAGCTATTACTCGATCGATTTAACCAGCAGCTAGATTTACTGCCTGCATCTGGGAAGAGTTATCAAATCCGCATTACTCTGCCTAAGGTTGTTTACCAGACCGTCAAGCTCAACAACCCACAATTTGCCAGTTCAACCCTATCGAGTGGAGATAAGGTTTTACTATTGCGAGATGAAAGTCAGAGAATAGAAGTCCAAATTACCCTAAATCCCGCTAATCTTGAGCTAATCAAGCTGAAATTGAATCAATAAGACTGAAATTGCCTGAGATCTTTCAGGCTTGAGTTTCACTTAACTCTGGTTACTCTGTACCGTATGTCCTGATAGAATGCTGTATGAGAGCAAATCACTGAGCATCGAAAGTCGCAATATTACCGCAGGCGCAGAGAAGCGAAAAATTTATGCCTAACCCACTTTCCGATCCATTGCCAAATCATCCCGATCTAGTCTCTGAGACAAATCCCCTACCCAATCCACCACCGCCACCACCGATTAGCCCACATCAAATGGATATTTTGCGGGCTGTAACCGCAATGGCGTGGGCTGATGGTCAATTAGAGCCTGACGAGATCAGGCTAATCCTCGACCAATTTGCGGCTTTGTATGCCAAAAGTGAAGCTGAGGAACGATCGATCAAGCAAAACTTACGAGCATATTTGGGACAGAATATTCCACTGGACGAGGTAATTCCCCAGTTAAAAACTAAAGAAGATCGAAAACTAGTGCTGAAACTCTCATATATGGTGATTCAGGCTAGTCGTCGTCATCCTGGAGAACCAAATGTTAATCTCGACGAAGCCGCCGCATATCAAAGGCTGGTACGCTTATTAGGGTTACCAAAGGAGGAGGTTGAAGATATTGAAGCCCAAGTAATTCCTCCTGATGAAGTCCAAACTGGATTTCTTCAATCTTTGGCGATCAAGCTTCACTCTTTAATTAAAATTTAGCCATGCAAGATCGCTTGGATTCTCATCAGAAGATTCTTTTAGCTCCATTTTTTGTCGGATTGCCTGAAGCTGAGGTGGAACGTGCCACGTCGCAAATGGTAACGCGCAACCATCCGCCTAATCAGGTGATATTACTGGAGAATGATTGGGGCAATTCTGTCTATTTCATTCTTTCGGGCTGGGTGAAAATCCGTACTTACAACCTTGATGGCAGGGAAGTAACCCTAAATATTCTTGGCGTGGGCGAAATGTTTGGCGAAATGGCTCCTCTAGATCAGGTGCCGCGTTCTACGGATGTGATTACCCTTACTTCCACAACAATTGGTAGTCTGCCTGCTTCTGATTTTGTACGGTTGATTGAGACGGAACCAATGGCGGGCATTCATCTTGCCCGTCTGATGGCAAAGCGGCTACGTCAGGTGAATCGTCGTTTACGCCTGCGTGAGTCGGATAGTACGTCTCGTGTGGCTGATGTGTTGCTATTTTTGGCGGAAGGTCAGGGGACACCAGGTTCAATGGGCTTAGAAATTCCTAACTTGCCACATCGAGAGTTGAGTAGTCTGAGTGGTTTGGCAAGAGAGACTGTGACTCGCGTTTTAGGCAAGCTAGAGCGGAAAAAGTTGATTTTGCGAGACACTGGCAGAGATGTCCTCTGTATTCTTGACCCTCAAGGACTGGAGAATTTGATGGTTTGATCGCGAAAGTTCATAAATCTAGTCGATCGAAAATGTTCTGATTGACTTAGCAGGTAATGAGGTATACACTACGCGCCATGTTTGCTGAGATGCCAAACCATAACGGGTAGTGGTTTAACTGTGAGGGTTTATTTTCTCTGCAAATTTAACAGCGATCGCTCCTACTTATGTCAAAGGGGCGATCGTTTGTTTTATTGATGGTTCGATCGATCGGTTATGCCAAATCAAAGTTAGACAGCATGAAAATATCTAAGTCGCGCCATGATGCCCTCTGATTGCGGACATAATCAATGGCGTTCTCCTCCGCCCATACTTCGCGATGCTTGCCAAATAGCTTCGCCGTTTGGCTGGATTGCGGCACCATCACGACTGTCCCATCGACAATTTTGATTTCGAGGCGATCTCCCGCTTTGAGATGCAAGGCTTCTCGGACTAGCTTGGGAATGACGATTTGATATCGATCACCCAACTTTGCACTTACCATACTAAATTATTGGTATGTCATATTTTTATAAATAGCATACTCCTTCCTGCAATTACAAATACTCAAACGTAGGTAGCTTGTGACAATTCGATCGATCGAGGTCTGTGTTGCTCTTTGCCCAGTCAATGTAGTCAGAGATCAGTCTTTGGAGCAAGCGTTGTTTGATAGTCAGCAATACACTTTTGAGTAGGCTATTCCCAGTAATTTCTAGGATTAAAGGTGGTGTGAGCAAGAAGATCGATGGCATTTCTACGCTCACGTTCAGGTCAGCTTTACCGATCAGTCTAGTTTGTCCGTTTGCATCAGTTTTGGGGCGAATTTGACCGACAAGATTGAGGCTAAATCTTTGGTTGATGTATGCGATGCCGCGAATTTCTGTCTTACTGGAACGCAGGTTTACCGTACCATCAGTATCTGCCCATACGTCCATGTCAACTGTCGGTTGAATTGTCAAATGCAAGAAGTGGAGCGGCTGCATTTTGAGCCGAAATTCGCGCTGCTCTTGATGCACACAGGTACTATTATGATTTTCCAGTATTTCCACTCTAGACTGTTCGGTTAGAGCGTGAATCAGTCGCTGCGGTTGGCGCAGGTAATAGCTAATTGGGATTGGCTGTGATGGCACTAAGATCGAAACTGACTCGGATGCAAAAAATTTCGCCATGGCCGAAAATCCTCAGATATCTATCTCTATCGTAAGTTAATCTCGTTATTCTTCGTAGTTATCCAAAGAGATAGTGCTTCTTGACTTGGCTGAGAATTTTCCAAGTGCAAGATAGACCTGCAGGAAATGTGACCAGATCGCCCTTGCCGAAATGAACGGGTTGACCAGCGGATGGTGTAACTATGACCTCGCCCTCTAGAAGATAGCAAGTTTCTTGATCGTCATAATGCCACGGAAACTCTGAAACTTCTTTTTGCCAGATCGACCATTTTTTTACGCCGAGTTGTTCGAGTTGGGTTTGGGTGGGCTGATGTTCGATTTTTGTTTCCATATCTAATTCACTAAACTACCAGCAACTATTCATTTGGAGGAAATTCGTAAGAAACCCCTAGTTTATATTGATCAGGATCTAATACCAAGCAGGTATACTGCCCATTTCCCCACTCAGGTGGTCTCTTAGAAGTAGCTCCATTGTCTAATGCAACCTTGTAGAAAGAATCTACAGTATCTTGGTCATTAGCCCTAAGAGTAATATTCATACTGAAATTTCTTACTTCTGGAATTGGAGTATTTTGTGAATTATTGGTAGTTTGTATAATCGACAGAACCGTCAAATCTTCATCAAAACCAAACACTGCTTCTTCCATGCTGTCAGAAGGACAAAGCTTAATCCCTAGTTCTTTCATAACTACTTCGTAGAATTTTACGCTACGGTCAAAATTTAAAACAGGTCTTAGTGGACGAATAAACATCTCATACTTAGGCTTACTACCACGTTGATCAATTACTCTAATGCGTTTATTCTCAAGTATTTCTCGCAATTCATCACTCTTAACAAAGTTTTTTTCTGCCCGCGCTTGATTACGCTGCTGAATCACATTGCTGTTATCTTCGATAAGAACTTTGAAATTATTGATATTAAGTCCTAAAACATCAACTATATATTTCAAGGTTTTCCAATATCTAGCTAGCTGTTGCATATCAGTCGTATTTAGAGCTATTGGATCTTTGTTATTTACAACAATTCTTTCCTTATCCATATTTTTAATAAGCTCAAAGATAAGTGCAATTGCAACAGATGTATTGAAATCATCATCCATCGCTTCGTTAAAGCGGTTGATAAAGTCTTCATCCAAATGAACTTGAGCTAAATCCCAGCCTCGCTTTGCACCAAAATAATCGTTGAAAGCTATTTCTGCATAAATATTAATCCAAGCTTTAGCAGCAGAATTAATTGCCTCTTCGGTAAAATCGATCGGCTGGCGATAGTGGGCTTGCAGGATAAATAGGCGCACGACCATCGGATCGTAATGTTTCAACAAAGCGCGAATCGTGGTGAAATTATTGAGCGACTTGGACATCTTCTCGTTATCAATATTCACAAAACCGTTGTGCATCCAGAAATTGGCGAAGGGTCGATCGCTAACAGCTTCAGATTGAGCGATTTCGTTCTCGTGATGGGGAAATTGCAAATCCACACCACCCGCATGAATATCTAGACTCTCACCAAAAGCATCACGCACCATTGCCGAACATTCGATGTGCCAGCCAGGGCGACCATTCCCCCAAGGTGATGACCAAA
>Ga0163149_10002355_pt1 | contig 22869 bp, 15 predicted proteins | sample OliLakLV19MP5G1_FD_148604 | JGI IMG/M metagenome (GOLD analysis project Ga0163149, IMG submission 148604) | Freshwater microbial mat bacterial communities from Lake Vanda, McMurdo Dry Valleys, Antarctica - Oligotrophic Lake LV.19.MP5.G1 | ecosystem: Environmental > Aquatic > Freshwater > Lake >...
CCAACTATTACTATTGGAAAACCGAACACCAGATGAAACTCTTCTAACAAACCGCCGTGTACCGAACGGTACGCACGGTGGTGTGAGGGGACAGGTAGCCAATTAATGGCTACCTTCCTACTCGATTAATTTAATAAGTGTTACCGGTACAAACTAGTGTGTGTCTTGCCGGGCATGACCCGGCATCTTTCCCTGATAGAAAAAAAAGTTGAAAATGATACCGGGTCAAGCCCGGTATGACGTTGAATAAAGCCGCCTCAATCCTTTGATAAACGCAGGAAGAGACGGCTTTTTTTGTGTTAGCCCCGACGTAAGAAAAACTTGATTACTGTTTTATAAAAATTGCACTGGCCAGTTGATTGGGTGATTGCACAACAAAAGAATAAACACCCGGCAGTAAATTTGCCAATTCAACAGTCCAGCTATTAGGTCCGGCGTTCACATTTCGGATATATGTCCGAACCGGTACCCCAAATCCATTCAGTATTTTAATCGTCACCTGTTCTGTATGTGTAGATAGAAACTGTACATTCAGCACATTCACCACCGGGTTGGGTGTAAGGTGCAGGGTCGGTTGATTATTACCAGGTATCCTTACCCTTTTACAGATCCTTGTTTCGCATCCTAACCTTGTTTTAATATAAAGGCATACTTCGTAATCGCCACCCTGATTGTAAGTATGAGTAACTTCACGACCAAGTGCCGTACTGCCATCACCAAAAGTCCAACGGTAGTGGATCACTTCATCACCCGGGTTATGAATACTAAAACCTTTGAATTTAATTGTTCTTGGGGCGGTAAGGGAGTCAGTCATATATCCTCCGCAGATAGAGGTGGAAGGACGGATCACCACTTCCCGGCAATCTTCCGCCCGGCAGCCGCCCTGGAATAATATTCTTACACAGGCCCGGTATACACCCGGAGCCGGGTAAGTATGGCGGATTAACAAGTCTGGTAGTGGATGATCCGGATTGATCATGATGCAGGTGTCTTCTCCATCTCCAAAATACCAACAGACACGTTCAGGCCTTCTGACAGGTTGGCTATACGGAACCGCCCAGAAACCACGAACCAAACTTGTAATAGAAGGTGTGATCTCAAATAGTTGTACCCTGCAATTGACCGGCGGCGGTGGTATCGTTATTGCTTTACATTTTCTTGCTTCACATCCGCCATAATAAAGGATCTTGACACATACTTCATATTGGCCCGCATGTTCATAACGATGCCCTACCGTATATAATCCGATATAATTTTCAGGATAAGTAATACAGGTATCATTTCCATCTCCAAAGTTCCAGCAGATCCTGGCGGGTTTCCTGTTATTATTATGTTCCGGTAAGGCTTTAAAGACCACCTGTAACGGGTTATTGATTGTGATAAGCGGGAGGCGTTCAAAATCTGCCCGGCAGGTATCAGGTCTTTCTATTTGTACTGGCTTACATTTTCGGGCATCACATCCTTCCTGGTATAAGATCTTTACACATACTTCATATAAGCCGGGATTGCTGTACCGGTAATTAACTACATAAGGACCGGCGAAGCTGTTGGAATACTGGATACAGGTATCTTTTCCGTCGCCAAATGTCCAGCATATTCTTACCGGCTTTCTACCAGCATTATGCCAGGGCAGTGCTTTAAACGTTGCCTGTAAAGGGTTATTAATAGCGGTAAGCGGTAATCGTTCAAAATCGGCCCGGCAAATAGTTTCAATAAAAATTGTTTTACAAACATGGGCTGATAATACCGAATCATTTAAGTTGGACCGGTACCGGTAAATTTTAAGGCAAACAGTATAAGTGCCGGGAGCCTGGTACTGGTGTTGTGTGCCCTGGAGTGGTGGAGTCATGGTACTGCTTCCATCACCAAAACTCCAAAAGGCCCTGCGTACGCCCGGCTCATTTCCCAGGACAGAGCTGTTGACAAAAACAACATGCCTGTTGGGGGCATCGATAGTAAAAGTAAAATTGGCTACGTCTGGTGTAGCGCTGGCTTGGGTAGCTAACAAGGTTAATACAAACCCTGTGAGCAAAGCGTAAAGCTTTCTCATAAATTATTTTTTGGATGACTAAATGTTCTTTACGCGGGAGGCCAACACAGGCCGGGGAGATTCTGACCGGTTTTGATTCAGCAGGTTTAACGAGATATTAAAAATATTTTTACTGCGGAGGTTTACGAAACAGCCCGCTGATGATCAATGATAAACCGGATCAGCTCTTCCAATGAGACATCAATTCCTGTCAGGGCATCGGTGATATCTTCCCGGCTGACCTGCGCAGCAAAGGAAGGCGTCTTCAATCGTTTTATAACACTTTTTACTTCCAGTCCTTCGTAGAGAGAAGGCCGAATCAGCGCAGCGGCATGAATAAAACCAGAGAGCTCATCCAGGGCATAGATCATTTGATCCATCTTGCTGACAGGCTCCACACCAAAGACCTTTGGACCATGTGAAGCAATACAATGAATAACAGCGGGATCAATATTTCTTTTTTCCAATTCTTCAACGATAATACGGCAGTGATCATCGGGGTATTTTTCCCAATCTGCATCATGTAAAAGACCCGCCAGCTCCCATTTCAGGGCTGTTTGTTCATCGGCTCCTTCTTTTTCAATGGCCCATGCTTTCATATTGGCAGCTACCTGTTTCATATGAAGGCGCAATTTTTCATTTGGCACCCATTCATTCAGTAACGTGTGGGCTTCTTCTATGGGCATCAAATTGCCGGTATTAACAGGAGAACCAAAAACGGAGCGGCCAAGATGACGGGTTGACATGCGGGTAAATTATAGAATAAATATAGGGTGAATGTTGAAACAAACCAGCCCGTTATTTTATGCCCGGTTATTCTGCTTCGGCCTACATTTGCAGCATCAAATGGACACACAACAGGAAATATATAAAGGTAAAATCTCGTTTGTCAACTATGACAAACAGTTTGCAACGATCGAGTACCTGCACAACAATAAGCTCAAATCAGTCAATTGTAAGACCAATGCTGCGGACAGTGGAAAGAAACCACATCAATACCGCCTGGGTGATGGGGTAAGTTTCCAGCTTAAACTATCTGACCGGGGAGATAAGATGACGGCTTACAATGTAAAATTCACCCATAATGAAGGGGTTAACCTGCTGATACAAAAAGCAGCGATTGAAAACAGGTTTGCCGGTTATTTGAAAATAGTAGAAGGAAAGTTTTTTGTAAAAGAATGCGACAGCTACATATTGTTCCCGATCCAGTTATCCAAATGGGAAAAGGAGCCGGTTGAAACGGCGGCCAATGAAGCTATCAGCTTTAAACTGATCAACCTGGAAAAGCCAGCTAGTATTGTAGCGGAATTATTCTCACATAATTATATCCCGGAATACAAAAAAGCCCTGCAGCATTTCAATAACAAAATTGAGATAGTTGCTATGGTGTATAAGATATCCCCGCATGCTGTTTATTTAAACCTGTTCGGAGACAAAATGCAGGCTAAGCTTTCTCTGGAAGCGAGTGAAGCAGATCGTGTAAAGGAAGGAGATATCATACCGGTACTCATCAGTCACCTGACCAGTAACCGTATCGTAGTAAAAAGAGTTACCGGGACCTTACCCGCTTAGCTGACTGAATTTCGCCACTTCTAATTGGCGGTTCGCCGAAAATAACCAGGGCAGGGGGAGGTGGTTAGGTAGTTTGCAGGCTGACATAAATTATCATGTAATTAAAGATTACAGGGAAGCTTCCTTCGGGAAAACACCTGCAAACAGGGTATTATTTTGTGATCTTCTCAATTGCTTCCGCCACTGCTCTTAATAGATATGAACTTATTTTCTTATTGGCCAAGGCATCATCATACGAAATCAATGCCCGCCAGTTCCGTTCGTCATCCAGCTCAAAAAACACTTTTGTCCCATCTATCTCTACTTGCATTTTACTGGTGAATCCATAGATGAGCAACTTTGCCGGGAATTCTGATTCTTTCCCGTTAAAAATAACAGGCAACATATATTCATTTTCCATCTTTCGTAAAGGTCGTTATAATACTTCGATCCTGGTATTTGATGCATACAGAGCGGGAGCTAGGAAAAAGCAGAACACGTGTAAGGTCAATTCAGGGCAACATCCAAACTATACCCCGAAAGGGTTATTGCCTGGAATAAATTATTTGATTTACTTGCGATAATTCGTTTTGCACACGATAGCGAGATGTTACTTAGAGTTTTTGAATTGCTAAAAACGAAAGATTAAGTCGAATACCCCGGCTTTCAGGAATTTTTTTTAAATCCGTTTTTTCCAGATTGAATACAATAATTAGGGTTTGATATTGACCAAAGAAGACGACCATTTTTGATTAACAGAAAGTTCATTTTGCAGGAATACCGTAATAAAAGGGATTTTTTGACCGTATAAATAATGGTTTCTGATATTATTTATACGGTATTTAAAGAATTACCAGTTTGTGGTATTGGTTGGTATTTAAATTTTACACAATTTCGATAAGTAGAATAAAAACTGATAAAAGCTTATGCTGAGGTACCTCGTTATCTTAATTATAGCATTCGGATCATATTTACCAATATATGGTCAGGATAGTACGTCTGCTATTCTTCCGAAAATTCCCGCAAAATACGCCGACAAGGTTTCTGCCAGGGTCCAGGACCTGGGGCAAAAGCTGGATGGCAAATCAACGAAGGCCCTCCGGCAATTACAGCAACAGGAGAAAAAGATTCAACAAAAACTTTCCAAAATCGACTCACTGGCGACAGCGAATATTTTCACTGGGGCAAACGAAAAATACCAGCAACTCACCGAAAAGCTAAAGTCTCCGGGAAAACTCACTAAATATACTCCTCGATTGGATTCAATGGTGAGCTTGCTAAATTTACTGCAGCAACATCCACAACTGATCTCACAGGCGGCTGATGTAAAAGAGAAGGTAAAGGCAGCTATAAGTAAAGTAGATGTATTTAAAAGTCAGTTGCAGAAAGCAGAAGACATAAAAAAGTTCCTGAAGGAGCGAAAGCAGTTTTTGAAAGAGCAGTTATCAAAATTCGGGTTTGCCAAAGAACTAAAAAAACTCAACAAACAGGTCTATTATTATTCCCAACAGGTCAATGAGTATAAGGAAATTTTAAAAGACCCAAAAAAGATTGAAAAAAAAGCGCTTGAACTATTGAGTAAGACGAAGTTGTTCAGGGACTTTATGAAGCAGAACAGTATGCTGGCAGGTTTGTTCAGGATGCCGGGCAATGAGCCAGGATCGGTTGCCAGTTTGGCCGGCTTGCAGACCCGGGTGCAGGTGAATAATTTGATCCAAACACAAATATCAGCTGGCGGCCCCAATGCGCAGCAACAATTTCAGCAAAACCTGCAAGCGGCCCAAAGTCAACTAAGCCAGTTAAAAGATAAAGTAATGCAGTTTGGAGGTAGCAGTAGCGAAGATATTATGCCGGAAGGATTCAAGCCAAACAATCAAAAAACAAAAAGCTTCTGGAAAAGATTGGAACTGGGAACCAATCTTCAAAGCCAAAAGAGCAATGGCGTACTACCTACAACTTCTGATATTGGCCTCTCTGTTGGCTTCAAGCCCAACGATAAATCTTTAATAGGAATAGGCAGTTCTTTTAAAGTAGGGTGGGGCAAAGATATACAGCACTTGAAACTGAGCGGACAGGGAGTTTCACTAAGAAGTTTTATTGACTATAAGCTGAAAGGCAGTTTTTGGATTAGTGGCGGCTATGAAATGAACTACCGGAGTGAATTCAAAAATATTGAAGCGCTAAATAATTATGCTGCCTGGCAGCAAAGCGGCCTGATAGGGGTGAGCAAAGTTGTTTCAATAAAATCAAAACTCTTTAAAAAAACAAAACTGATGTTGCTTTGGGATATGCTTAGTTATGAACAGGTGCCGAGAACACAACCGGTAGTTTTCAGGATTGGATATAATTTTTAAAAGAATATCTAAATAATAGGAAAAAATATGAAAAAAGCAATACTGCTAAGCGTACTAATTGCCATATCTGCAACAGCATTGCCACAGGCGCAAAATGAAATTATTCAAAAAGTAAACATTTTATCACCCAACTCAGCAAGCCTTGGAAAGTTTATAGATGTTCCCGTAAGTTATCATACCGGCTTGCCTAATATCAGCATTCCTATTTACACGGTTAAAGAGGGACAGATAGAACTCCCCATTAGTATCAGCTATCATGCAGGCGGTATAAAAACTGCTGAGGCAGCAAGTTGGGTGGGTATTGGCTGGGCATTGAATGCAGGCGGATTGGTAAGCCGCTCAGTTAATGGATTGCCCGATGACAGGGGTAGTTTGAGTAATCAGGAAAAAGGACATTTTTCGGAACAAGGTTTTAATAACTATAATTTTAACGGTACTCCGGGAGTTACCACAATTGATGCACAGGGTTTTGCAAATGGTTATAAAGATGGCGAGCCTGATTTATTTACATTCAACACAGGAGGATATTCAGGTAAATTTTATTTCCGTGATGACCGTACTCCAATGCTGGTGCCACAACAGGATATAATTATCACACCGATTCTTACAAACAATATTCATATTACCGGCTTTACTATTGTTACACCTGATGGTATGAAGTACGAGTTTGGAAAAACACCTGCCACTAATGATATTGACCCTATAGAGTATTCCAACGTACTAACGCCGGGAAATACCATAATCAACCAAAGCACCATATCAAGCTGGTATTTATATAAGGTAACCAATCCCAGTAGCACCAAATTAGTAACATTGGAATATGAGGAAGAAAAATATACCTATTACAATGTTTCGATGCCGCAATTACTTGGTACAGATGAAACAAACCCTGACCATAAATTAATAAAACTGGGCTTAAAAGGAGTGAGGCTTAAATCAATCACATTTACAAACGGGCAGGTTTTATTTAATGCAGGCTCAATCCGCTCTGATGTATCCGCCTATGTTTCGTATGAAGATTTTTATACAGAAACTGCCAATACAGAATCAAAGACACTGGGTAATATACAAATAACCGATGGTAGCTTTTGTAGAAAATTTGAATTTACCCAAAGCTATTTAGAGGACCTTGCAAACGGGCTACCCGCCACATTAACCACAGCTAATATTAATGCAGACAGAAAACGGCTGAAATTAGAAACTGTAACAGAAAAAACTTGCGACAATACCCAAACATCCAGCGTAACAACTTTCAATTATTTTACAGAGAGCCTGCCGCGCAGGTTAAGTTTTGCCACCGACCACTGGGGTTTTAATAATGGTATTACTTCAAATACCAAAGTAACATCAGCCTATACAGTTGATACATTTAATGTAATACCCGGAGCCAACCGTGAACCTGCATGGCCAGCCATGAGGGCAGGCACAATAAAAGAAATTATTTACCCCACAGGGGGAAAAACAACCTTTGAATTTGAGCCGCATACCACCTGGGTAAGCAGTACAAGATTTAATGAAAATTTTTTATTCAGTAATACTATGGGCTTTGACGGAGGCAGTACCCCTGTAGAGCAATATCATACATTAGCAGCTAATTACCACAAATTTACACTACAAAACACACCGTGTCCAACGGGTTATGAAAACTATGTAAGCTGTACTGCCGATTTAAAAATATACAACAGCACTAATCAGGTAGTATTTTCTGTAATAGCACCGGTAAACAGTACAGTAAGTAAAACAGGCTATTTGCCCGCCGGTACATATAAATTTGTTTTGTTTAAAGATAAGGGTACATATACAGGAATCGGAGTAATTGCTTCAACATATGAAATGCCGATGTATACTGATAACCGCAATGAAATGGTAGGCGGGCTTCGAATCAAAACAATTAATCAATACGATAATATAAATACTGCACCAATAGTAACAAACCACAGTTATAATTATTCCAATAATCAATCTGCTGGTGTGTTATACAGTCGCCCTTCCTGTGTTCAGGTAATGAGAAATGAATTAGTAAGGCAAATTGGTGAATGTGGCGGTTCCAATAACAGCGGCACATGTTCTAGCCCCGCACCCCCATGCAGCACAAATGGTTGTTTTGGTTGCGACATAAGTAGTCAGCAAATCTATATAAAATCAGGTACCCCCCTGATACCCATGCAGAATTCGCAGGGTAATCATATAGGTTACAGCCAGGTAAAAGTAAGCACACCCTTAAATGGGTTCAGCATTTATAAATTTTTTGGCTCAGAACTTTGGGAGAACCTTCATTCTGATATAGCCTATAAAAATGTAAACATTCATTCTCTATGTTCTGTTACTACGCCCAACTGGCCGGCTGCACCGGTTCCATTTGAGTATAAAAGAGGGGAATTGAAAGAGGAGCAACATTTTAATAATGCCGGAAATATCCTAAATGAAAAATGGTATGCATATAATTATGATGCTGTTCCTGAATCTTTTACCCCTGCCAAAATTGCTAACTGGTTTTCATTTACAACCAGTAGCTTCAATGTTGGAGGCCCATACATGGGTGGGTCAAATCTTCCTGGTCCAGGAATCAAACTGACCGAGTATGCACTTACCACAAAGAAAAAAACAAGCACCGAAATAACCGACAGGATGTATGATGTTACCACTGGCAATATTCTGTCCAATATTTCCACATCGTATTTTGAAAGCCCATACCACAATAATCTTACAAGGCAGGTAACTACTACCTCAAAAGGAGAAACACTGGAATCGAAAAATAAATATGCTTACGATTATTTTAATACCGCCAGTAATTGTTCTGTAATTGAAAATTGTTTCACAGGTTATAACAACGACTTGAACGGATTAACAGCCAATTATCAAATTGCCCTTAACTCTACCTGCGGCAACGACTTTGGCTGTAAATGGAATGCCTATCAAAACTATACATACAACCGCTCTATGATAAGGCAACAGTATATAAGCTGCCGTAATACAAATTTTAACAATCCAGGAAGCTTGTTTGAAAATTGTGTAAATAATGCCATCGCTAATGCAGATGTCAACCTGAAACCAATATTAATGTTAAAGAAAGCTGGCAGAAACCCAATTATAGAAGGCACTACCTGGAAAAACGGAAAACTAATGGGTGCTGGCTTTAATAAGTATGATATTTTAAATACTCAAAATAATGAACTGTATGTAAAAAATATTCAAAAGATTGACGTATCAAACCTTTCCCCAGCATTTACTGTAAGTACAGGCGGAGCAAATACGTTAATAAAAGACAGCCGCTATACTGATGAAGCTTCTTTAAAATTTGATAATGGCAATCTTAATGAAGTAACTGGCAAAGATGGAGTAATTACCTCCTATATCTGGGGATATAACCAGCAACATCCTGTAGCAAAAATTATAAATAAAACTTATAATGATGCCTTTACTCAGAGCGGAATCATTGTATCAATCATTAATAACCCATTGACTTCGGATGGGGCGATGAGAACTGAACTTAATAAATTAAGACAACTAAGTAATTGCTACGTTACCACCTATACCTATAAACCACTTATAGGAATGACCAGCGAAACCGACCCCAACGGCCGCACAAAATATTACGAATACGACATCTTTAACCGTCTTTCATTAATCCGGGATCAGGATAATAACATCCTCAAAAAAATATGCTACAACTATGCAGGTCAGCCGGAGAACTGTTCAAGCCCTTGTCCTACTAATAGTCCTCCCAACTGGCAAAATACCGCCATCCCACCTACCTGCCAGCAGGGCAGTTGTGGTAATACCGGATACCAAGTGCAGGAGCAAATAGATATAAACCCATGCAGCCTGACTTATAATCAAACACAAAACGTATCGGTATATAACCCCACTGCTTGTACACCAGCTTCTGGTGTAAATATCAACTATTACAATTCCACCAGTCTTACAGGTTTTACAGCTACGTACACCAACCTTACCACCAGCCAGGTGTATACATTTACTGTACCCGGTTCAGGTACAGGTGTATTAGGCTGCATACCGGCAGGTAACTATTCATTAAATATTGCAAAATCCGGTAATATACTTTATTTACTCTTTGGTACCGGCTGCTCCACCATATCAGGGACATCTGCTTTTTTCAAAAGGGGTGTAGAAGTAGGTGCACCTGACAATTGTAACATCGTATCGATTGAACCGGACTAGCAATAAGTAAGTAAAAAAAAATACACTGTAACAATTGAGCGTAACGATAGTGAGAATAAATTAAATAGAAAATCCGGGTAAATCACCCACTTAAAAATAAAGAAATGAAAAAAGTTTTATCACTGGGCTTATCGGTTTTTGTACTGATGCTATTGTTAATAACCAGCCTGCATAATTACAGTGTTACAAAAATTGAGGGTGGCAGTCAATCACTTTCTGCATACCAGGGAAAGAACATACTCATTATAACCCTGCCGCTGGTACAAAATGCCGCTTCCGACTCTATGCTTTATTCCTTAGACACCCTGGGAGCTGCACATATTGCAACGCTAAAGATTATTGCCGTGCCTTCTTATGAAGATGGATATACGATTGCACAAAAAACCCAGTTGCAACAATGGTACAGAAGCAAACTGGGTATCCATATACTGGTAACCGAAGGCATGTACACCCGGAGAACATCAGGGGCGCAGCAACACCCTTTATTTAACTGGCTGACAGATGAGGAGCTAAATGATGGCTTTGATATAGATGTAGCCGGACCGGGGTATAAGTATTTTGGTAATGAGACGGGCCAACTCTATGGGGTGCTGCGGCCGCATTCAAAAATAAGTGGTGCATCAGTGCAGAAGACATTGAATTTATAATGAAGGGCAGTACCAAGGGAATGGAATAACAATAATTAAAACGAACAAGCATGAATAAAAATGCTGCATACGGGATTATGATTGGTTGCAGCCTGCTGATAACAGGTTTGCAAACGGTAATTGCCCAAAACCCATACCCCGCTGGCACGCAGGTAAACTTTATCCGCACCTGGGATGCAGTTGCGCCAGAGCAGGATGGCAACAACTTGATGACAAGGCCGCTAAAAGATGCAAAAGAAGCTACGCAATATTTTGATGGATTGGGCAGACCACTGCAAACAGTAATAAAGCAAGGCAGCCTGGAAACAACCAGTGGCACACTGGCCGATATGGTAAGCCCTGTTTTGTATGATGATTTTGGCAGGGAGCAATATAAGTACCTGCCTTTTGTAGCTAATAATACTGGAAACAATATATCAATTACAGACGGCAAGTTTAAGTTCAATCCCTTTCAACAGCAAGCTACATTTATGACGGCGCAGTATGGCAGCCAGAACGAAACGTTCTTTTACAGCAAAACAAATTTTGAAGCAAGTCCTTTAAACCGGACAGAAAAAGCGATGGCTCCGGGTAATAGCTGGGTCGGCAGCAGCCGTGGTGTGGAAATGAAGTATTGGGTAAATACGGCAACAGATGCAGTTAGGATATGGAATGTAACTGATAATGCCGGAACCTTTGGCAGCTATACCATTAACACAACAATAAATGGGGGCATATACCCAGCCGGAGAGCTATATAAAAGTGCCACCGCAGATGAACATGGCAAACAGGTAATTGAATTTAAAGACAAAGAAGGGAAAGTAATATTAAAGAAAGTACAGATAGGAACTACTACCGGAACGGAAGATGATGGAACAGGGAGGGGTTACAACGGCTGGCTTTGCACCTATTATATTTATGATGATTTAAATAATTTACGTTGTGTTATTCAACCAGGGGGAGTTGAATTAATAAGTCCTGGTTGGGTATTAACTGATGCAACAATACTTGCGGAACAATGCTTCCGCTATGAGTATGATGAAAGAAACAGGATGGTAATGAAAAAAGTACCGGGTGCTGGGGAAGTCTGGATGGTATATGACGCCAGGGACAGACTGGTATTAACACAAGATGCTAATCTTCGATTACAGGGGAAATGGATGTACACTTTGTATGAAAATGATTTTAACCGTCCAACAACAACAGGGTTATGGATAAACGGAAATGACAGAGCTTATCATAAATCACAGGCATCGCTAAGCGTAGCTTATCCAAATCTCAGCGGCCAAACGTTTGAAGAGCTTACCAAATCATTTTACGATAGTTACACCTGGCTCAGCACTTATAGCAACCCATTGCCAGCTACTTACAACAATAGTTACGATACCTATTTTCAAACAGCATCAAACAACAACTGGCCCTATGCACAGGCCAACACAGTCACGCAGCAGCTAAAAGGTATGCCAACTGGCAGCAGGGTAAAAGTATTGGGTACAGCCAATACTTATGTATACACCGTTAGCTTTTACGATGAAAAAGGCAGACCCATTCAAGTGCAAAGCACTAACATAACAGGCGGTACAGATATAATAACTACACAATACACCTGGGCGGGGCAGCCGTTGGTGATGATACAACGCCAGCAAAAAAATGCACCTACTGCACAGGAACATATCGTAATTACAAAAATGACTTACGATGATTTAGGACGTGTTCTGAATGTAAAAAAGACCATAAACAGCACTATCAATAGTTTGCCCGTAAGCAAACCAGAACAATTAATACTAAGCAATGAATACGATAAGCTGGGGCAGCTAAAGAAAAAATCTATCGGCAATAATGCCACTGTAACAGGGCCGTTAGAAACATTAAACTACGATTACAATATTAGAGGCTGGATGCTGGGGATGAACAGAAGCTACCTTGCTACAACAGGGCAAAGCGGTACTATAAGATTTGGTTTTGAGCTGGGCTATGATAAATTAACCAATAGCACCATTGATAACTATACTGCGGCGCAATACAATGGGAATATAACCGGGATGATATGGAAAAGTGATGGTGATGATGTAAAACGTAAATATGATTTTGGCTATGATGCCGCCAACCGGCTGATGAAGGGAGATTTTAAACAGGATGATGGTATTAACGCATGGAACGCCACCACCATGAACTATAAAGTGCAAATGGGTGATGGAATAAATGCTGCCAGTGCCTACGATGCCAATGGAAATATAAAAGCCATGACCCAATATGGCTGGAAACTCGGTGCAAGCCCCACCAACCCCATAGACCAGCTTACCTATAGTTATTTTACCAACACCAACAAATTACAGGCGGTGGCCGATGCTATAACAGTAGATAACAAACTGGGCGACTTTACCGACAAGAATACAACGGCCACCGATTATGGATACGACAGAAACGGCAACCTGGTAACCGATCTTAACAAACGGATAAATGGTGTAACCGGCAATGATTTAATAAGCGGTGGCGCTATTACATACAACTACCTGAATCTACCGGCAACAATAGCAGTAAAGAATGATAACGGAACAGACAAGGGAACGATTAGCTATACTTACGATGCAGGAGGTAATAAACTGCAAAAGACAACAACTGAAATCGGGCAGCCCGGTAAAACAACTTTATACATGGGCGGCGCAGTGTATGAAAATGATGTGTTACAGTTTATCCCCCATGAAGAAGGCCGCATACGTTTTAAACCAGCCGCAGGCAACCTGGCAGCCAGTTTTCAGTACGATTATATGCTGAAAGATCATCTGGGAAATGTACGCATGGTATTGACCGAGGAACAACAACAGGATGTATACCCTGCAGCAACCCTCGAAAATGTGACGCACAACGGGGGCACGGCCCTTTCAACGGAAGATGATTATTATGCAATCAATACACCGAACGTTGTTCCAAAATCTTCTGCAAACGGGATCCCGGACTATGCAAACAATAATGGTAACCCTCCCTATAATAATAGCCCCTACAGCAACACGACAGCGAACAGTGATCAGTTATACCGCTTGAATGCATCCGTCAATACAAATGCCAATAAGATGGGTCTGGGTATTGCATTGAAAGTAATGGCGGGTGATCAAATTAATATTTTTGGAAAATCTTACCACCGAAAGCCTTCCGGCGGCGGGTATAGTGGACCCACCAATAGTGTGATCCTAGCTGAATTGATTAATGCATTTGCAGGTTCGGCTGTGGTGAATAGCCATGGTGCCACAGGTTCCCAAATAACCGGGCAGGCTGGATTTCCGACCGGTATAAGTGGGCTGATCGGCAACCAACCTGCACAAGAAGACAGCCGCCCCAGAGCTTCCATAAACTGGATCGTTCTCGATGACCAGTTCAAATATGTAAGTGGTGGGTTTGACATGGTTGGAACTGATGCCAGCGGTAATGGGGTGTTAAAAAATCATGATTTGGGAACAATTCCTACAATGTCTATCCCGAAAAACGGTTATATTTATGTGTATTGCAGCAATGAAAGCAAGTTTGATGTGTTCTTTGATAATTTACAGGTGACGCATATAAGAGGGCCGATATTGGAAGAAACGCATTACTATCCGTTCGGGTTGACGATGGCGGGAATCTCTTCTAAGGCTTTTCAATCATCATCTCCTGATTGTGGCTGTCCTTCAAATAAAAAAGGGTTTAACGGAAACGAAATACAAAATAAAGAGTTCAGCGATGGTAGTGGTTTAGAGTTGTATGATTTTAATGCAAGAACATACGACCAGCAAATTGGAAGATTTATACAAATAGACCCAATCCCCGATGAGGGAGAACAAGAGAGTTTAACTCCATATCATTTTAGCGGAAACAATCCTATACTTTATAATGACCCCGATGGAAAATGCCCTTGGTGTGTTGTATGGTTAATCTATGAAGTTGCTTCTGCTGCTTATGATGGATATCAGGCTTACAAAACAGTAAATGATAAAAATGCATCAGGGGCTGAAAAAACGGCTGCTGTTGGTGGTGTTCTATTGAGTGCAATTTTACCAGGCGGTGGTTACGGAACTGCGGCAAAGGCAACGGTTAAAGCTGTTGATAAAGTCAATGATGCAAAGAAGGTAATCAATAAGGTAGACGAGGTAGCAGAGGGAGTAGTTTATAAGGTAAAGGGAGATAAAACTCCTTCAGGGAAGCCATATATCGGAAGTGCTGATGATTTAAAGAAGAGAGCAAAGACTGCTAAGGATGGAAGAGACAGGACAGACGCAGAAGTTGTGGGTACATATCCCAAAGGCAATAAAGCGGCACGAAAGAAAGCAGAACAGACGGCAATGGATAAAGAAGTTAAAGAACAAGGCGGTAAACCAGGGCAAAAAATTAATGAAGTGTTGGATAATAAACGTAAGGAAATAGCTGATAAAAATAGAAAGAAATATGGGCTTAACTAATACCGAAATAGCCATAAATAATAAGAAAGCTTATTTTTTCAATCAAAAAAAAGCAAATGAAAATTTCAATTTTCATGATTATGCAGTTAACAATTATAGCAAACATTTAGTTATAGAGGGGGGTTGGGATGAAAAGTTTATTTCCATATTATCTGAGGATATTGAAGCGTTGTCAGTTGTAGGGTTTGAAGATAATATTGACGTTGGTTTTATTTCTGACTACTTACCTAATATTAAGCAATTGTACATTAGCTGCAAGAGTGTCCTAAATAGTGAAAGTATTTTTTTGCTTAATAAGTTGGAGGATATTTCTTATACATGTCAAAAGAATAGCGTAGTTAAGTTTGAGCTCCCAAACACAATTAAAAGTTTTGTAGTTGATTGGAAGTCAAAATATATATTAACTAATATACCTCCTTCATTGGAGTATTTATGTATTGATGGCGGAAAAGGTTTAAACTGGACATCTTTGATTGGACAGTTAAAAAGTTTAATTAAAATAGATTTAATTAGTTGCGATATTGATAATGGTGATGTTTTGTTTTCATTGCCGAAGCTCCGGTATTTGTCTCTAACAAACTGCAAGTTTATTAGGTTTTTTAAAAATACTTCAAGTAACGATTCGATAAAATACATTTATTTGACAAAGGTGCCAGTGGAAAATATTGAGTGGGTTTCAATTTTAAATTTGCTGGATATAATTATTTTAGAAAACTGCGGTACTATAAAAGATATATTACCATTGAAAAATAAAAGAATGTTGAGAGGCGTGTCTCTGTCCGGTAACACAACGGTTTTGAATGGAGATTTGACTGTATTGGAAACTCTTACAAATCTTCGGAATGTCTTTATTGCACCTGCTAATCATTACACACACAAGAGCATATATCCATGGAATTGGAAGAACTTTAATAATGAAATTAGAAGAGTAATAGAAAGAAAATAAATTGGAAAAATATTCTATATACGAACAAAGCCCCTGCGGGGCTTTTGTTTTATACATTAGTGAGAACGTTACTCAAAGCATCCTTCATTTTTTTCTTACCGAGGAAAGCATCCAGCACCGCATAAAATGCGGTCTTTTCTTTTTTGTCCAGTTGCTCTACTAAAGACATTTTTTCCATCAAAGATTTATCAAAAGAATTTACATCATTAAAAAGTTCATCCGCTTTAAACAGGTCGGTAAGCGATACACCAAGAGCCGCCGCAATCTTAACGACAGAAGAAAAAGCAGGGTCGGTTTTACCGCCTTCAATCTTGCTGTAGTTGCTGTTATCAATCTTACAGGCTAACGCCACTTCTTTTTGGCTCATGCCTTTGGCTTCCCTTACTTTTTTAATACTGCTACCTAAGTCCATTGTAAAAAGGTTTTAAACACTAACAAAGCTATATTTTATTAGCTTATCAAACCACTTATTGAAAGGGTTGGTAAAATATATTTGGCTTATAAGCCTATTGTATTATTTTTGTGAATGGGTTTATAAACCAAAATGTTTTTTATGGCAGCAACAGATTTAAAAATAGACATCAGCAATCCTAATGCAATAACCTACATCACCGAAGAATTAGGCTTTACAATCCTGGGCGGCATCAGGATGGACGGACTGGATAGATTAAGAGTAACGATAAGAATAGAAGTTGTAAACAGAAAGTTTGAATACTACCAGAACAATCCTGAAATCGCTGCCCTGCCGGTAAACCACAACTTAGATTTATACAATGATGTGCAGGTAGAAAAATTAATCCGCAAAGCAGCAGAACGTTTAGAAGTTGGCACATTACAAATCACAAAAAGCATTGCAGACATTACAAGACAGTTGGAGCTCTACCGGTTGCAGCAGTTGGAAGAGCAGCAAACAAAATCAGAGAAGCAAAAGAAAATATTATCATCACCCGAAAGAGAAGAAGCAACAACGTTTAGCAGTGAACAAAATTTATTAAAGCGAACCAATGACCTGATAGGAAAAAGCGGGGTGATAGGCGAAGAAAAAAACAGGATGCGGATGTTCATTATTTTTTTAACGAGGCTGATGGAAAACCCTTTACACATTATCAGCTTTGGCAGCAGTGGAGCAGGTAAAAGCCACTTGCAGGAAAAAGTTGCCGAGTTGATACCCGAAGAAGATAAAGTACCCAGTACAAGTTTTACAAGCAATGCACTTTACTACATGGGTGAATACGATTTACAGCATAAAATTATTTTGATAGAGGACATGGACGGGGCAGAACCAGTACTGTATGCACTCAGAGAGTTAATCAGCAAAAAGCACATCATAAAATTAGTTCCGCAGAAAGACAGCAAGGGAGTAACCAAAACAATGGTGTTTAAAGTGAAAGGCCCTGTAACCGTTGCCGGATGCACCACAAAGGAAAGAGTGTATGAAGATAATGCCAACAGAAGTTTTTTGATTTACATAGATGAAAGCAAAGAGCAGGATGAAAAAATAATGGAGTATCAAAGAAGCATCAGTGCAGGAAAAATAAACAAGGCAGAAGAAAACCGGATAAAAGAATTTTTGCAGAATGTGCAACGCATTATGCAGCCGGTGCAGGTAATCAATCCTTATGCAGAGTTTTTAAAAATACCCGATGAAGTGTTGAAGCCAAGAAGAAGCAATGCCCATTACCTGCATTTTATAGAAGCCATCACTTTTTATAAACAGCACCAGAGAGAAAAGAAAACAGACCAGGTAACAGGAGAAATTTATATTGAAACCACATTGGAAGATATAGAAGAAGCCAATGAGTTGATGAAAGATGTTTTATTGAGAAAGGCAGACGAACTAAGCGGAGCAACAAGAAATTATTTTGAACAACTCAAAGCATTATTGCAGGAGCAGAAGCAAAGCACTTTTACCAATAAAGAAATCCGCAAAGCATTACGATTGCCAGGCACAACAGTAAGAAGGTATCACAATGAGTTATTACAAAACGGTTACATCAAATTACAGGAGAGCAAAAAACAAAAAGGTTATTGTTACGAAATAGTCTCTTACGAAGAATACAACCAACTGCAAAACAACATCACTGTTGTACTGGATGAAATCCTAAACCAGTTAAGAGCCACTAAGCCACCAGTGAGCCAAAACCAAAATGGCTCAATGAAACGAAGTACTGCAAAGGCTTTTGAAGAAGTGAGCCAATAGAATTACAAAACGCATAAGCGGTACAAAATTTATTTACATCAAATTAAACGGCAATGAAAAGATTACCCGTAACGGCTCCGCCGTACCAGTACATTGAAAAGAGTTTTAAAGAATGGTTAGAAGCGTTGGGCTACTCATGGCAGGGAGTTTATTACATGCCGATACAGATACGGGGATTATTAAACTGGCTTGAGAGGCAAAATAAAGCCCAATTAACGGACATCACAACCGAAGCTATAACAAACTACTACTATCAGGAATTAAAGCAGAGAAAGAACTATATGAGGGATGCAGGAACATTAAGCAACAAGCACCTGAATAAAAATTTACAGGCATTAAGAAAGTTCACAGAATACTTACGGCAGACAGGGAAATTACAAATCCCATTACTCAACATCAGGCAGGAAGAAATTATAGACAACAAACCAACGGTACTGACCGAAGAAGAAATAATGCAACTGTTCAAAGCAACAGAGCAACTACATGAACAAAAGAAATATCAAAAAGGCGAAACGGTTTACAAAGCATTACAGTTAAGAGATGCAGCGATGTTAAGTATTTTTTACGGTTGCGGATTAAGAAGAAACGAAGGCTACCACTTAAACATTACAGACATCCATTTAGAAAGTGCAGTGGTGCATGTAACCAAAGGCAAAGGTTATAAAGAAAGGTTTGTACCGGTGAGCAAAAAAGGAATGGAACACATCACAACTTATTTATACGATGCCAGGCCAATGCTGATTACAGACAATAAAGAAGAAGCATTTTTTTTAAATCACAACGGCAAAAGGTTGGGCGGCCAGATGCTCATGTTATGTTTACAATCACTGGCAAAGAGAACCAACGACACAGGGTTACAGCAAAAGGGAATCGGTTTACATACACTCAGGCACAGCATCGCTACACACTTACTTGCACATGGGATGGACCTGGAAAAGATAAAAGATTTTTTAGGGCATAGCAGTTTAGAAAGTACACAAATTTATACTCACTTAATAAATGAAGAAAATGAAACAAATCCATAACACCCCTTCAGGGGATGGGGGCAACAAGTTTAAAGAATGGCTAATCATAAAAGCTTACAGCAGTACAACGATTGAAACTATTATCAAAGCTGTAGAATATTTTTTGGTGTGGGCAGAGAAAGAAAACATTACAGACATCAGCGAAACCACTCACAACGATATTATAGCTTACATACAACATTACAACATCAAAGGCACAGGCAAAAAAACAATAGCTCATTACATCATGCACTTAAAAAAGTATTTTGATTGGTTAATGAGTGAAGGCGAAGTAAACGACAACCCTTGCAGCAACATAAAAATAAAAGGCATACAGCGAAAAGTTTTGCATGAAATAGTAAGCAGGGAAGAAATGGAAAAACTATACAATGATTATGCAACAGAAATCGTAATAGAAAAAACGGAAGCGATGAAATGCCCGCCGCCAATGATTATGCAGGTATTAGCCAGGAAAAGAAACAAAATTATTTTAGGGTTGCTTATTTATCAGGGCTTGCAAACCGAAGAAATTATAAAGCTGGAAATACAAGATGTGAAATTAAGAGAAGGAAAAATATTTATACCATCAGCGAGGCGAAGCAATGAAAGGACTTTGAAGTTAGAAAGCCATCAGGTTTTTGATTTACTGGATTACCTCAATGATACAAGAAAACAAATACTGCATTACAAAAGTATAACTGAACCCAACCAAAATTTATTTTTACAATTAGGAGAAGGCAAGAACAAAAGCAATATGTTATCCATGCTGCTAATGCACTTAAAGCAGATGAATGGAAAAATAAAAAACCTCAATCAACTAAGAGCTTCTGTAATTGTTGATTGGCTGAAACTATACAATCTTCGTAAAGTTCAAATCATGGCCGGGCATCGTTACATCAGTTCAACAGAAGCATACAAAGCAAATAATCTTGACGACCTCAAAGAAGATATTAAAAACTTCCATCCGTTCTAATCAACAGACTTTAGAACAAAGCCCAACGACAGAATATAAACATCAACAACAAACAAAGCCGAACAAGCCAACGCCACAGCACAGCTTACACCGCCAAAAGACAGGGCGGTGTTCGGTGTTGCAGGCAGTTTTTTTGTCATGGTTTTTGTAAGCCAGCGCAATGCAGCACATTTATTTTTTTTAAAAGACAGACAAAAAAAATAAAAGAGCTGCACCCACAGCACGAACAAAAACCCACGCCAAAAAAACTGCCTGAAGCTATGTTAACATAATGTGGCCTTATAGGTTCGCTACGCATTTTTTACCCTGGCTCATGCAAGCATGCTCTGAAAAAAATCCTATAAGACACATTATGTGTAAATAGCCAACACCGCCTCCTTCGTCGGAAGCCGTGCCGCCAACGCTTCTCCAAGCGGTGTGCAAGCACGACATTTTTTTATGCCATCTCCTTCCAGTCGGTCAATGGCAAAGCCTACCGGCAGTAAGGCAGCTTCGCTATTATTTTATTTTTTGATTGCATGAAATGTTGAATAGTCATTACAGCATACCAAACCTGCCGCAGCCGCCGCAAGTCTCTAATACTTTGAAGTGTACTATGGCGGCTTTGGCTTGCAAAAAAAACTTATTCGATTGCCCTGCAAGCTGCGTTATAATTTATAGTTCATACAAGGGCAATCAAATAAATTTTTTTCGCCGTTGTTAACCCTCTGCAACTTTAAAGAGTGAGTGAATTATATTTAACCTTCATTAGAATTTTATAACAGCTTAACCAACGAAAGACAAGGGACACAGGGCGGCATCCATCAGCAGCAGTACATCACATGAGCATGTGTACATACAGGAGCAAATACATGTACCGGCAAGCATGTGTTTATGAGAAAAAACTTTATATTGCAGTTGAGGCATTAAAAAAGTTCTTTGATTTTTTTAGGGAATGTATAGGAGAAACTGCAAGTGCGGAGAAAAAGAGGCAACATATTACACCGCCGGTGGTTTAGTTATGAGCGGCATCTCCTCAAAAGCCGCAGGCTCTCTCACAAACAAGTTTAAGTTTAACGGCAAAGAAGAACAGAGACAAGAGTTCAGCGATGGCAGCGGATTAGAGTGGCTGGACTTCGGTGCAAGAATGTATGATAACCAAATCATGCGTTGGATGGCAATAGACCCAATGGCTGATTTAATGCGGAGATGGTCGCCGTACAATTATGCATTTGATAATCCGATACGATATATAGACCCTGATGGAATGACACCGGGAGATTTTTATGACGAGAAAGGAAATAAAATCGGAACGGATGGTATTGATGACGGAAAGAAATATGCTGTAACTGATAAGAAGGAAGTTAAAGCAATAGAAAAAACAAACAAAGCAGGAGGGACTACACAAGTTAGCGGAGTTAGTTCTGCACAGGTTCTGCCAAGTGATGTTGCATTAACTGAATCTTTAGATGTTATAAAACGTACTGAAGCAAAAACTACTGCTGACCCAAGTGGAGGATTACATGGTGAATCTTCAATCGTTATGAAAGACGGGACGGTTGTAAAAGGGACATCAGGAGCGGCGGCATTTGTTAACTCTAATAATGAGTTAGAAGCAAACGAAAAACTGCCAGCATTGCCAGCAGGAAAAACCCCGGCAGATGCAGAAACTACAATCCACTCTCATGTTACAGGAACAATGCTTCAAAATGGACAAGTTTATAGCCATGATGCAACAAAGCCATCTAATGTAGACTTACCAACTTTTAGTCAATATGGTACAAACATAATAGTAGGGCCATTAGGTCAGGCCACAGCAACACAAACAAATGGAAATACAAATGTGAGCCAGCCGGGTAACGGCATTTCAATTTATCGGGGCGGTTCTGCTACACCATCTCTAACACTTACTATCAAAGCTGTTCAAAGAATATTAAAATAATGACAAGAGTAATTTATCTTATAGTGCTACTTTTTTGTTGTGTTCAATTGAATGCACAAAAAAACATTAATCTGATTATATCTATTGATGATGATATTGCTGTTGGCTCAATATCGGGATTGAAACTTGTTGCAGTAACAACCAATGGAAGTAAAGAGATAATAAAAGCCGATTATTACCCAGGAAATTTGGCATTAAGTGACACTGACTATAAAAAGTTTTTGGATACAGGGATTAAAACTGTTCATCTTGTTTTTAATTACACAGAGCATCAAAACCAAAAGCAGCAGTCTTATAGTTATGAGATTGATTTAAATAAAGGCTGGCTACAGCATTATTATTACATACTTCGTATTTACAACACGACAAAAAAGAAATACAGAAAAATGTTTACTGTTCCGAAAGGAAAGGAATATGTGTATGAATTTGATTATCCCGGAGGTTCAACTAAACTAATCAGAAAAGGCTAAAAACATTTAAGTAAAATACAAAGCCCGGTACTGCCGGGCTTTTGTTTATGTGCGCCATGCATGCCACAGTTCTTTAAGGTTAAAGTCCTAAACGGGCCATCTAACGGGAACCGTTAGTCCAAAGCAAGGGTGTTTACTGCGAAGTAAAATCTGAAGGAAGCGGCGGACAAAGTTGTGAGTTGA